>Ga0194118_10005560_pt1 | contig 13087 bp, 11 predicted proteins | sample TA2MahsurfametaG_2_FD_148662 | JGI IMG/M metagenome (GOLD analysis project Ga0194118, IMG submission 148662) | Freshwater microbial communities from Lake Tanganyika, Tanzania - TA2015013 Mahale N5 surface | ecosystem: Environmental > Aquatic > Freshwater > Lake | place: Tanzania: Lake...
ATCACCAAAGAATCCACGAGTTGTGTTTGGATCTTTAAAGTCAAATGTTTTTAATACTGTCTGTGGTTGTCCAGTCTTTGGATTAGTAAAAGGAATTAACTTGTCTCCAACAACCTGATAAAGCAAAGTAGCGTGTTTGCTATTTTCTTTTACATCAGGAATGCCAAGAGTTTTGGCTGCTGCTGGGTCAAGAGTGTCAGTTCTACCCTGTATGACATACAAGTCTTTGAATCTATTGTTTAAATCCTCATAAGCCTGTTTGGTGCTGGTATATTTGGTTTGTGGTATTCCAGCTTTTTCTGCGGCTGTACGTAGAGCATTTTGTGTATTAAGGTATTCTTGATACGTTCTGTTTGGCTTTGTTTCGTCTTCGCCCTGGTAAAATAAATTCTCTACATTAACTTTGCGTGAGTATTTTTGACCGGTTTCAGGGTCAGTTTCTTGAATGTTGACATAGTTACTTGTGTACTGTTGACCGGTTTCAGGGTCAGTTGTTGTGTCAGTACGGACACCACCTAACTTAGCAATTTCTTTTTCAATCTTGTCAAAGTAATCAATGTCAGATTGGCCTGCCTTAGCGCCAAAAATACCAACACCCCTAGCAATAAATCCTGCGTAAGCACTATGTGGGTGATAGCCTAACTCGCCTTGACCTTTTTCTTCTCTAAATGGTCTGACAAATACTTCACCAGTCCCAAGTGTTCTGTTGGCTGCATCTAAATGGATAAGTGGCAATCCAGTTTTTGGGTCGATACCATATTGATTGGAATTTTCACCAACATTCTTTCGTTCCCCAATTGGGGTAAAGTACAAAAGCTGCTCTGGGTTTTCTTTAAAATACTTAGACTCAGGAGATCGTATTGCAGCATCCTGAAAAATCTTGTTTTGCAGGTCTTTGGTGTACCCGCCCTTTAATAAATCTCCGTAAAGTTTTTCTGCAAAATCATCGGTATCTTTACCAGCAATTAAGTCGCTTTGCAGTTGTTTAGCTTTGTCAGCAGAAAAACCATAAACATCTTTTGCAATATTACGAATCCGATTAGCTTCTTGCAGCTTGTTGGTTGGTGATTCTGATATTAACTTCTCAATTTCTTCAATACTTTTCTTTGATAAAGACTGTGGAGTAAACGAAGAAAGTCTTGGAGCAGAAGTTGGTAATAAATTTTCAACTGACTTTAGTACATCTGGGCCACCAATCGTTGACGTAATGATGTCTTGAATCCGGGTGGGCAAACCTTTTTGCCCGGTCTCAAAGTAATTCTTTATCTGCTGAAGATTGTATGGAGTAGCCGACCCGGCATATAAATTTTGGATTTGCTCTGGGGTAACGGTGTAACGCTGTGCTGCTTGAGCAATACGGGTTGGATCGTCAACATAACGATCAACGTAATCCATGACCTCTTTAGCGGTGAACTGGTTCTTGTCTCCAAAAGACAGCGGTGTAAGACCAGCTATCCCTGTAGGGGTAACGCCAGCGTAACTAAAGAATCTTGCCTGTTGCTCTGGGGAGTATCCTGCGGCCTTTTGTATATCCGAAGCAGATAGACCAAACTCTTTTGCCTTTTGAGCGATCAGCTCTGGGTTTTGCAGATTAGCCGCGATGTAGTTACTGATGACATCACCGGTAAAATTTGATGTCCCGTAGGTAGGAGCTGGCGGAGCTGCGGGTGCTGATGGCGCTAACGTAATGCCTTGTAATGATCCAACGTCAAAGCCTGGGAAGTACTGAGCAACATCACCGGCTGTAACGCCCATGCTACTGACGAGACCTTGCAAACCGGATGTATCTCCAGACTGATATGTAGACGCTAGTTGTGCAGCCTGATCGGCGGTAATAGCCATGCCTAATCCTTGGGTTCAGATTTTGTGTTACTGGCACGGCTAGGGTGGGCCGGAAGGGTTAACCCTGAGAGCTGGTCGGGATTATAAATCTGGGTCATGTTAGCGTCAAGAGACCTGTATGGTCGTGCTGCCCACTGCGCCTACTCCAGCCACACCAACTAATGCCACTTGTGTTTTTGGATTTGGCGGAGCAGATAGGTAAACAATTGAACCGATAGCAGACGGGATCGCTGGTCTGGCATACGGAGATACCTGCGCTGCATCATGGTAAATATAGACCCCATCAGTCGGGGTAGTTGGGTTTCCTGCCAAGTCTGTGGCCCAGTAAAGCTCAATCTCATCGCCTGCATCTGCCTCAAAAGTCACCTCCGTGTAACCGCAAACAAACGATGGAGTTGACGCATTTTTACGGGCCGGGATGCTGAACTCGGTAGAAGAGTTGACTAAATCCACTCCTTCTTTTTGAAGCCAGACAACCGCGCTGTGAATGGCGTTGGCTGTGTTAACAAACTGAAGACGAACGGTGATCTTATAAATCCCGCTGAACTCGGCTGTAAAAACATCTGATGCCAATGTCCATCCCAGTCCGGCATCTAAGGTATTCCATTCAATAACAGTCGGGGTGTTGTTTCCCCCTGCCACCTGATCCGTGGAGTCTGAGGCCGCGATGTGAGGGAAATTAATCTGCCGTCCAGAACCGGTAAAGATGCTGGCATTGACATTAGACCCGGTTAAATTATTGGCTAGGACATTCTGTGCCTGGACTCCACCGGCAAAAAGACTGCCTAAAGACGCCAAAGCAGCCACTACATTCCCGACATTGACCAAGTCTAGGTTGGCTGTATCACCGTTAAAGTTACCCCCATTGAACTCCCCGGCCTCTAGTTCTGGAAAGTAGCCGCCGTTATTGAGCAGCTCCAGGATCTGGTCGATCAGGTTGTCATTAAGATTAAAGTAAAGCCGCAGAATCCGGCTATACCCGTCCATGAATGCTGAGGTAAAGCCCTCATTTGGTGCATATGGTAGAGCTGGAGAAACAAATCTCTTTTGAATCGTCATCTACGGCCATCCGGGCGGATGTCAATCCGTGGCGCGCCAAGCTGCCAAGTCGTATTCAGAGCAGTGGACTCAACCCTAAAGATAATCTGTCTGGCCCTGATTCGGGTATAAACAATATTAGTAAACGCCTCGATTGGCACCGTGGCCGTCCGGGTGACCGTGGCTGAATTAGATCCACCAGAAGACTCTGGTGTGGTGAACCCTGAGCCAGACCCAGTCATGGGCTTGAGAGTGAATATGGCCTGTGGACTAGCAGCAGATGAACCTTCAAAGGTAATGTCTGGAAGCATTCTCCAGATAAATCCAAATTTATGGCCATCATCAATATCGAACTCGGATGATCCAATAAATGCCTCAATTGCCGCTGGCGTTCCGGTCTCGTTGTCATTAGTACCGTTTTCATGTTCAACCAAGTTCAGCGTATAGGTAGCGGCCATTGGATATTCTTGTAATCCGCTATCTAACCATGCTGTCCTGGCCAGAGTTCCGTAATACCAAATTTTTTCAAGATAGTTGTAGATCACATACTGATCAATTGTGTTTGATCCAGCGGTCGGATAGAACCACCAAACTTCATTAAATCCCTCATTTGTCCCAGAAAATATTTGAGATACCTGATTAGGATTAATGTCGTTGAAAATAAATCGGCGCAAATCACAAAGAAGAGTCTGAACAGTTCCACTGTAGAAATAAAACTTATCAACACCCATCCAATAAACAACACCGGATGCAAAAGACACGGCGTTAGGACTTATGATGGAGATGTTGTCTGATAATAGCGTAGCCCCCCAGACACCACCCTGCGGGCCAACATACTGTAGTGAGTAAATAGCTGAATTAGTAATCACTATAATTTCTTGGCGAGACTGAATGACTGCAACAATCTCAGAACCACTAGAAAGTCTTAAACTTCCTGCCTGATTAGTGGCAGATGGTGTCCAATTCACTGCTGACTCTTGATCTGACCAGCGAATTAACATTGGGTCAAGACTCGCAGATCCAATTTCATTGGAACCAAACGCCATACAAAATCTATAGACATCTGAAACAAATATTTTATTTACAATAGTTGGAACATTGGATGCACCAGCCTTACTGGTTAGTTCAACACCACGATTATTTGATACCCCAAGAGATGCTTCCCAGTAATAAATACTTCCACCTCGATAGGCAAACAATAAATCTTCACCAAAGTTAGATTGATTCCAAAGCCTAATCAGTTCAGAAGTAGTGCCACCATTACCCCATGTTCCCTCACCCCAATAACCTGCACTCCAGCCGGTAAGCGGCACCTGGATTGAAGAACCCACATGGATCTCATAAGCTGCCACCACAGATGCCCCACCGTTTCCGGAATCGTTAGCATTTGCCGTTACGGCTGCTCCAGTCGTTGGGTTCTTAGCTGTGATGGTGTAGCTATTGGCATTGACGATTGTGGCAATCTGATAGTTTTGTTCAAGGACCGCCTCAGTGATATTCCCGCCTGCGCCAAGACCGCTAGCGCTTACCCCGGAAAAGGTTACAAAATCTCCTTCGTCGGCTCCATGATTGGTGTCTGATACCGTTACAGTTGAGGATCCGTTTGTTGCAGCAAAAGTCACATCTCCTGCCGCTGTGGTCGCCCTGATGGGAGTAACGTCATAGTATTGGGTGCCTTGTTCGATATAGTATTTAAGATTCGTTCCCACCGAGATCAAATTAGCACCGCCCAAGGTAACCCAGTTAAAAAGTGACCGGCATATACCTAGAAAACGGCTGTTTGAGATCTGCGCCCATCCGCCAATTTTTTCTGCTGAACCCTGTCGAAAACGGACTTTGTCACATTCATACCATCCACCCTCAGTCGAATACCGGGTGTTCTCTCGGTTGACCCCCGCTTTGAACATAATCTTTTTAAGTGACATGATCTTTACTCAAAAGTCCTGGTTCCTGCTTTATCAATGATCAGCTTTTGCCCACGGGGTTTTATGTCCGGGGTGTTTGGCACACTAATATGCGTCCATGAGTCAAATTCTAGGATGATCTGGTCAAAAGGTATATTCGCAGCAATACAGGCCTCCACAACCTCCCGTGGCTTCATCCCCGGTACTCGGAGGTCAGCCGCACAACCTAGTCGATGCTGGCTGGTGTCTTTGGAGCCTACCGAGTCATTGACCTGCTTGCTACGGAACCCGGAGTTGATCATCACAGCCTTGCCACCCACAGCGGTTTTTACCTGTTGCAGGAGCATTGCAAGACGCTTTAGGTTCTCAATCTCAGCCTCATTAGGGGTGTTATCCCAGCCGTTACGGGCGGCGGCATCCGAGCGGGTTAGTTCTTCAAGGGTGAAGTTAGCGGTCAGGTTCACTTCTTATTCCAAGCGGCGATAATGCGAGAACCAAACAGAAAACCAAAAGCAATGTTGGCAGCTTCTAAGGCGATCTTTTGCACATCCGAGGAAATACCCGCTACAAATAAAGAGCCAACACCCACAGCAATAACTGCCAACGCACCCACATACCTAGCTGATGCACGGACATCAATCACCCACTGCGATGGTGTGCCACCAGGGTTATCCAGTTTGGCAAGGGCCTCTAGTCTGGCGATTTCAGACTGATCTAACTGAATCTGCTCCGCTATTGAAGTTGGCCTAACCCCACCCGTGAACCGGATAACAATCTGCTTAATAGCCTCGGCACCCACCGGAACCAGCGCACCTACTATAGTCTCAATTAGCATCACATCACCCCTATCAGAAACAGCACTAGGAATAAGACGGCAGCAAGCGCCCAAATACCAAATTTAGAGTTTATTTTTTCAACTTTCTTAGTGTCTGAGCTAGCCGCGCCCGCTGGCCTAGTTTCCCCGGCTTTTTGGCTGCGGCGGCTAACTTTTTTGCGGGGATTGTCTTTCCCTCTTTCACACCAAGCTCTTTTCGTAAAGCGCCGGGTTTCCTAATGGCTGACTGAATCCATTTTTCAGCCATGATTAAGCTCCATCAAGTGCGGTCTTGCGGCCCCATACCCAAGCGGCAGCGGCAGCTGGATCAAAAGGAATAGTGGCCTCTGGGTCACCGGGATTGGCCGGATCGGGCTGAGTCCAACCTGAACCTACGGAGGTCAGGTAAGCCTGCAATGCAGCTTGGCTAGCGATAACTTCTGCATCGCCTGTATTGTCGTCTTCCGAGAGACCCACCATGATCATGTCACGTGGGCTAGGTGTCGAAGGATCGCCAACGACAAAAACACCACCCACACCTTCGGGGTGCAGGCAGAGGAACGAAGGAACGGTGCCGTCAGCGTTAAGACGGTACTTTATGCAATGGTGTGCCATGTAAGACTCCTTGGGCGTACTGCCCGCTAAACAAATAAGAACCAAAATGCCCGACCTGACACCAGGGGGCAGCCCATACTGTCCCGCCGATTTCGCGGAACTTGTTACAGAACCAGTAGTCCTCAGACAGGAACTCGTGATCTACCACCCCGGTATCGAAAAAGTTATAGACCTTCTCACCCGGAGGAATCGTTGCCCCGCCGTTGGTGTAGTAATCCACGTGCTGCTGGAGCTTTCCAAAGACCTCGCGCTTAATCAGCATGAACCCCGTGCCGATGTGCTTGACCTGAAACGGCTCATCCGGCTTGACCATGTCGTGGCCGTCCAGCTTGTTGACGTTAAAGATCCCGGTCAGGTTGTGGAGTTCCGGGTGGTTTAAGACTGCGCCTTGACGCACTCGATCCCAGTTAATACCTTTCATGGGAACCGGCCCACCGATGATGTCCTTGTCGGCCTTTAACATCTTGGCTACATCACCGGGGCGAAACCGCTGGTCAGCATCCATAAAGAGTAGGTGCGAGGCGTCTGAGTTCAGAAAGTGCCATGCGATGGTATTCCTTGCCCGCTGGACCAAAGACTCGTTGCCCAGAAACACGCAGGTCACCGTGTGGTCGTACTTCTGCATGGACTCCCGCAGCTCCATCATGGACTGTGCGTATTCGCTGTTGCACTGTCCTCCATACATTGGTGTCCCAACCATGAGGTGCATTTAGGCCACCTTCTGGTCAGGATCAGGAGCCTGCTCTAGCAGGAGCGAGTTGGTAAGACTTGACCGATCAAACACCGAGAACCCACGCCGCTTGGCAAAGGTCTCCGGGTCTTTCTCCCACTTGTCTGCGCAAGCCTCAAGCCAGCGCATGGTCATCTCATGGGTCGGAGCCTGTCCTTGGGAGATCAGTTGGTTCTCCATGTTCAGATAGGCAAAGACCTCGGCCTGAGCCTGGGCGGCGTTGATACCCAAGTCAAACAGGTAGATCAGGTTACCCTCATCAATCATGCCGTTGCGGGATCTGGCCGCATTCAAAGCCTGTTTCATGCAGGTCATAATGTGATACCGGGACTCTTCCTTCTCATAGTCCTCCTCGGTGATCTCATCTTTGCCCACGGCCTCAAGCAACTGCTTGTGCTGATTGACCATGAAGTTCATCTTACGGATCGCGCCGTTGACATGGTTTTGAGTGCCTTCCAACTGGCCCTGAAGTTCCAGAATCTCAATCTCCAGCAACTCCTTGGCAAAGACATCCAGCGGCTCCTTGGGGTTCTCTAGCTCGTCCTGCTTGCGCTTGAGTTCCACCTGCTTCTTGCGCATATTGATATAGGCTTCTTGAAGCGCAGACCGGGTGCGGTCGATTTCGGCCAAAGTGTGCTTGATGGATCTAATCGGGGTAATCGCTGTGACATCGAGCGTTACCTGCATGAACTGGCTGTGGGACTTATGGAAGTTGCTCGTGTCCCGTTGAACAGCCGGAAGCCGCTCGTCAATGTTTTTAAGCATGAGGTTGTACTCAGGCTTTTTGACCTCTAGGGCCGTTTGCATATTACGGATGATTAGATCGTTTGACACTCTTTTTCCCCTTATTAAAATTTTTATAGACCGCCGTGGCAGTTTGATGTTGATGCCAACTCATTTATTACGCTTGCTAAATCACCAAAGTCTGTAGCATTTCCAGTAGATGCAATAGTCACATATTGAATAACATTTAATACTCCTGACGCATCAGAACCACCGGCGGCCAATCCTCTTGTAGTAGAAGATGTTGCGGTCAAAGATAAACACACACTTGTCAAATCACCAAAGTCAGTGGCATTACCAGCGCTAGCAATTGTTATGTATTCAATTACATTAAATCTTGTAACAGACGGGTCAAAGGTAAGGCCGCCCATAAACAAACCGCGCGTTGATGATGAACAAGCTGCAAGTCGATATGGTTTATTAGATAAATCACCAAAATCCGTAGCATTGCCGGTTGATGCAATAGTTACATATTGAATGACGTTTTGCGTAGCTAAACCCGGGCCTGTAAACCCACCACCAATTACCCCAACAGTTGATGATGAACACGCTGCTGTATAGCCAGCCACCCCCAACAAATCCCCAAAATCAGTTGCATTTCCTGCTGAAGCAATAGTGATGTAATTAATAGTATTCACATATGCTGATACATAGCCACCACAAAACAATCCTCTTGTATTACTTGAACATGAACTTGGATAAAGATTGGTTGCTGACAAATCGCCAAAATCTGTTCCTTTTCCAAACGTTGATAATGTTATGTAATCAATAACATTGTATAAAACAGTTTCCTGACCATTTGATCCACCACCAAAAACACCCCTTGTGCTTGATCCGCATCCCGCTAATGCTTTTCTTGCTAACGTTAAATCCCCAAATAAATATGAATTGCCAGTAGTATCAATGTTTACATATTCAACACTTGTTTGAGCAATATTTGACGCTCCAGCAACACCTCCACCAAAAAACGCCATCGCAGAACTTGTCGGCGTGGGCTGGACGGCGGAGGCGGCGGAGGAGCAAGCTGCTGTTGCCAATCCTTTTCGAGCAACGGTTAAATCACCAAAATCGGTTGCATTACCCGTTGAGGCGATAGTGACGTAATCAATTACATTAGAAACCGATCCGGTAGTTCCTCCAGCAAACAAAGACCGAGTTGATGATGCACAAGAAGCTAATTCGCTTCGCGCCGCAGTTAAATCACCAAAATCAGTTGCGTTACCAACGGAAGCAATTGTGATGTAATCAATAACGTTTTGATTTGTTGATGATGCAATTCCACCACCAAATAATCCACGAGTATCTGAAGAGCTAGATGCAAGTGCTTGGCGAGCAACTGTTAGATCACCAAAGTCTGTAGCGTTACCTGAAGAAGCGATTGTGACGTAATCTATGACATTAGTTGGGTTGCGTCCACCACCAAATACACCACGGGTTGATGATGAACACGCCGCAGGCTCAAGACGACCAGCAGACAAGTCACCAAAATCTATAGAGTTTCCGGTGGACGCAATCGTGATGTATTGAATGACATTATCTGATGTTAAAGAATTTCCGCCACCAAATATGCCTCGTACATAATTTGAACAGGCCGCTAATTGATTTCTGGCATTTAATAAGTCACCAAAGTCGGTAGAGTTTCCGGCTGATGCAAATGTTACATATTGAATAACATTCCCAGATCCTGCCGCACCAATTCCGCCACCAAAAATTCCTCTGACATCAGATCCGCAGGCAGATGATTCACGAATTGTAAAAAGTAAATCTCCAAAGTCAGTAGCGTCACCAGTAGATGCTATAACAACTCTGTCAATTATATTGACTTCGCTTCCACCACTGTTTTGTCCACCACCAAACAACCCAAACTGTGCAACATTCCCCGCAGTCGGCCACAGCCCTTGCTTAGTCCAATACGCCACCTGATCCATCGTCCATACGCCGGATGCTGCTCCGTCTTGGAATGGGCCTGCCGGGGTCGGAGGGATTGGTTTGATGTAACCACCGGGCCAACGTTCACTCATTTATAGACCTCCGTGGCAATTTGAAAAACCAGCTTGTTGAGAATACCCGGCTGTTAAATCACCAAAATCAATAGCGTTACCCGTAGATGCAATGGTAACGTACTGAATTACATTGCTACGATTTGCCGCTGATCCAGTTGTTCCGCCACCAACAAACAACCCTCTAGTTGATGATGCGGCTGCTGTCAGATCTTGTCTATTGCCTAACAAATCACCAAAATCTGTTGTATCGCCTGCTGATGCGATGGTGATGTATTGAATAACATTTATCGCAGATCCAGAGACAACCCCTCCACCAAACAATCCTCTGGTTGCATTTGAACATGAGGAAAGTGTTGTTGTTGCGCTCGCTAGATCGCCAAAGTCAGTAGCATTTCCTGCCGATGCGATGGTAATGTAATCAATAACATTTGTATTACTCGAAACGTCAGTACCACCTCCAAATACGCCTCTAGTGGTAGATGAGCAACCAACCGTATATCTTCTTGCTACTGTCAAGTCACCAAAATCCGTTGCGTTTCCAGCAGATGCAATAGTGACGTAATCAATTACATTTGAGAATGTTGATCCCCCAACTAATCCTCCTGCCCATACTCCACGAGTTTCAGAAGAACAAGCGCCGGGTTGGGATCTTGTTTCGGTTAAATCACCGAAGTCTAGTGCAGAACCAAACGTGCTTAATGTTAAGTATTGAATTGTGTTATTAAATTGAGCTACCAATCCTCTAGTTGACGATGCACAACCGGCATTTCCCGGCGTCTGATCTGGAAGCATATCCCCAAAAATAATAGCGTTTCCAGTGGTGGCAATATTTACATACTGAACAATTGATTGTTGAAATGGAGATTCTGTTTTAGCACCTTGCGCAAACCATGCCATCTCACTGCTGGTCGGGGTCGGCTGTACTGCTGATGCGGCGTTGGAGCAGGCTGAGAAACCATATCTTGATACTGTCAAATCACCAAAATCTGTGGCGTTTCCAGTAGAGGCGATAGTTATGTAATCAATAACATTTACACCGACACTTGTGTAACCTCCGCCAAATAAACCCCGAACATCAGATGCGCACGATGCAAGACTTGATCTTGCCAGTGTTAGATCGCCAAAATCTGTAGCGTTTCCTGCGGAAGCAATCGTCACGTAATCAATTACATTTGTGGCTGCTGGAGTTGTATTTTGACCACCGCCAAATACTCCCCTAGTTGCAGATGAGCAGGCCGCAAAACTATCTCTTGCTATTGTCAAATCACCAAAATCTGTGGCGTTACCTGTTGAGGCAATTGTGACGTAGTCAATGACATTTATACCGCTACTAGCTATAACTCCGCCGCCCCATAATCCTCTTGTTGACGATGAACATGACGCGGTGTAATAAATTGCTTGAGTTAAATCACCAAAATCAGTTGCATTACCTGTCGATGCTATTGTGATGTAATCAATAGTATTTACAAGAGCCGTTGTATATCCACCACCACTTAAACCTCTTACATAATTTGAACAGCCTGATACTGCATACCTTGCTTGAGTTAAATCGCCAAAATCAGTAGCGTTTCCTGCTGAAGAAAAACTTACAAAATCAATAACATTTGAAACTCCAGACCCAGCAAATCCTCCTGCAAACACACCCCTAGCTGAAGATGAAAATGATGACAGGTCGTATCGGGCAACTGTTAAATCACCAAAATCTGTTGCATTTCCTGTAGTTCCTATAAATACATAGTCAATGACATTTGAAGTTGATGGCCCAAATCCACCAGCAAACAATCCAACCGGATTATTAGTCAATGTGCCAGGCCACTGCCCCTGAGCAACAGCCTGATATACCGGCTGGAGGTTCCAAACTCCGCTATATGACGGCATTACAGACCTCCATGTGCGTTAGAACAGGCGGCTAAATAACTTCTTCCCACCGTAAGATCGCCAAAATCTGTGGAATTACCTGTTGAAGCAATGGTTACATATTCAATTGTGTTTGTGTAATTTGGGCCGGGATTAGCAAAATAACCTCCCCCAAAGATACCTCTTGTTGAAGATGAAGTTCCAGCCAACCCCTCAATTGACTGACTAAGATCACCAAAATCTGTCGCATTACCTGTCGATGCGATAGTAATGTAATCAATTACATTAACCCGAGGAGCAACATTATTATTACCACCAGCAAATAATCCACGAGTAGATGATGAGCAAGACGCTAAAAAAGCTCTAACACCAGTTAAATCACCAAAGTCTGTAGCGTTTCCGGTTGAAGCAATTGTTATGTATTGAATAACATTAGTCCTAGCGGGTGTTGCATCGTTTCCGCCGCCGTAAACACCACGAGTTGGTGAACTACACGCTGCTCCGGCGTAAGTTGCCGATAACATATCTCCAAAGTCTGTAGTATTACCGACCGTGGCAATTGTTATGTATTGAATAACATTTGTGTAAGGATCGCCTGTGTTTCCACCAAAAATTACGCCACGAGTTGATGATGAACAAGCACCCACGCCATAAACCGTAGTTAATGTATCACCAAAATCAGTTGCATTGCCTGCTGATGCGATGGTTACATAATCAATTACATTAATACGTGACCCAGTTGAATTTTGTCCGGCTACAAAAACTCCCCTTGAAGAAGATGAACAACCCGCAACTTCAGTACGCCCAACAGTTAAATCTCCAAAGTCAGTGGCATTGCCAGTTGAAGCAATTGTTACATAATCAATAACATTAGAAACGCCAGAAGATGGGGTTCCGCCCGCAAATAATCCTATTGGCGCTGCTGGCGTCACGCTCCCGCTCGTTCCATACGGCCCCGGGCCATACGAGTTGATTGCGGCTACGTTGATTGTGTAGGCCGTACCATTGGAAAGTCCGGTAACTGTGATCGGGGAAGCAGATCCGGTTGCGCTGATACCGCCCGGAACAGACTGGGCTACATACCCAGTAATAGCTGACCCGCCCACATCGGCGGGTGCGGTAAAGGTCACCGTGGCTTGAGTATCCCCAGCAGACGCACTCACGCTGGTCGGCGCATTGGGGACTTCCAACGGATCATAAAAGGCGGTTATGAACCCACCCTTTGGATAACGGAAACTCATTTTGAGTCCTTAGGCGTTGATTTCTTCCCAACTACAAGTCACCACCAAATCACTGGCTGTTCCTGCCGTAGCGCCGATAGACTCATTTTCTTTAAGATATAGTGCTGTTGTCTTATCCAACACAATCAACGTTGCATCAGCCGGAACCGAAATGGTTGAGGCAATGGGAAATGCCGTTCCACCTAAAGATGCAGCGCTGTATTTGCTAATCGTAATGTCGGCAGCGGCAGAACCGTCTACGTTGGCTACAGTGATCATAT
>Ga0194118_10005571_pt1 | contig 13073 bp, 13 predicted proteins | sample TA2MahsurfametaG_2_FD_148662 | JGI IMG/M metagenome (GOLD analysis project Ga0194118, IMG submission 148662) | Freshwater microbial communities from Lake Tanganyika, Tanzania - TA2015013 Mahale N5 surface | ecosystem: Environmental > Aquatic > Freshwater > Lake | place: Tanzania: Lake...
GCAGGAAACTTTTACAAAACTTTTTTTTCTTTTGATAAATATTCCACAAGACATTCCCCTGTATTAATTATACTTTTATCTTTTTTCGAAAAAATTAATTTAAATGATATATTCATTAGACTTTTTAACTTGCATATATGTTTATTGCTGCCGATATTATTCTGGTTAGTTCTTAAAGAAAAATTCAAAAAAATTGATAATTATAAATTGTTGTTAGTTGCGGGGTTAGTATTTCTTTCTCCAATATTCAGAAGTTTGAGCATTTGGCCCGATAGTAGAATTTATGGATTAATTATTTTTTTGATAAGTATTTATTATTTTTTAAAATTTGAAGATGATAAAAAAATTAAAAATGCAATCAAATGCACATTTTGGTGCGCTATATCTGCTTATTTTAGTCCAAACTTTGCTTTATTTGCTTTTTTTTATTTTTTTAAATTTTTTAAATACTTCTTATTCAAAAAAGAAATTTTTATCTTAGCCATATTAAATATCGCACTATCTCTTCCAGCTTTTATTTATATTTTTTTATTAGAAAGTATTTTTTTTTTTAAAAGTGCAATACCTGGTGGGAATGTAGATTTTAAAACTGTTTTTAACCCATCGAATAAAATTCTTATTATTTCATCTATAATATTTTTTTATTTAATACCTTTTCTTATTACCCAAACCCTTAAAATTAATATTAAAAAATTAGATTTAATAATCACTTCTTTAATTGTTACAACTATCTGCATAAATTACTTTAATTACAAAGTTGAGTATACAGGTGGCGGTATTTTTTATCATTTATCAAATGCTTTGCTTGGAAATAACTACCTGTTTTATCTATTATGTCTTATTTCCTTCATATATTTATTAAGTATTTTTTTTTTTAACATTGATAATTTTTTAATTTTTATTATTTTAATTTTAAGTAATCCTCAATTAACTATATATCATAAATACTATGATCCATTAATTTTTATTCTTACATTAACAATCTACAAATTAAATTTAGATATAAAAAAAATTATTAAAAATAAAAATTTAACTATATTTTATATCTTTAACTTATTTTTTTTAATAATAAATATTGTTAAATAATGAAAAATTTATCACTGGTAATACCAGCAAAATATGAAAAAGAATCTCTACCATTCGTTCTTAATGAAATAAAAAATTTAGATTGTTTAGTCAAAATTGTTCTACAATCAAATGATACGGATACCATCCAATCCACTGTTGGTTATAACTGCGAAATTATTCATCAAAAAAATTTAGGATATGGCGATGCACTTATTACTGGTATTAACAGTGTAGATACTGAATATTTTTGCATATTTAATGCGGATGGATCATTTGATCCTAACGAGATTGTTGTCATGCTTAATATACTAACTACTCATCAAGGTGATTTTGTTTTTGGATCACGTTATCAGAAGAATTGTGGGAGCGATGACGATACATTTGTAACTTCTTTTGGTAATTTTCTTTTTACTAAAATTGGAAAAATTTTATTTAATCTTCCTTTGACTGACATACTATACACATTCGTTCTTGGCAGAACGAAAAGTTTTAAATCATTAAATTGCAATCAAAAAGATTTTCGTTTTTGCGTTGAATTACCTATTCTAGCAAATAGATCTAAAATGAAAATTTTAAACTCCAATAGCTTTGAAAGAAGTAGATTTGGAGGAAAAAAAAAAGTCAATGCCTTTAAAGATGGTTTTTTAATTTTGAAATATATGCTCTATCTATATTTTATTAAAAAATGAAAAATTTTTCACTAATTTTCGAAAAAGAGACCAAATATAACATTTTTGGAATAATCTTAATTTCCTTATTACCTTTAGCTTTGCTTAGCAGATCGGCGATACTAAATTCTATAATTATAATTATTAATTTACTATTCCTATTTATAATTTTTAAAGAAAAAAAGTTTAATTTCTTAAATAATAAATATTTTTATGCATTAAATATTTTTTGGGCCTCGTTAATATTAAATGCATTTTTTAGTATTGATAAAATAAATAGTTTAGAGAGAGCCCTTGGATTCTTCAGATTTATAATATTAATATTTGCTATTAAATTTTTTTTAAATCTTAAAGATTCAAAATATCAAAAATTGATATTTATAATTTGGACAACAATATTCATTATCACTACATTTGATTTACTTTTTGAAAGTACTTTTGGATTTAATACTTTAGGCTATATTTCCTATATGCCAGGACGACTAGCTGGATTCTTAAATAAAGAATTAAAAATTGGACATTTTTATGCAGCTTTTATACTAATTGCATTAACTACTTTTCACACTAATTTATCAAAAAAAAATATCTTTATCTATCTAATATTTTTTTTATTTATAATTATAAGTTTTTTAATTGGAGAACGAGCTAATTTTTTAAGAATTTTAATAATAGCAACTATATTCTTATTTTTATTTGAAAGAAAATTATTAATTAAAAAATTAATTGTATTAATTTTTTTGATAATGACTCTTTTTTTGATAATTAATTTTAATGAAAAATATAAACTTAGATTTTGGAATCAATTTATTCAACCAATAAATGAGAAAAATTATAAAACCTACATTCAAAATTCACAATATGGAGCACATTATGAAACCGCTAAAAAAATTTTTAAAAATAATATCCTATTTGGAGTAGGTTTAAAAAATTATCGAAATGAAAGTAGCAAAGAAATTTATGAGAATAATAATTTTCCTGAAACAAAGGCTAGATGGGCAACACACCCACATCAATTACATTTTGAATTTCTATCCGAAACTGGCCTGTTCGGTTACTCAGTATTTATTATTTTTTTTATTTTTATTTTTATAACTAATATTAAATCGCTAATAATAAGGTTTAATCTATACCAGTTGTCTTCGATGCTATTTATTATGGCATCTATTCTTCCATTTATTCCTAGTGGTAGTTTTTTTACAACTTATGGCGCTACATTATTTTGGATAAATTTTTCTGTCATGATAAGTTCTGAAGAAAAAAGAAATGAAAATAGTTAAAATTCTAGAATTCACTTATCAATAAAAATTTGATTAAAAATATTATTTTATTGTTTTAAATATATTTTTATATCTGTAATTAAATAGTTTTATATACATCAGAACGTAAATTAAAATATTACATAAAATCAAAAGAATCTGTAAATTGGTATTATAAATATCCATTGAACCAATCATTAAAATTATCAAATTAAAAATATTAATTACTAAAGCGGAGAGATTATTAATTGATAAATTACTTCCGTTAATATTTTTTTTAATAAAAAAAAACAATAATTGATGAAAATGATTTTGATCTGGGTAAAGTGGCGAATTGTTAAACCTAAATTTTCTTAAGATTGAAAATAAATTTTCAAAACATGGATACCATAGTAATAAAATAATGTAATAAGGCGAAACAGACTGATTCAACATATAGCAGTTAATAACAATAAAACTAAAAATTAAACCTAAAATATACGATCCAGAATCACCCAAATATAGCTTATTGAAAAAGTTAAAAAGATACAAAAGAAATAGTAAATAAAAAAATAATACTATTTTATCATCTGAATAAAAAGGCAGCGTAAGAAAATTATTAATTAGTAAAAATGACAAAACTATTAAATAATAACCTAACACTAATCCGTTTAAACCATCAATAAAATTTGTCCCATTAATTACAATTAAAATGCAAAAGCAGACAAAAATGTAATTAAATAATTTATATTCTAAAAATTGATCAAACAATAAGACCCTGGTTGAAAGAATCTGAAGATCATAAAAATAAATAATTCCTAAAACAGGCAGTAGTTGAAAAAAAAATCTTAAACCTGGATCTTTTAATATTCTTTTATCAGTAAGCAAACCTAAAAATAAAATTATTAATATGAAAATACTTAATATTTTATAATCAGTAAAAAAAAAAATCTTAAACCTGGATCTTTTAATATTCTTTTATCAGTAAGCAAACCTAAAAATAAAATTATTAATATGAAAATACTTAATATTTTATAATCAGTAAAAAAAAAAGCTGCAAAAAAAAAACCTAGATAGATTCCGCCGCTGAGTTGAATACTTTTTTTTTCTACGAACTTTTGATGTTTTTCGCCGTAATGGCTTGGTAAAATATTTTTTTTAATTAAAAAATTATTTACGCTAAAAATAGCAATAGCAATTAAAAAAAAATATATATATATCATCTTTTCTTTAAGTAATTAAAACTTAAACAAAGTAATAAATAAAACGATCTAAAAAAGCCAAATTTCATATATAAATTATAAACTCTAAAGCCATCAATTAACCTTTGAAAAATTGAGGAAGATAGGGAATTATTCAATCTTCTCCAGGTTGTTAATATTTCATCGAGAGCTACTATTTTATAATTATTCTTTAAAATTTTTAACCATAAAACAAAATCTTCTTTAGTTTTTAAGTTAGCAAATTGGCATTTATTGTTAATAATATTTCGTTTCAACATGACGGTTGATAAGCCAATATCACATGATGTTATAATTTCTTTAAAAACATTATAATTCTTAGCTTTTCTATAACCAATCAATTTATTTTTAGAATTAATTATTCTGTAAGATGTATGACAAACAGAACTTTTTTTCTTTTTTAAATATTTGATCTGTTTTTTTAACTTATTTGGAGACCAATAATCATCGGCATCTATAAAGGCAATATATTTTCCCCTACTTCTTTTAATGCCAATATTCCTTGAAACTCCCGCTCCATAATTTTTTTTATTTATTATTAATTTAATTCTACTGTCTAAATTTTTAATGGATTTTATATAATTTAGATCTTCATAAGAAATATCATCATAAATTAATATTACTTCTATATTTTTATAAGTTTGATTTAAGACTGAATTAACAGACTGTTTAACAAAATGCTTTTTTTTATAATAAGGTATAATTATACTAATTAAATCCATAACAATTATTAATTCTTAATACCTTAACATAAATAAATTAATAGATTTTACGTTATCAGTATAAATTTTATTAATCTCATTTCTCCAGCTATTAATATTATTAAAATTTTTAATAAATATACAATTATATTTATTTTTTAAAATCTCCTTTAAAACCTCTAACTCTGAGACAAGTAAAATTTTGAGGCCCCTAAATAATCAAACATTTTTAAAGGTGAAGTAAATTTAGAAATATCACCAATATCTCCTCCTGCTGTAACTTTATCTTTATAAGGCATAAGCAAAATATCCATTTTACATAATAAATTTTTAACATTCTTGTATGATACTCTTGGATTGATCGACAAGTTTGTAGACCCAATTCTTCTTTTAATCCTGGCTGATTCATTTCTATTACCGCCATAAATGAAATATTTATTATTTTTATCCGTCATTGAGAGTTTTAGAATAATATCAACTCCTCTTAATTTATAAATGCGCCCAAAGTGTCTGATTTTAAGATATTTTTTAAAATTTTTTTTTTACAAACTTTTATATGCTAAATCAAAATTATATAGATTTGACAGCAAGGTTAATTTAAATAATTATTTAAAACTTGTAAAAAAACTTTAATAATTTAAAAACTGTTATACTTAAATATATATCGCGGGGTGGAGCAGTCTGGTAGCTCGTCAGGCTCATAACCTGAAGGTCCTTGGTTCAAATCCAAGCCCCGCAACCAAAAACTTAGCGATACAAAAATAACTAATAAATCCTAAATTAATATGATAATTTTATTTTTTGGAAAAAATAAAATACACCCAAGACAATTTTTTTTTAATCAATTTAAAAATTTAAATCACAACATTATTTATGTTGATAGTAAAAAAAATTTAATATTAAGAAGTTTATTTCTTATTAAGTTCTATTTTTACAAATTTGATTTAATTTTTATAAGCTGGCCTGGTTTTTCTGATATTTTTTTTATTAAAATTTTAGGTCTTATAAAAAAAAAAATAATATATGATTGCTTTACTTTAAATTATTAAGATTATTCCGATAAATTTTCTTCAAATTTAAATTTACTTAAAAAAAAAATTTACTATAATTTAGAACAAACTCGTTTAAGTTTAGCATATCTAATAATTACTGATACTAATCAACATAAGATAATTTTAGAAAAAATTTCAATTAAAAAACGTTAGGGTTATTTATATAAATGAAAAAAAACATTTATAAAAAAAAAATTATATAAAAAAAATAAAATAAATTTAATTTTGCTAGTGCCTTTAGAAATTTACATGGAATTGATAATATTATTAAATCTTTTAAAATTATAAATTTATATAATAAAAAAATTTATTTAACATTAATCGGTAGTGATTATGACAATAAGTATAAAAATATTGTAAATAAAAACAATGTTAAGAATATTTATTTTTTTCAAAGACTAAAATACCAAGAGATGATCTCTAAAATTCAAGAAGCTGATATTTGTTTAGGAATATTTGGCGAGAGCGAAAAAAGTCAAAATGTAATTACTCATTTTTTGTCTATATCAAGTAGACTTAATAAAATTATAGTAACTAAAAATACAGATGTCGCTAGAGAAGTTTTTAAAAATAATGGGAACTGTTATCTAATCAATAACCCAATAGTTAATAATCTTACAAAAAAAATATTAATTATAGTGAAAAATTTAGAATTAATTAAAAAGAAAAACAGTACTAAATTGACATTTGATAATTACTTTAATTCAAATAAACAAAATGAAAAATTTAAGGATATTATATTGAATATATAAAATTATCTATTATTGTAATAAAGTTTTAATATATATTTGGCAATTTTTTTTTATAAAAAATCGACTTATTTTTTTTTTGGCTAAATTATTTTTCTTCTTTGATAAATTATAATTTTCAATAGAATAAATCATTTTTTTTGCCAAATCATTTATACTGTCATTCTTTACTAAATAACCACCCACCCCGTTAAGTAGTATCTCTTTTGGACCACTATTACAGTCTGTTGAAATGCATGGAGTATTAAAGTTAATTGAATCAATAAGAACATTTCCTAACCCCTCATACAACGAACTTAAAACAAAAATTTTTGATTTTTTAAGATAGCGAGTGGTATCGTTTACCCATCCCTTAAGAAAAACTTTATTTTTAAGTTCTAATTTTATAACTAAGTCTTGAAGTTTTTTTTTTAAATTTCCATGTCCCAAAATAATTAATTTATAATATGGATATTTCTTAATAAAAATATTAAATGCCATAATCAAAATTTCTTGATTTTTTTGTTTTCTTAACCGTCCTATATTTAATATTATATTATCTTTTTTAAATATTTTTTTATTAATTTTTTTAAGATAAGGATTATAAATAGTAATAATTTTTTTTTTATTAAAAAAAAAATATTCTAAACTTTTTTTAGAACCTAAGGAATTGGTTATAATTTTGTCAGCAAAATTGTAAGTAATAAATTTTAAAATGAGAACTATAAATGCAAAAAATTTATTTTCTGAATAAATTGCAGAATATAAAGGATCCTCTGAATTTCTAATTACAATCTTTTTATTTTTAAATAAACAAATTAATATTGCTGCTATATTACTTTGCATTGAATGAATTACTACTTTTTGTCCTTTTAATGATTTTATAACTGCTGATAAAACAAACATTGCTTTAAAAGCTGTACCAAATCTTCCTGATAAACCCTTAGATAAAATATTTTTATATATTGAATAATAAAAAAAATTATTTTGAAGATTAAGTTTTTTTATTAAATTATATGATGAAATAAGATGAACTTTTATATTATAATTTCTCAAATAATTTAATAAATTTATTAGATTTTTCGTTACCCCGCCCCTTTCAAATGATGGATAAAAAAAAATTATATTTATTTCTTTCATAAGAATTTTATATTCTTTTTCACAAGAATATAATTTGATAGATGAAAAATATTGTTTTCTGGTCTGTTTGGATCAACTTCTAAAAAACCATTATTAAAGGGTAAAATCCTATAAATTTTGTATGTTTTAAAAAATTGATAAATTTTATAAATATTTATAGAATTAAAAATATTATGATAATTCATCTCGAATTGTATAAATTTTGGTTTAAACCTTTTAATTGTATTTATTCCTCCAAGCAAAACTGAACAATCATAACCCTCAGTATCAATTTTAATGAAATCAATACCATTTCTAAAAAGATATAAATTATTTTTTACAAAATAATCCAATGTAATGACTTTGATTTTTCTAGACCTGAATTTTTTATTTTTTAAAAAGTTTATTTTTTTATAATTTGCACACAACGTCGACAATTGTGAATTTTTATTTGGAAAAAAAATAGATACATATCCAATTTTATTTGAAAGGGCTAAGTTATAAGGAAAAAAACGCAGAGGCTCTTTTTTTTTTATAATCAATAAATTTTTAAAAGAATTTTTCATAGGCTCAAATGCAATTACATTTGCATTAAATTTTTTAATTAGCATTTGAGAATACTCTCCTGAATGAGCCCCTATATCCAAACATGTTTTTAATTTAAATTTTAACACTTTTTTTAAAAATAGATCTTCCCCTGTATCTTTAAATGATCCATGATTTTTATAACCTTTAGCTCTTAAAATAATATGCAAAAAATAATCATTAATAAATTGAAATTTTTTTAAGGATAAAATTTTTATTAAATAATTTATAAGATTATTTATCATTAAAGTTCATTAATTAATTAATAAATTCTAAATAATTTTTTTATAGTTAATTATCTTATGAAGAACTCTTGCAATAGTTAAAAAAAATAAAAAAAAAATATTTTGTTTATTTTGAAATCTTATTAGCATTTCATAATAAAGCTGATTAAAAAAAGACACTTTGCTAGACATCCCGCCCAAATCAAACTTTCCTAAAACTTCGCTTTTATTTGTTGACATCCCTTTTAATTTCTCTTTTTTAATCATCCGATAAAATAAATCATAATCTGAGCAATAAGTTAAACTTTCATTATAAAATCCTAATTTATGTTGAGATCTTCTTTTAATAAAAAAACCAATAGAATGAGCTGGATAAATATTAAATCTATATGATATTTTTTGTGGTTCAAATAAATGATAGATTTTACTTTTTTTTACAGCGCCAAATAAAAAATCAATTTTAAAATTTAAAAAATATTTATTTACAATTTCTAAAGCATTTTTGTAATATACGTCTTTAGAGTTAATAATTCCTATAATTTTTCCGCTACTCAATTTGATGCCAGTGTTAATAGCCTGCCACAAATTTTTATCATCACAACTAACCCAAATGTCAATTTTGCTGTTATATTTCCTAATAATATCTAAAGTCCCATCATCAGAATTTCCATCTACTATTATGTATTGAAAATTTTTATTTTTTTGTTTTAAAACACTTTTAATTGTCTTTTCAATATTTAGAACATCATTTTTGACAGGTGTAATAATAGAAAATAGTGGATTAATAGATTTTTTTTTTAAATATTTCCCTCCAAAAAGATAATTTTTTCCATTTAGAATATTGGATAACTTCATTGAATTCTATACGAATTTTTTAATTTACTATTATTTTTGTTTAAATAATTTATTCTTAATTATTGTTAATTTTTAATTAATTTTTTAATTTAACTAAATATTTTTTAAATAGATACTTTTTTTTATAGTAATGAAGATTTTAGTAACTGGAGTGTGTGGATTTATAGGCTTTAATTTTGCAAATTTTTTACTTAAAAAAAATTACAAAATATACGGTATTGATAATATTAATAATTATTATTCAATTAAATTAAAAAACGATAGATTAAAAATTTTAAAAAAAAATAAAAATTTTACTTTTTTTAAGATAGATATAGTAGACCAGAAAAAATTAAAGAATATATTTATTAAAGTCAAATTTGATATAGTAATTAATTTTGCTGCACAAGCTGGTGTTAGATATTCAATTAAAGAACCACGAAAATATATTGAAAATAATATTAATGGTTTTTTCAATATCTTAGATTTATGTCGTATTAAAAATATAAAAAAAATAATTTACGCATCATCAAGTTCTGTTTATGGTGATAATGTAAATTATCCTTTAAAAGAAAACCAAATACTTAAGCCTAAAAATTTATATGCCTCTACAAAAGCTAATAATGAAGAAACAGCTGAAATTTTTTCACGATTTTACGGATTAAATATAATTGGACTAAGATTTTTTACAGTTTATGGTGAATGGGGAAGACCAGATATGTTTATGATGAAATATCTTGGAACAAATCTTAACAAGAAAAAAAAGTTTTATTTATATAATTATGGAAATCATTTTAGAGATTTTACTTACATCAAAGATGTAAATAGTATTATTTTTAAATTAATTAAAAAAAAAATTAAAAAACATCAAATTTTTAATATTTGTTCAAATAAACCAATAAAAATAACAAGTATTATTAAAATTATTAATAAGTTAACAAAAGTTAAGTGCAAAATATTTAAAACTTCACTTCAAAAAGCAGACATTTTAAAAACACATGGTGATAATATAAAAATAAGAAAATATGTAAATTATCATAAATTTTACGATATCAAGAATGGTATCTTTAATCTTGTCAACTGGTACAGGTCTTACTATAAAATATAAAATTATATATTCAAAAAAACTTTTTGATAATTTTTAACTGTATTAATTAAAGAAAATTTTGAAATATGGCGTTTTATAAATCTTGTTTTTTTAAAAAAACTATATGGATATTCAAAAAATAAATTAATTTTATCTGCCAGATCTCGAAAATCTGAATTTTTAAACAAATAACCTCCTTTATTATCTAATAAAATTTCTTTTATACCTCCATAACTATCTGAACAAATTACTGGTAAATTAAAACTTAGAGCTTCAACTACTACGTTTGGAAAACCCTCAAAATATGATGGATTAATAAACAAGTCTGACTCTGAATAGTAATTTGAAATTCTATTTTCTTTTTTATGACCTAAAAAAATAATTTTTTTGTTTAATCCCAATTTCCTTGATAGTTTAATTAGATTTTCTTTTTCAGGACCGTCTCCTACAATTTTTACTATAAAATTATCATAATTTATATATGGAATTGATCTAATTAAGATATCAAAGCCTTTTTCTTTAGATAAACGACCAATAGATAAAATTATTTTCTTCTTATTTCTAATTATTTTTTTTTTTTTAAGTTTATTTTTCTTATATGACGAAGGATAGATAGAAATAACTTTCGTTCCTGAAAATAATTTTAAATCGTCTCGAGTTTTTTTCGAATTTGCAATTATGAGATCAGCTTTATGATAAAATAATTTTAATATAAATTTAATTATATTTTTCATCATAAAATCTAAAAAACTAAAATAAATACTTAATTCCTCAAAAGGGGTTCTTTCGATTACAATATAATGTACATTTTTGAGTCTTCTTTGGAACAATAAAGTAAGCGCATTACAATAATATAAATTAGAAATAAAAATAACTTTTTTAAAATCTTTAAATTTTTTACTTAATAATCTATAAATTATTTTTTGTGCATAGATCGTTTTACTAACTTTTAATTCATAAATTTTTTTACAAATTTTTGATAATCGATTTTTGTAAAAACATTTGCCTAAACAAATAATAGTTATACTAAATTTTTTTTTATTTATTTTTTCGCACAATTCTGTTATTGATTTTCCTGCACCCCCAGAACTGAAATTAGGTAAAAAAAAAATTAGCTCAATCTTTTGCTTAATCATTATTTATAAAAGTCAAATATATCAAAAAAAATTGTATTTGAATTTTTGTATAAATTTAGATTCTTTAATAATTTAGTATGAGGCACCAAAGGAACAATCAAATCAAAATTTTTTTTATAATTTAGGTTATTCAATATTTTATACTTTTTTATATATTTATTATTAATCATTGGATCGTAACAGTAAGTATTAAAATTTTTATTTTTTTTAAGTCTTTTATAAATATTTAAAGCCAATGAATTTCTAACATCAGCGACGTTAGCTTTGTAAGTAGCCCCTGCAATTAGCACTTTTCTACAATTAAAAAAATTTATTTTTTTTATAATGCTTTTATAAACAAAATTTTCCATCTCATTATTTACTCTTCTTCCTGCCAACATAAATTTAGCATGAATCTTATTTTTCTTTGCTAATGCATATAAATAATAAGGGTCAACTGGCAAACAATGTCCGCCTACTAAACCTGGTGAGAATCTTAAAAAATTCCATTTTGTCGACGCAAGTTTAATAATATTTGTAAAATTTAATTTTAATTTTTGACAGATTATAAAAATTTCATTTACAAAAGCTATGTTTATATCTCTCTGAATATTCTCAATAACTTTTGAAGTTTCGGATTCTTTTATGCTGTTAGATAATATAATTTTTTTTGATATTTTTTTATAGACGTTAATTATTTTATTTTTAATTTCATACGGGACTTTTTTAAAGGCAACAATCTTATTTATATTTTCAACTTGATGTTTGCTATCACCTGGATTTATTCTTTCTGGACTATATCCTATAAAAAAATCTTGTTGTGATTTTAACTTACTGACTTTTTCAATTATTTTAGCACAAACCTCCTCAGTAACCCCGGGATAAACAGTGGACTCGTAAAATACGATGTCATTTTTTTTTATATATTTGGAAATAATTTTTGTTGCAATAATTAATGGTCTTAAATCTGGTTTTTTATTTTTATATACAGGTGTAGGAACTGTTATTATAAAAAAATTACACCTCTGAATATCTTTTGTATTATATGTAAAATTAGAATTATTTTTTAAAATTAACTCTTTTTTATTATATTCAGAATTTAGATCTATTTGAGCTTTTAATTCTTTTATCCGAGATTTATTTATATCAAATCCAATAGTTGAATAATTTTTTGACAATCTAAGAAATAAAGGAAGACCAACATATCCTAAGCCAACTATACATGGACTAATCTTCATTTTATTAAATAATTGTTTAGTATTTTATAATGATTAAACTTCGTAAACAGTCTAATTTTTTTTTTTAAATTTAATTTTTTATTTTTTAAATCTTCTTCTTTGGTGTTTATAAATTGATTAAATGAACTAATAAAACTTTCTACAGAATTACTTTGAAAAATAAAACCATTTTTTCCAT
>Ga0194118_10005573_pt1 | contig 13071 bp, 16 predicted proteins | sample TA2MahsurfametaG_2_FD_148662 | JGI IMG/M metagenome (GOLD analysis project Ga0194118, IMG submission 148662) | Freshwater microbial communities from Lake Tanganyika, Tanzania - TA2015013 Mahale N5 surface | ecosystem: Environmental > Aquatic > Freshwater > Lake | place: Tanzania: Lake...
TGAATCACCTTGTATGGCATGTTCTCGCGAAGCTCATCCTTGATCTTGGCCATTGCATCAAACACAGAGGCCCAATCAATACCAGATGCTTCACGATCCTTCTTACGATTAGCCTTGTAATGCGGAAAAACCTCGCGCCGCCAGTAACGCTTATCATCACAGCAGATGACAAGGTCGCCAAACTCACGCGAGAACTTTTGCTTATAACCTCGAAGGCTATTAAGAACCATATGGCGGACAAGATCCTCATCCACCACTTCATTGTTATGTACCAGATGTACCATCAGATTGCTGATCATCACCTGGTTGAGGTCAACCAAAATCATCTTTCTATCCTATATCCCTTGTCTATGTATAGTACCATAGAATGGGTCGGATGTACATGGTTATTTGACAACTCTGAGAATAATTGTATCCTCATTAACCCGACCATTGACGCCACTGGCTTTAGTCTTGATCATATCAAATGATTTAGATATAGATTTATTGCCACCAGCCAAAATTCTTGATGTCATGGCCGCAGGGTCTCGCAATCGCTTCTTGGATGATACACCAGGATCATAGCCTTCAATACCAGAACGACGCACAGTAAGAGTCGCGCCATTAGCAGCCACATATCGCTGCAATGTTCGTGTCTTTACATTATAAAAAATGGCCTCAGTTGCACCAATCAGGCTCTTTGGATCAACACTTTTTAATGATAGCTCTGAATACTCATTCAGATAGCGCAGCTTTGCAATCATCTTATCGGGTGATTTTGGCTTGATCTTACGCACTGTCGGAGCCTTGATACGAATGCCGGCCGACGTATACATATTAAATGCATTAACAATAGAAGAATATTGCACAAGCAATTCACGTAGCTGACGCTTGCTATAATTGCGATAAGTCTCGACACATTGCATATCTGTGCGTTCCAGCGCGTGCTTAACCTCTTCAATCAGACGTTCGAAGCGTGGCACGGCCTTAGCAATTTCATCTGGCTTTGGTGAATGCTGACACAAAATCTTGCCAGCATCCACAGTCTTATCATCAATCGCGCCTTCAATATCACATAGCGCACGGTCGACCGAATCATCCTTGATTACATGCTTCACCTTAGGCTTACGTGTAGCATCCTTCTCAGCCTTGCGCTGGCGACCAGTGATAGGTAGACTGGATACCACATTATTAAGTAGATCAGCCTGTTTTTCTGATAGCACAAGACCGCGCATGGCCATGCGGCATAGCGCAGGAATATTGCTGATATCAAACCATGCATCTTCAACATACGAGACATCTTCGATGTCAGCCGATGAAAAAGACTTCCAGCGCATGTATTCTTCAACGATATCACGAGCATCTTTAGGAACAAGCACAGCTCGATACCATGTATATGCATTGACCATTTGAGTGGTTGTCGCTGACCCATCCCACACTGGTTCTAGACCAATGTATTTGGCCTCGGACACAGGCACCTTTAGCTTTTTCATAATATCCTCAGAGATTAGATAGGAATGATTCCCACTGGCGCGCACGAAGCTGCCATGAATAGAAGTTGTCAGCATACAGCTTCTGGAACTTTAGCTTGCTCTGGTTACCTTCGTGCCAGTAACCATTCATGACTTCGGCCAGCACAGATGCATGACGATTGGCGTGCGAGTTCACATCTTCCGTAAACGGATACATCGCAGCAAACCCAGCAGTCGTCTCAGGCAATGCAGCATGGTTCGGGCAGACAATTGTGCAACCCGCGCTCATGGCCTCGATGACGCTAATCGCGCTTGTCTCTGGCCAGATGTTTGGATATGCATAGATGTGCGCCTTCTGTAGCGCCTCACGAATAACTTCATTCGGCTGATATCCATGATACGTCATGCGCGGATGCTGAATGATACGATCAAAGATCGGCTTATACGGCTCATCGCGCTGATTCCAACCATAGATGCTGAATGAGCTGTAGACATCCAGATGGAAGTTAAAGCCAGCCTCAGCCAGATGCTCACAGACAGGCACCAGCAGTTCAAGACCACGATGCGGCGTCGTATGATAGATCAGGCGAATGGGCCCATCCTTAGGCTTCTGGTGCTGCGGAATGGGATCAATTGCATTCTGTAGCACCACACCTTCGAAGTGAGGTACACCAAGACCAACGTTATATGTCACCTGCTGGTAGTTGGATACAAACACAAGCTTGGAGAAACGCTTGCGCGACTTCTCATCGGCCAGATGCTCGGACTCAGGATCGTCCCACGTATCATGCAACCACAGAAGGTTCTTCTTGGTTGGATGCAACTCACGAACTCGTGAACAGATAAGATTGAACTCACCAAGCAGTTCAGGCGCGACATAGCGCCGCAGCCCATCCATCATCATCTCAGTACCGCCACGCGCACCAATATGTGCAAAGGTACCATCAACGCCTGGACCAAGGCTCTTAGCAGAATCCTTCAAGCCAGTTACATTCAAAATAGTCATGGATACGTAATACCCTCCTCGATTTCGATAACCTTATCTAGTCGGAAGCTGCGCCACCCATTAGCATTCAAATCCCAAACAGCCAAACTATCCTTGGGTTCTGGTCGCGCAGATTGAAATACAGACGAAGGTAAATACTTATCTTGTAGAGTGCAGGTCATAATGCGTCGATCACCATTTACTTTATTGAAGGTGACGCGCACAATACCAGCTTGCAGCCGCGCGCGTAGATATTCTTTGGTATAGAAGTTTTCACTCATCATATCACCAGCAGTGGTGAACTTAATATCACCCATTTCACTTGTTGTCATTTTTTGCTCCATTAACAACTTCTCTCAGAACATTATCACTATTAATATAACCTTTATCATCAAGATATTCAAGGGTTTTGTTAACAGCATCGACGGAAATATCCGACAAAGCCTCAGAATATAAGGTCAGGATGGCCCAACCGACTACAGAACCTACAATCACTTGAGTAATAAAACCAAAATCTGGTATTACCATCCTGAGAATAGAGACTGCACCAATACATGACAGACCCCAGAGACAATACATGCGTAGATCAAAATGCAAGAACATCACATTCTCCGTGAACGAGAGCCAAGGGTAGCAGGGTCATCGCTAGGCAATGCAACCTGCAGGCCGCCTTTGTTATATAATGGTTGAACACGTGAGGCCTTTTCACGCATGGCCTGTACCACACTTTCAGATTCAGCAGCACCTTCTTGCCAGCGCCAATCATTTAGAATATCGCGCTTTGCAAATGTGCCACCTGGAATAACATCAGACGTAGGAAGAGAGTGGTCGGGGCGAGAGGATTCGAACCTCCGATCTCCTGCACCCAAAGCAGGCGCCTTACCTGGCTTGGCCACACCCCGAAAGCCAACCTTAGCCAATAGCTTCTTGGTCTCTGCCTCAGCAGCAAGCACAGCCTTGGTCTTAGACTTAGACTTGCGCTTGGTGGTGCGATTGGTTGTGAAGTAACTGGGTAGGAGGGCCATATATGTATACCTCAATTTGACAAGTGCCATTGTATACCATTTACCACAAAATGTCAATGGCTAAATATGTTAAATTATGGTAAGGTTAATGCCATAGTTTGGTACCTGTGATAGGATTCGAACCTACAACACCTAGAACCTAAATCTAGTGCCTCTTCCAGTTGGGCTACACAGGCATATGGAGAATAGCGGAATCGAACCGCTGACTTCGCGATGCAAACGCGACGTGTTACCGCTAGCACTAATTCCCCAAAACTTGGCGGAAGGGGTGAGATTCGAACTCACGGTAGATTCTCACCCACGGCGGTTTTCAAGACCGCTGCCTTAAACCACTCGGCCACCCTTCCAATGCAACTATATGTATCATACTAATATAAATATGTCAAAGGCTATTTTATTGAGGAGCCAATTATGAATAACGTCGTCATCAAGAAGTCTATTTTCAAGAGCCAGCATTGTCAGCGCAACTGGGACCTAGAAAAGTCCATATCAGAAGATGATCTGGACACTCTTATGATCGCAGCCACACAATGCCCAAGTAAGCAAAATATTGCCTTCTATAAGCTACACTTTATTACCAATCGCGACCTGATTGAGCGTATTCATGCACATACGAAGGGTTTCGTTGTCAAGCACGGTGAGACTCGCGACAAGTCAGAATATACCACAAATGCTCAGGTTCTAGCTAACCTGCTAATCGTATTTGAGGAGCATTTAGATTTATCCAAAGCAACCGATGCCGCCAGAAATGAACAGGTAATTGATTTGGCCTCAGGTAATGCAAAACCGTCGGACATGAAGCTAATTGAAAAGGATCGCATGATGGCGATTGGTGTAGCTGCCGGCTATCTCAATCTGACAGCATCAATGATGGGTTATGCGACTGGCTGCTGCACATGTTTTGTGGCCGATGAAGTGCAGAAGGAAATGGGAATTAAAAGTCGCCCACTTCTGCTAATGGGAATTGGATTTCCGGATGCGACAAGAAATCGGCGCATTCACCAAGTTGAGGACTTTATGTTCCCAACTAAGCCAAAGCAACCGATTCCTGTAGAGTGGATAAACTAAAAAGCGGCGTGCGGGAATCGAACCCGCATCCTCAGCTTGGAAGGCTGTGATAATAGCCTTTATACGAACGCCGCATGGTGCTGGGTGAGGGATTCGAACCTCCAACCTACGGTTTACAAAACCGTTGCACTACCGTTGTGCTAACCCAGCTTAACCTTAGTAGAAATAACTATTTCAAATCGAATACCATCTAGGTATCTTGGATCATCGAACCCGATAAGATAAAACTTTTCTGGCCCGTAGATCCAATAAATTTTACCAGTTTCTCGTCTATCATCAATCTCCACCGTAACCTTTTCACCAAATCTAGGATGAGGTTTGGGTGGCCTGAAGAATATCATATCAGTACTTAGATCCAGATTTCTTTTGTGCTAATGACATGATATAAGAACCTTCAAAAATTGACTCCGGGTGCTGGACTCGAACCAGCGACCCAGGGATTAACAGTCCCTTGCTCTACCGACTGAGCTAACCCGGAAAACACTTGATGGCGTCGGAGTGCTTGCACTTGTTACGATAACCGTAACCTTTACATGTGCAAGACACGTAAAAGCCATATTTCGTCACAATGTATTCACGACCCTCTGAGGTGCGAACACGAAACTTGCGAGTCATAGATGTCTGTTCTTTGCTCATAATGTCATACTATATGGAATCGACTCAGATGTCAATTGGTAATTTCAATTTGCTCTAGAATACCACGATGAAACGTGTGGCTTTCAGAGCCGATTTGATATTTGCCACTGGCTTCTGCAAGCCGATTGCAGATAGCTTTCACGGCCACATTCGGATCGCATGAACCGCACATGAATACATCCACGGCAGCATAGCCATATTCTGGCCAGGTGTGAACAGAAGCGTGGCTTTCTGATAAGATCACCACACCTGTCACACCACAATCATCACCGAAACCATGAAAATTGCTATGTAATACGGTCGCACCAGATTCTTGGCAAGCATCCACAAAAATAGTTTCCAGCAAACCGACGCTACACAGAACGTGCTGTTCGATATCCCACATCTCCGCGATCACATGCCGTCCAAGACGTTTGACCGTCGGGACATGCAAGACGGCACTCATATCACGCCTGCCGAGTAATATAGGTCTTGCGAATACTCTCGGGCCTGAAATATGTGCCAACAAGACGCTCGACGGTCTCCTGATCATAAGGCTTGCAGGAAAACACATCAAGGTAAATATCATTCGTCTCGTTCACGAAATGTGCACAGATATTTGATGTCTCAATAAGCTGCACCAGGGTATAACCCGCCTTATTGCCACTACCGAAATTGACAATCTGAGGCTCGCCATATGCGACCATGTCAATATCTTCAACAAGCCGTTTGGCAAAGTTATAGATGTTATCATAATCCTTGATAGAATCCGGGTCGCACCCGGCACAGTCAAGGATGAGATGATATCCCCAGTATTTGTTCATTGCACAAAATCCCCTAAGGCAGCTTGCTAAAACTACCGTTATCTGCGTTTGCGATGGTATTATAGCAGGAGTCATACCACCTGTCGACAAAATTCTTCACGGCTTCTTGGTTAAACTTTGGTTTCTCTAGCAGCTCCCTAAGGTTGCCACCTTCAACGCGGTTTGTAACCACATCATAGTCGGCTCGACCAAACGTGATCACAGGTCGCTGATGAAGCAGAGACTCCAGACCAGTGCCAGAGTTTACTACAACAACGGCCCGTGCATCTGGAATTAGCTGATGAATAGAAACGTCATCTAACCAAGTAGTGTGACCGTATTTATTAGCAATTTGCTTCAATGGTTCCATGGAACCTGGATTTACTGGATGACCCTTTAGCACTAGTGGAATTCCAAGTTCCTTTGTTGCTTGACAGGTTGCCGTAATTGCTTGCTCAACCGTAATCTTTGAATGATAACGGATTGTCTCATCATGTGGTATCTGACACAGATATAGCACATAGTCTTTTGGTAGCGTGATGGGCTTGTGATCTGGTTGCTTGAATTTACTATAATTTTCAAAAATTCGACCACGTAGCAGATTATAACCAACACCTGTCGTGTCACCTTCAAGCATCGATGTGCATGGATATGTTGATGTCGATGCACCCCAACCTTTTGAATCGATTGTGAACAGATATGGAATCACCGTCTGCATATAATACATGACATTGACATTAGGTACAGGGAAATTGTCAACCATCTTATGCGGAATATACGCAATATCAGGTGCAATGGCCTGTACTATCTGAGGTGTAAATTGCCAGAGTGGTAGCTCTAGCACTCGCACATCATCACCGCGCCGACGATGTTCTTCACATACCATAGTTCTTAGATTGTGCCATGGCATACGCACAGCAGGAATTGCACCGCGTTCTGCTGGAACTGGACCTTCCTTAAACATTACATCAAGCCGTGGGGCTAGAAATAATACCTTTTTCATCTCCAAAATGCTCCTCTCACAGATGGAAGTCTAGACTCCATCTCCATCTTCTTAGCAAGATATCTCTTATCTAGATCCTTGCGTATACCCTTACCAGTCCAGATTGGTGACCCATCGCGAAATTCCCAATCCATCACAGACATGTCAAATGTATGAAATTTCATTTTTTTCTCATAGGCCGTATAAGCTTGATGTAGCGATACTTGATCTGTAAACCAAACTAGACCATTTGTATTCAAGTTATTCGCGACCCTTGTTGCAAATTCGCGAGAATTTTCATTACCTGAATAATAAACTAGTCCGGCCGCAACCTTTGTGCCAAGAGCTTCCCAACCGACAGTACCAGGTAGTGATTCCCGTAAAAATAATCCAACATCTGCATCGAGCTTTTCTACCTTTGCTAGAAAGATAGAATCGATATCCGACAGGTACATAGTACCACCACAAGATAGCAGACGAGGCGCAACTAGAAATCGATTGCTTGCATAATATGTACGTAATGTCTCACTATTGACGCCTTTTGGTACTTGTAATGTCTCAATTGAGAATGTCATGCGTGTGCCTTTGGCCAACGCATTATATCGAATCCTCAATGAGACAAGCTTTGATAGACTTGTGGCTCTAAATCCTGGTTGCTCCATCAGATGAATATGAATTGAATTACCTGCTATCGCATTTGATGCGACAAATGCTGAAGCATGAGAATCCAGATAACTCATATCGCATGATGCGAACACGAAGATCCCTATTGGATTCTCATAAACGTCTGTCATCTTCCTATAATCCTATATGGCACAATCGGTGTATTCGGTATCTGCACCGAGTAACCATTGGCCTTTGCTGAATCTCTCAATCCTTCCCATACGCGCACAAGGTCTGGGCGTGGATGTTCTTCGGTCATGCCTGTGAACCACTTTGGCTTCCAAGGTTGCGTAGCCATCTTGGTGAAATGTAGATGCCAAATCTCATCTGGCTTTAGTCCTTCACCATCATGACAATTCCAGCGCATATCGAGTTCCTGCACAAGCTTTTCATTACCACTAAAGAAACGAATAAGTCTGTGATGCAAGGATGGATTGATTTTCATGCGCGAAATAGGCATTAGATATTCTTGCATCTTCTCGCAATCAAATACAATTACGCAAAACTCATGACCACCAAATCGCACACCTTTGCGCGCAGCCATTGGCTTACCGTTTAGATCCATATCAACTAGCTCTGAGATGTCACGCATGTTGATCATATCAACATCTGTATAGATTGCACGACCCTTGAACTCGCAAACTTCTGGAATAGCCCAGCGAAAGCCGCTAAATGGTGTCGACCACTCTTGCGTCTCCCATCCGCCCCATGGACTTTCTTTATCAAGAGTCTGTCGCATCCATGTGATATCAAGAGATCGTGAGCTATTGCTGCGAAGCGAATATTCATACGTCATTTCAGCGACAGCATCTTCACCGTTAGATGAAGTGCCGATGAACATTCTTATGGGGTCATGCATACCAAGGCTTCCTCTTTTTGAAAAACATACCAGTGCGACCCATGAAACCTTTTGTCATTGTCGAATGCGCTCGCACCTGGCCGCTTTCTATCGCATCATATTCAAAACCATTTGCAGCAAAAGCACCGATCCAGTAATCAATTGACCGACAATTGACGTGATGATGGCCGGGCCAACCAGGAGGAGCAGCTGTGCAGACTACGTATTTGCATAGACCAAAGCTATGCATATAGAGAGGTAGATATTTTTCTTCGACATGTTCAAGAAATTCCACAGACCATGCTAGATCAAATGAGCTTGTCGGTAAAGATGCTGTTGGCACAAATCCTTTCGTATAATCGTGGATTGTGACCTTATTAGTCTTGCGCTCAACATACGGATCACCATCAATACCCCAAGCACTAATACCAATTGACTCGGCCATCTCAACCATACCCGCTGGGCCGCAACCCACATCAAGCATGGCTTCAATATTAAACTTTTGCTTGAGATAAACTAGAGTGCCAGGATCAAGATGAGTTCGATTGAGATGGCCACCCAGATGAGGAGGCAATACGCCTTCCTGCGATGATGTGTTGTGGTTTTCTGAACCACTTTCCATTGATGTTTGCATTAATATATTCATCCTTTTCTAGCACGTCACGTCGAAATTGTTCTCTGACCTCAGAGTAATTTACATCACCTCGGGTCGAATGTACAGATAAAATTTGGCGATTGAACCTATTTTGCCCAAATTCTTTCACCAATGCTTTTATCTCATCACCAGACCCATAGTAAGATTTCCAGTCGCTCTCCTCGCGCTTGCGCTTGGTTGCACCTTTCTTCTTACGCATTGACCAAAAATATTTGCGACCAATATACATTTTACCTGTTATTCTATCCGTGATCAGGTAAACGAACCCGTAGGATTTGCCGATGTCTTTGCTTGTAAAAGGTTGACCGTCAAATACCCACGTATTTTCATAATCTGACATAGACGAAGCTCCTTAGTCCTCGTCTATGTATTCCTCATCTTCATCATCTTTGTCAATGTCCAGAGCTTCGCCACAAAATGGGCAAAACTCTGGTGAATAAATTACACCATCTTGATCAGAGTAATAGATAATGATAAATTCAGCATCACACGAATTACACGTAAACTCATCTTCTTCCTCATATTCTAACTTAGCTTTTTTGTCCGCCATCTGAATAAGCCTCCTCCCAAGAACCATTTAGTCCAGCAACCTCATATTCGGTGACCCGGTTCTCAAAGAAGTTAGTATGATCAGCACCATTCAGGACCCACTCAAGCCAAGGCAGTGGGTTATCCTTCACTTTAAAATTAGGCTTTAGACCGAGTTGCAGAAGTCGTCTGTCGGTTATATAGCGGATGTATGTCTTTACTTCTTCGTCGGTTAGACCGTGAATATCACCCATTTTGTAAGCTAGATCCACAAACTTATCTTCAAGCTTTACGGCCTGACGAGCCATCTCATAGATTTCCTGCTTGAATGCATCATCGACGATGCGCGGATGCTCTGCACAGAATGTGCGGAAGAGGAATGCATTGCCTTCCACATGAATACTTTCATCGCGAATCGACCACTCGACAACCTTACCCATACCTTTCATCTTACCAAACCGCTGGAAAGATAGAAGCATGACAAAGCTTGCAAATAAAGCCACACCTTCATTGAACACAGACTTCGCAAGTGCAAGACCCACGCCGCGTTTTGTAGTCGTGTCGGCCTCAGTCATAAAGTCGATCTTATCCGCCATCTCTTTGTATTCAAGAAATGCAGTATATTCCTCATCAGGTAAACCGAGCGTATCATTCAGAAGTGCATAAGCACGCTGGTGTACGCCTTCACGTGCGGCGAAAGAGCCGAGCATGTTTCGCACTTCATTATTCTTAAAGTTGGGCACGAACAAGTCATAATAGTTCTTGCCGACCGCGACATCTGACTGTGTAAAAAGTCGCAAGATTTGTGTGATAAAATCCTTGTCGGTAGTAGACATCTTACCCGACTTCCAATCTGTAACATCTTCACCAAGATCGATTTCATCTTCAATCCAGTGTGCTTTCTCATGGCGCTGCGTAATCTCCACGGCCCAAGGATATTGAAACGGCTTATATACCTTTGAGAACTCAAGCAGGCCGCCGCGCTCCTGCTTGATCATCTTATCACCATATGCAATAAGCTCAGTATATCCACCGATGCGTTTACCATCGATGAAAACTTGAGGCACGGTATTCACCTTGTGCTGCTGATAAAAAGCATACCGCAGCTCCTCATTGTCCATGCGATCCTCTGTATATGAGAAACCACGTCTAGACAACCATTCCTTAGCCTTGTCGCAAAACGGGCAACCCGTCTTAGTTACAATACGAATATCCATTGCTTACCCCTGACATGCGACACATTCTTCCTGTGTCTCTTGCTTTGTTTCTAATTCTGAGATGTCAACCAGCTTGTCACGCTCGACCTTCTTGGAGACATTCTCGGCTCTGTTTGATGATTCTGTGCGTAGATAATAAAGACCCTTGCAACCCAGCTTCCATGCAGCAAGATGTACCTTGTGCAATAGGCCGCGAGATGCGCCAGCAGGAAAGAATAGGTTGAGAGACTGACCTTGACAAATCCATTTCTGACGCCAAGCAGCTTGTGTCACAATTTCCATCTGATCAATCTCGATTGCAGTCTGGAATACCTGCTTCTGATATGCGCTCAAGAAATCCAGATGCTGGACGGATCCACCATTTGTGATAATGCTTGACCAGACTTCATCCGTATCTTTACCAATAGATGCAAGATGATTTTTCAAGTATTCATTTTTGACCAGGTGAGAGCCAGCGCGAGTGCGATGAGTAAAAGCATTTGCCTTCCAAGGTTCGATAGATGGTGAGCATCCGTGAATGATAGAGCTATTCGCATTAGGAGCAATTGCGATCAGGTGTGCATTACGCATACCTGTGCCTTCCATATCAGGTGCTTCACCGCGTAAGCGTGCAAGTAAACGTGATTCCTCGCGAGCCTTGACATGAATATCCGAGAAAATTTCTTTGTTTATTCGTCTAGCTTCTTCGCTTGCAAATGGAATTCCACATTGCTGATAATATGAATGCAGCCCCATCGCGCCAAGACCAAGCGACCTCTCGCGTTGCGCTGAAAAACGCGCACGCGAAATCTCGTCCCCCGCATTGTCGATGAATACTTGAAGAACATTGTCCAGCATCCGAATCAGGTCTCTGACTAAATTGCTATTCTTCCACTCGTTGTACTTCTCTAGGTTTAACGAAGATAGGCAACATACAGCCGTTCTTTCCTCATTGGTCGGAAGATGGATCTCATTGCACAGGTTTGATCCATGGATCTTCAGGCCGCGCTCCTTTAGAGCATTTGGTAGTGCATCATTGGCATGATCGATGAAGTTTAGATACGGCTCACCAGTGCGATAGCGAATCTCGAGAATAGTCTCCCATAGCTTGCGGGCCCGAATTGTTTCACGCACAGATTGATCATTAGGATCACGTAGATACCAGACACCATCGCTTTCAACAGCGCGCATAAACTCATTCGTGATATTGACAGCATGATGTAGGTTAAGACACTTACGATTTACATCGCCAGTTGGTACACGAATCGTCAGAAATTCCATAATATCTGGATGCGATACATCAAGATAAGCAGCATAAGAACCCTTGCGTGTCTTACCTTGACGATAAGCAGTCATATCTGAGTCGACCGTATGCAGAAATGGAATCGGTCCGGGCGCAACATTTGACACAGAACGCACAGATGACCAGTGACCGCCGACGCCACCACCCTTGACGGATAGCCAGCGCAGTTCCGCTGTATGATCAATTAGACCCTTCAATGAATCTGGCACATATGCTAGAAAACATGAGATTGGTAGTGACTTAACCTTTTCACCAGGCAGTGCAGCATTAGACAGCACTGGTGATGCGAACATGAACCAGCCCTTAGACACCGCATTATAGATGCGTTGTGCTAGGCCCATGTCTCCACCAGAGAAGGCAACAGATGCACGCGCAAAAGATTTCTGCGGTGTGTCCTCATCGGCACGGCAATAATAATCTTTAAGCAATGCAAGCGAAAATTCAGATAGACTTTCATCCCGCGAAGTATCAATAGTAATGCCTAGATGGTCTAGTAACATCCGTGCCTCCAAATTAAATGTTTGAGATATTAGGAAATACTTTAGCGATCTCTCTGGCACATTGCAACGCGACCTCACGGTGTTCCTTCTGAGTAGTAGGATCCGTGCGAACTTCAATGTAGTGAACCCAAGACCGAATAGAGCCTTTCATATAGATACGTGACTCTGTGAGGCCTTCAGGCAGCACAGCTCTCGCTTGCTCTTTGGCGATACCGTTAGCAATCGCCCACTTGTACTCTCTTTCCGCAGCAAAGATAGCCCGCTGCTGCGAGCGGTACCACTCATTCTGTAATAGATTATCTTCAACTTCAATACTATTCTGACGGTTCTTATTATCCTGCAGTCGGGCCTCGCGAGTCACAAACTGCATATCTTTAGTTGGATCTGCATATCGCTGACTAAACTCTTGAAATGAGAATGACCGATGTCGAATAATCTGGTGAGTAATATCGCGTGTGG
>Ga0194118_10005579_pt1 | contig 13065 bp, 14 predicted proteins | sample TA2MahsurfametaG_2_FD_148662 | JGI IMG/M metagenome (GOLD analysis project Ga0194118, IMG submission 148662) | Freshwater microbial communities from Lake Tanganyika, Tanzania - TA2015013 Mahale N5 surface | ecosystem: Environmental > Aquatic > Freshwater > Lake | place: Tanzania: Lake...
GTAGAGAAATATATCGTGATGACCATTCAAATAGTAACTCTTATTTAAGAATAATTTTTCCTTTTTAGGTATATACTGAAATATTTCATTCAGCAAAACATCAGGAATCTTATTCAATCTAATAAAAAATATTTTGGTATCCATGAAATATATTATTAATAAATTTCTAATATATTTCTGATTATTCTATAATGTTTCTAAGTTGTAAGCTATTATGACGTAGTTGTGGTCGTAGTTGATTGGTCACATGGATTTTTAACGCCACTTGTAATTCCATCCCATGTTATCTTACACGAATTAGCCCAATTATATTTAGCACATGTTCCATCATTACCAGTAAATGGCGACTGATTGAAGTTCATTGTATTCTTATTATCTTTACTGGGTATGTTACATCTGCCTAAACTATGGACATTGAAGCATTGTTCGCCATTTCCTGACAGATCAACCCAATAATCCGGACATTCTCCTACTATTGGTGGCCACTGCATTTCAGTCGATGATTTAGATAATGCTACACCTATTACAACTAACACTATTATTAAAATAATTATAGCTATCGACAAAATTGTTTTCTGAAAATTCATTTCTATATAAAATACTCATATATTTTTTTATGAATGTATTATAATATGAATAAAACTAACAATGGTCGAGTAAGTATTATAGAACATCCAGATATAAGTAATTTATTTTCTATGTATGATAAAATACCTGCGAATCAATGTGTTACATATAGAAATCCAACAATAGGACAATGGACTGATACACCTTTATCAAACGCATTTTTCTCGAAAGAAAATATACAGATTATTCAAAATGGCATCCGAGCAGGCGTATATTACAAATCAAAAAAACAATATTTAGTTGGTCAACAAGATTGCGATTCGCTCAAAGTAATTATGCGCAGTGTTTTTCTACAACATGCTAAAAACCTGCCAAATGATATTCCACAACAAGTAGATGAACTAAATAAGATTGTTCTCGATTATTGTATTTTTCACGTATATTCTGAAGCACAAAGTTACATCAAATATTTACACGATGTGACTACGTTAGCTGTTCCTATGGCATTGCCAATCATTGAAGTCCAAAAAGATAAAAATAATTATGTTATGCCTTCTCCATTTGGCTAATCTATGCCTTTTTAGCAGTGGTCTTCTTTTTACCAACGTTCTTAGTCTTCGTCTTCTTATCATTCGTGGAAGCTGAATCATATTGTAATCTTTCTCTTTCTGCTTTGTATTCAATATATTTCTCTTCTAATTGATTCAATTCTGTTAACCACATTTCTTGAATGGATGTTGATTTGATACGCTCCAATTCCTTCATAGCATTATCATACTCTTGCTTCAATTTCTCCACATTTTTCTTTGTTACTGTATTCATTGGCATTTTAGTTAAATACTTAAACTCCTCATCTCCTTCCATTTTATCATAATCTTTTAAGATTAATGTATCAACAACTTGTTCCTCATCCATGCCTCTTAAGTCAATTGTGCCATCTAAAATTTCTTGAATGAACTTCACCTTATTTGACAATTCAATCATATTATTCTCAAAATCATCAATTAAATATTCTTTTCTATCATCATAATATTCCAAACGCACGTCGAAATAATCATCAATAATTTCTTGAACACTATCGTATTTTTTTAACTTATCTTCTGAATTAAATAAATGCATATTTGTTGTTGTATTTGTTGTATATAGCTTAAATACTTTTTCTAAATTATTACAACCATGATCGAGTTTAACTGATTCCAGTTCTTCCAACTTGCCCTTACTTAATGTAATAATAAAGTCAACTGTTGTATCTGTGTAGTTATCATTATATTCTTTCACGAGTGGCACAATTTTGTTATTGTTAGCATCTCTGTCAGTGTCAATGCTTAACTCATCCAATAATTTCTTGAAATCTTGTGTCCAAAATCCTACTGGTAGCTCACTGACCCTGATAGTATCTGTATCAACTTTCTCATATTTTCCCTTGAATAAATACTTGTTTTCACCAATTTTTTGAATCGTTCCAGTAAATCCTTCATAGTATGGTGTAAACTCAGTCTCTGGAATAACCTCATTATTCAACTTTCGTTTCAAATATTGAATAATCTCTCTTGGATTGTAACACATGATGTCTGTGCTAAATCCTGTTCCAATTCCCTTTGAACCATTTACTAGAACCATTGGGATAATTGGAACATAAAACTTTGGCTCAACTTTCAATCCATCGTCATCCAGGTAGTGTAATACATCATCATCTAACGCAGGAAAGATGTGTCTAGTGATTTCTTCTAATTTTGTAAATGTATATCTAGGACTCGCGGCATCATCACCACCTCCAATTCTTGAGCCAAATTGACCAGAAGGAAATAGCAAATTAATGTTGTTCGACCCAACAAAGTTTTGTGCCATTCCAATAATTGCCTTATTCAAACTATCTTCACCATGATGATATCCAGAATGTTCAGAAACATAACCGGAAAATTGTGCTACCTTAATTTCACTATTTAGCTTCTTCTTAAATGCCGAATATAGAATCTTTCTTAAACTGATTTTCAACCCATCCATTAAGTTCGGAATGCTTCTGTCACAATCATATTTTGAAAAGTGAATAAACTCCTTATTAATGAACTCATCATATGTAATTAATGGTTTACTAGTATCAACATAACTATTTCTATCGTAAATATTCTCTAACCAATATTTTCTAGCATCCGCTCGTTTTTGATTAAATGCCATGTCAATGGAATCGTCGCTCACCTTTCCATTGTGTTCAAAACAGACAAACTTCTTTTCTTGAAAATATTCACGCCATTCTTCCTTTGTCGAAGTGCCTAGACCCTTGTAATACTTAATATTCCAACCCTTCAAATCATTTGTAGTCTTCCAAGCATTAAACTCTCCGTCATTATAAAACTTCAACTCAGTATTAGATTTCTTTGCCTTCAAAATTGGCGTATTCATGAAGCCAATGAAACCAGGGATTTTTGTCAAACTAGGCCACTCATGTTGAAATAAGTTGATTCCCAATCCTTTAATATGTGTGCCATCTAAATCCTGATCGGTTGTAAACACGACTTTTCCATATCTCAAGTTTGCATAAACATCTTCAATTGTCTTGTATTCCTTACCATTTTCAAGACCTAGAATCTTCTTGATATCCGCAATTTCCTTATTTTCGGCAATCTTTTTTATTGCGCTACCTCTCACATTCATAATCTTACCTTTTAACGGATAGACACCAATATAATCCCTATCTTCCGATTTTAAACCAGAAATTACACCAGTTTTTGCTGAATCTCCCTCACAAAAGATGATAATACAATCTTTCGATTTATTTGTTCCTGCCCAATTAGCATCATCTAATTTCGGAATACCTTTGATTGTTTTCACTTTATTTCCATCTGTTTTCTTCGCTTCCTTTGCATCTTTTACTTCTGTTAAATCCAATGCCGAAGTCATCACACCCATCTTTACGAGTTTCTCAATGAACTTATCACTTACTTCGCATTTTGAACCAAACTTAGAAGCTGGTGTATTCATAAAGTCCTTAGTTTGACTATCGAATGCTGGATTTTCAATATCACAACGCAAGAACAACATTAATTGTTCCTTAATTGTTGCCGCCTTTACTTTAATCTTCTTCTTCTTTTCAATAAAGTCAATCAGTTTTTTCGTAATTTGACCCAGAATATACTCAACGTGTTTTCCACCTTTTGAAGTATAAATGCCGTTTACGAAAGAAACTTGAATAAACTCGCTCGAAGGTGTCAAAGCTACGGCATATTCCCAACGCTCATTCGACATTTCATAGACACGCGGTGTATCCGATTTGTCTCCAATGTATAAGTTAATATATTGCTCGAAATTCTTAACTGGAATCAATGAAGAATTGTATTTAACTTTAATGGTTTTATCAGTTACTGCTGAAATATCATAAACACGCTTCTTCAAAAGTGACACCATTTCCGGCGTTAAATTGTCAATTCCTAATCGAGCATAATCCGGTTTAAATACAACCTTTGTATATGGCTTCGTCTTGGATGCTTTTACGATTTTTGGCGGACAAATTTCATCCAAGTTTGTTTTGAACTCTTGCGTATATTTTAGCCCTCTGATATGGTCGACAGTTTCAATTAAACCATATGTTGACCAGATTAGCACTAATTTGAAACCAAAACCATTCTTACCGCCGACAATCTTCTTTTCGTCTTTATTGTAATTTGTTGAAGTTCTTAAATGCCCAAAAATCAACTCTGGAACCCAGATTTTGTATTCTGGATGCTGAACAACATCAATTCCGTTACCATCATTGATCATAGTGATTGTTCCATCATCGGCAATTGAAACATCGATATATGAAACTGGAATAGAGTTTTCAACATTTTCATTGATTTTTGTTTGCATTCTGATAACATGGTCTCTACAATTTACAATCCCTTCGTCAAACAATTTAAATAAACCAGGAATATAATTGATATTTTTTTGAATTATTTTATTACCTTCTTCATTCATAATCCACATTTCTGAATCAACATTCTCAACCGAGCCAATGTAGGTATCTGGATTGTCTAAGATATGTTGCTTATCAGTTTTTTGTTGGACATCGAAATATAAGGTTTCGTCACTCATTGTTAATCTAATTATATTATCATTTATTTAAATTGTTTCAATTTTTTATTTTATCAGAAAATCCAAATACTATTCATTTATTATAAAAAATCCAGATAAAATTAATTGAGAACGTATTGCTTATATTTCAATATGATTATTAGGCGATGCGATTAAGAATGCGACATTTAGCCGAGGATTTAATTGCGGACAGATTTCATCCACGAAACTTTAACAAATTGATTGGATTGAGGATTTGACGAATTCAATGACAACGAATTTTTATTAGAATCTATTTTAGATTTGTCATTTTGAGCAAAGCACTTTGTTTATCGATTGTAACTTCTTTGCTAATTATATTTATAATTTTATGTATATTTTTAGCTGATTCTTCATCAGTGTATCCATTCATTGCGTTACTAACAATTTTCAAATATGTGTCGTTTTTATTGGAGTTTGATTTGATACAATCTGGATACTTTTCGGTCCAAGCTTTTATTTGTTTCACATTTTCATGCGCCACATTTTTAATTGCTTTTATTAAGTTCGGCTTATCATTTGTTTCTTTAATCCATTTATCATTATTTTTTATGTAAAATACTTCTCGTTTGGAATCATTACAATGAATTGGTCTCATATGTTGTTCCAAATTATTCAAATTCTTAATGAAAATATTGGATATACCTTCTACGTAACCTTTCTCGCCAGTGTGTTCCAAATCTTCTAAACTAACCTTGATTGACTTGACAAAATCGTCCATGTTCATTGCATCTTTACATGTCTCATTCAGAAATACATTTAAATTAAATGTCTTGTTATTAGAATGATTTATAGTATTATTCGATATGTTCATTGTTCCTTTCTTAATTAAATCCATTAGTTCGCTATTTTGTTTCAGAAGCATGTCAATAATATTCTTATTGATTTCCGTGTCAACAACTGGTGGCTCAGTGGCTACACATTGCTTGCGATGTTTCCATAAACCATTGCGAGAATAATATTGTTTAGAACATGTTGGACATGAGACCATTAATCCTGTGGGCAGAATTTTTTTCTGCTCACAGCTATTTTTGTCACCTAATATGCTTTTTTGATGTTTCAGTGAGGAAATGTGGCTATCATAACTACTCTTCTTAGACGTTTTATAGTCACAAAATTCACAGAAAAATTTCGGAATTAAAAAAGCAGAATTTTTGTCACCTAATGTCACCATTTTGTTAGCTTGAGAAAATAATTTTAAGTATTTTTTGAAAAAAATAATTTTTGAAAAAAATTTTATCGTAACAAAATTTTCAACATTTTTTTCGATTTTAGACCATTATGCTCACAAGTCATTTTTTTACACTTTTTTCCAAAACTTTTTTCAGAATTTGAAAAATGGACAAAAATAAATGTCCAAAATTGAATTTTTGAAAAAACTTTTGGAAAAAAAGTGTTATTGAAAAAATCGCAATTTGCTGGGTAGTTGGTTCATTACGAGAAATGGTTTGATTCTGAATATGAATCAAAAATTACAATTCTTTACTAGCAAAATAATTCGTTTCAAATATTCATTTTTTCAAAATATAATATTATTATGGAATGTCAAAAATGTTTAGATGAAAATAAACGTTCTATTTCTGAAAAAGGTTACGGATATGGATACATTGGCAATAGTTTATGTTGTATGAGACACAATAATAATACAAATATGACTACAAATAATACACAATCATATAAATGGACTAACAATCAGCATCACGATAGATCCAAACGGATTGCGAATGGATACAAATAAATATTATATTGTGATGTAAATGTTGCGTTGTTGGTTCATTACGAGAAATGATTTGCTTCTAATTTTGACGCATCTTGTATTCCAATTTCAGTCAGATGCGGACACTGACTGGCATCATTTTGGAGTTCATATAAATAATTTATGACGATAAATGGTCACAAATTATATATAATATATAAAACACAATAACCGCCCATTTACATAAAACGTAATAAAAAATCCAACAATTTATTTCTAATTTCTTGTTGTGATTCAAAATTATGTATGGTGGAATCGAGTGTATCAATATACGCAAAATCACCATCTTTGAACCTAATTAGAATATATTGATGATCCTTTCTAAAATCTTTTATCAAATAATAATTCTCTACCGATGCAGTATTTTTATGTCCTTCTGGTATTTGTATAAAACGTGGATACAAAATATAATTCATTTCTTTGTCAAATATGACATTTATTAAGTCATACAAATCCCAAAGGTCTACTTCTTTAACACATTCACTACGATATATTTCATCATTGTCTATAATACTTAGCCGTCTAAATACGTAGCTGTAATTTCGATTCATCTTATACTAAATACGTCATGATGTTTTTATATGGTAATCTAAATATTTTTCTTTGTTTTTCAGAAAAAAATCATAACTATTACGTTCATCAAACGTTGGATCATGTTGTTTCCAAAGTTTATGATACATTGGATGCTTGCAATTTCCTATAGAACTCATCTGTATCATATCTGCGTGAAACTTTTCTTGACCTGACAATGAATTATACCATTCATTATACATTTTATTGACTTCTGTAACATGTTTACACCATTCAGAAGATTTTTCTAAGTTCCAAAAATAATGTGATTTTACTCTTGTAAAATTTTCATTATTTTTATCTGAAATTATAATTATTTTTTCAATATGTTTTTTAGTTAACCAATCTTCAGTGATAATTTTTTTCTGAATTGTATCAGTTTCAATGTTATAGTAAAAATCTATGTCACTATAAATGTGTTTAGCAAATATACATCCCATGTTTAATTTATATATACGTTCAGTGTGTTTATTATTTATTTACAAATATTATATTCTGTATAATTATGTCTACATTCAATAACAATCGTTTTACACCTGGAAACAAAGCAAATCTTAGATTATTCATTAATAAAGAGTTTATTAAGCAATATTATCGTTCATTCAACACTAATCAATTATATGACAACATTAACAATGGAGATGATATCACAGAAGGAACATTATGTGGTTGTATTCCACCAAGAGCAAACAAAATAATGCAAGGATATAATCAACCAGGAACAACTAACAATATGAGAATCTCTCAATTAGTAACAAGTAGTTTAGGAGGTAGAATAGTATTTGGAAATAATAATCAGCCATTGGAATTGGACTATTTAGGAGGCCGTGAAGGACAGCCAGGAGGCTCGTTTAAACCATTGAGAAATCGATTCTAATCCACCTTTCTTACGAAGTTGCAAAAGGTGGAGCCAAACATAGAAATCGTTTAAGAAAAGTTGAGCAAAAGATTTTCCACCTTTCTTACGAAGTTGTAAAAGGTGGAGCCAAATTATATGAATTTGTATTTCTAAAAGTAGAAGCGATTTATGGCTCCACATTTCCAAATAGATGGCAACCTTTTGCTCAACTTTTCCTAAAAGTTGATAAATTATTTTCTCCATATATTTTATAATGACTGGTTTAACTATTGGTTCTCGTCGTCAAGTTTGGAATGGAACTGCGAAGAAAACATCAGGTGGATTAACAAAATCCGACTTAATGATGTCACACGGACGTATCGTTTCAAAATCAAAACATTTTAGTGCTAAAAAGGAAATGCGTTTATTAAAGCATGGTTATGGAACAAAGAAAGGCAAGTTCGGTTATGTTAAAGTAGGAACAAGAAAACACAGAGGAAAGAAAATGAAGGGCGGTATGCGCGCATTGTCGCCAGGAGATGCTAACTGGCAAGGTGACGGCATATCTGGCGCCGGTATTACTAACTTCGGCCAAATGGGTTCCGCTGGTCTCCAAATTGAAGCCGGTATGAGTGGTGGTCGCAGACGTAGACATCGCCGTATGAGAGGTGGATCAGGTATGAAAGCAATGGGTAGTCCAGGTGACGCCATGTGGCAAGGTGATGGCATTTCTGGTGCTGGAATCACAAGCTTTGGTCAAATGGGTTCTGCTGGACTCCAAGTTGAAGCTGGTATGAGTGGTGGTCGCAGACGCAGACATAGACGTTCAATGGCTGGCGGAACTACTAGCCCACATTCTCAATATCCTTTATCCCCAGGTTCAGTTGGTGTCCAAGAAAGAGCTGGTGCTGGAAACTAAACAACTAACAAAATAATAAAATATTTATAACTAATTAAGTATTTTATTATTCGACACAATATTTGTTAGTTTGAATAAAATATAAAAACATAAAACGAATACTAATTAGATGCCTCTTGTAAAAATATTTGATACATATGACATGCTTTATGAAATAGTTCAGTTTTTAGACTTCAAAGATAAAATTATGCTTAGTAAAGCAACAAATAAAACATGTTTACTAAAATACAACTTCATGAACAAAAAATTTAATCGAAAAAATATTGCTGATTTATTTAATTTTTATAATTTTATTGACGAAAATGAAGATGCTGAGTTTTGTGATTATTTGTGTGATTTGTGTTCAGATTTTACACATTCTTTGGACAAATACTATGATGAGTATTACAATGATGATGATGATGAATATATATGTCACGATTTAGTATGGATTATGACTAAACATGATGATTTGAGTGAATTATTTTATTCATCTTTTCCTAGTATATGTGCTAGATATTTGTCAGAATATATTGAAAATGATAATTTACCTTCATCTTACTACGATATGAATATATTTTGCTTGGAAGATATATTGAAAAATAAAAATATTAGTATGATTGATATAGTAACTAACAAATGTAAAGAAGCTTTTGAATTAAAACACATTAATTTATTCTGTAAAAAATGTGGTGATTTTGGTCATTATGAAAGTTCAAAAAAATGTATATTTTATAACATAGATAGTGCTAACAATGTTATAACAAATGAAGTTTGTAAAGTTATGAACAATTTAATCAGAAATGTAACAGAACGTTACGAAATATATGAAAAAAATATGAAAAGACAACCATTATTGTGTCTCAAATGTAAAACTAACAATAAAAAAACAAGTTGTGAAAATAATTCATGTGGTTGTTGTTGCGATGGATGTAAAGTTCATAAAAAAAGTAAATGATATGTTATACGTTATTCCGTTTCCGTTTATAATTCCGTTTATTACTTCGTTATACGGTATTCCGTTTCCGTTATACAGTATTTCGTTTCCGTTATACATTATTTCGTTTCCGTTATACAAATTGTATAAAATTATCACATTTAACATCATTCATCATCTTCTTTAATACATTTTTCTCAAAATATTGTTTAGATGTAAGCAAATAATTTGTATTGTTATTCAGCATTTCTTTAGCTTTAAAATATGATTTGTAAGAATTATATAAATCATCCGTTGAAATCAAACCCTTTCCATCGTAATTATTTAAAAATTCATCAATGTCATCATTCTTAGACCATAAATTACAACTTATATTTGTAACATATTTATCATCAATTATTTTAACTATGTGTGAATAATAGTGTTTTATCATTCTAAGCATTTCAATATCTGAAATATAAGTATTTTTACAAGAAGAATTCTTATACAAATACAGCAATTCATCTATCTCATATTCATCATTGTCATCTTTACTGATACTCACGTGTTTATTCCAGAACGCTAAAAATGAACTGACCTTAGGCAAGTATGGACTAGTCACACATATAAAAACGACACCGCCCTTTTCAGAAGCATAATGTTGCAACCTTTTTTCTCCTAACATTTCGATTAATTTAGATGAATAAGTTACATTAGGCACATTTATGTTTGATAAATATAATTTCCAAATATAACACATATGTTTCTCATTGATTGTCATATTAACATTATCCACTTTTTCAATAGATGTTTTGATAAAATTATCAACGATATTTTCTATTGAATTATTGACAAAATAACAAATAGTATTGCGAATAGGTTCCTCAGCCAATTTAGTATTTAAAAAGTTCTCAGCACTTCCATATCTTTCAGAATAATGGACAGCAACACACAATAAATCTATCGAAATCTCACTGAACATATTTTTAATTAAATCCATCGTCATTGTGTTTGTATCATAAATTGTGTTAATAATACGATAATTGTTTAATTTATGCTTATCACTGTGTTTAGTAATAAAATTATTAAACGTTCCAACACCAGTCACCACACACGAATGTATCTCAATTAATGATATAAATTGTTTCAAATTAGAACTGATAAAATATAAATTGTCTGTGCTTTTTTTTAAAATACAGTCACCAATCATTGTTAAAAAATATTTCGATTCGTGTTTCGATTGAAAAAATGTGTTTAAAAATGATAGAACATGTTGTATAGTATATGTTTCAGGAATAGATGTAAATAATGAACGTTCCTTGATTTTTTTCATCATCATTGTTGCTGTGCGTTGTTTCCAGGGCATAAGTAATTTATTACCGCTCGTTATAGTAGAAAGCAATGTGTAATATATATCATCTTCTTTAACAGGTTTGTATGTTTTGTTATCATATTCATAGAACATGTTGTTATGAGACATAAAATAATATTTATGTTTGCTCAAAAATATATTACAAAAATTGTCTTGCTCCATCATTAGTTTTTTCATTTTATTAACTCTGTCGTTGTGGTCATTATTTATTTTTACCAATAATTCAGGAAACTTACTTAAGTGTGAATCAATACGCTGAATAATGTATGGATTACTTTTGTATTGCTCTGATAAATTTGCTATCATTTGTTGAAATTGTGTTATTTTTTCGCTATCCATTCTTGTAATAATTGATAATTAAGTTTTTAAGTATGTATTTCAATAAAATATATTTGTATTATATGAAAAGTAATGGGCGAGATACAAATAAGAAGAAAATGAATCTTCGTTACTTACCAAAGAAACTAACAAAAAAAGATAAACAGAAGCAAATAAGAATGTTAAATAAATCACGTAAGATGTATAAAAAACATATTTATTACACACGAAAGAAGGTCAAATCATTTCAGTCAAAAACATCAAAACACATTTTGAAAGCGAGAAAAATGTACAAAGTAGATAAAATTGGGGCAACCAGAGAATTGGCTTTAGCAAGTGGATGTAAAGTGGGTGCTCTTCGAAAAATAATAAGTAAGGGAGAAGGAGCATATTATTCGTCAGGTTCGAGACCGAATCAAACTGCGCAATCATGGGGTGTAGCTCGTTTAGCAAGTGCTTTAACAGCAGGAAAATCTGCAGCAGTTGATTACAATATATTACATGACGGATGTAAGGTTGGTTCAAAAGGATATAAATCGGCAGTTACAGCAAGAAGAAAATACAAATTCGGACATAGACGTGTTCCAAAAGTAAATATTTTCCAATAATAATGATTTAAAGAGTTGCGTTTAATTTTAAATATTATGTCAAATTACATTAATAACATCAATACCAACAATAATGTTTTAACGATCCAAACGGTTCAAATCTCGCCATTTAGAACCTTGCTAACATCAATGAAGGACATATTGTTAGACACTAATATGGAGTTTACACCAGAAGGAATACGAATAATAAATATGGACAAGAGTCACACTATTTTAGTGAATTTACAATTATTTGCTTCCAAGTTTGAGTTTTATGAATGTAAAAAAGATAAGATACTTATTGGTATCAATATGTTTCATTTCTTCAAGTTAATAAACTCAATTGACAATGATGATACGCTGACAATATACATTGAAAACTCTGATTATTATGATGGCATTGTTAATTATTTGTCTTTGAAATTTGAAAATGGAGCAATTAAGCAATGTAAAACGCAAAAATTGCGACTAATGGAGCCAGAACAGGACGAATTAACATTTCCAGATGTAACCTTTTCATCAATTATTAATTTGCCTTCAGTTGATTTCCAAAAAATTATAAGGGACATGTCGAATATTTCAGATAAAGTGGAAATAAAGTCGGTTGGCAATGAATTGATATTTAAGAGCCAAGGACAATTTGCTACTAGCGAACTACATCGAACAGAAGCAACTGATTCAATGGAGTTCATTTCAAAGCAAGATTCATCTAAGATTATACAAGGTGAGTTTTCTTTAAAGAATTTAGGCTATTGTATTAAATGTACTAATCTATGTTCGCAAATAGAATTGTATTTTGAGAATGATTTGCCGTTTGTTATTGAGTATAAAGTGGCTAGTTTAGGAAAAATACAATTGGGAATTGTTCCATTGCCTTCCGTGTAATGTAACGTAATATAATATAATGATGAACATTTTTTGTATTATTATATTATAATGTCGAGTTATTCAAATTATTTAGCTTCTAAACAATGTTGCTTAAATAACATATCAAAACCAACAACATGTGCTCAGGGTGCTCAGGGAATGCAGGGGCCAATTGGTCCAAGCGGATATCAGGGGGTCACAGGTGCGCAGGGGGTCACTGGTGCGCAGGGTAAGGATGGTGCTGCATCAGAACGCGGAGAAACAGGTGCTCAGGGTTTGCAAGGTGTCAC
>Ga0194118_10005581_pt1 | contig 13062 bp, 16 predicted proteins | sample TA2MahsurfametaG_2_FD_148662 | JGI IMG/M metagenome (GOLD analysis project Ga0194118, IMG submission 148662) | Freshwater microbial communities from Lake Tanganyika, Tanzania - TA2015013 Mahale N5 surface | ecosystem: Environmental > Aquatic > Freshwater > Lake | place: Tanzania: Lake...
TAAAATCGGTCCAATAACGTCGCCGCCACAAGGCGCGCCAATGCCAAACGAGGCCACCGCTTGGCGTGAAATATGCGCCTTGATAGGGATCGCGTTGTGACATGGCGACGAAAGCGCGTCAGCTCAGGTGTTTTGCAAAATGTTCAAGCGTACGACTTCTTGTTAGCGCCACACTCGCTCCATCAAAACTGCCGCGTTGATCGCAATTTAAACCATGATCGGCAGCGTATACATAAATGGTTGCATCAGGACGTGCCGCTTTGAAGGCATTCACACCATCTATCGGAATGTGCGCATCGTGCTTACCGAATTGGAGGATTGTCGGAACTTTCGGCGCGTGATCTTTCATTGCCGTTACACCGCCACCATAATAAGCTGACACAGCCGAAAGACCCGAGAGAAAACAGGCCGAGGCATAGGCCATTGTGCCGCCCCAGCAATAACCGACAAGTCCGGTCTTGCCACTTTGTCCGTTAAAAGTGATGGCGGCTTCAATGTCGCTTAAAGTGGTTTCGCGATCGAGCGCGAATGCTTTATCACGTCCTGCTTTGACATCATCGGCTCCATAGCCCACTTCTAAATTTTTGATCTTGCGATCAAAGAGCGCGGGCGCGAAGGCGAGATAACCTTGCTTTGCATAAAGATCAGCCACGCTGCGGATATGGCTGTTCACGCCGAAGATTTCTTGCAGCACAACGACACTCGCTTTGAGCGAGGCTTCAGGGCGGGCGACATAGGCATCGAGCTCAAAGCCATCGCTTGCCGTCAGTTTGATCCACTCACCCATAGGCCCAACCCCCAACGCTGTAACAAATAATCCCAAAGCGGCTTAGCTTTCGCCAAGCTCCGACACAAGAGCGCCAATCACGCGACTATCGGTGGGTTCGGTCATTGTCGAGAAAGCCGCAACGAGATCGCCATTGCGACCGATCAGATATTTGTGAAAATTCCAGCGCGGCGTTTCAGCGGGTTTGCGGCTTGCTGCCCATTGATAGAAGGGATGCGCATCCGGTCCTCTGACAACAGCCTTGGCCGCGATGGGGAAAGTCACGTGATATTCGCCTTCGGCGCGAGCAAGGATTTCGGCTTTTCCGCCGGGCTCTTGGCCGCCAAAATCATTTGAGGGGACGGCGAGCATTTTAAAACCGCGCAACTGGAACCGGTTATAAATCTGCTGCAGTCCGGCAAATTGACCAACAAAGCCGCATTGCGAGGCCGTATTTACGATCATTATTGGGTGGCCCTGCCAATCGGCGAGGCGGAAGCGCTTGCCATCAAGCCCGTCGAAAGCAAAAGACCACGCATTCGAGGCGGCGAACGCGTTTTTCGAAAGTGCTTGCGACGTCATCAGACCGCCCAACCCTGCAATGACAGACCGTCTCGACCATTCAGCCATGAGCCTCTCCTGAATTTTGTAAAGATAAAATGAGTTTACGACATGAAGGCGAGGCCGGACCAGTTCAGATGCACCCCTCGTCGGGAGGGCCCGCCTGTGATAAGCGGACCCACAATGTCGCGACTCCGCACGCCGGTGACGGGGACAAGGAAAAATCGGTGGTTTACCCCCTGTAAGACGAGATTATGAGCGGACTGACACAAAAAGACTTCGATGCCATGGGTCGGCGGTTGACCGGCTATGGGCGGAGCCTTGTCATGGGCATTTTGAATGTCACGCCCGATTCCTTCTCGGATGGCGGTCGATTTAACGATGTCGGTCATGCCGTCGCGCAGGCCATGCGCATGGCTGAGGAGGGCGCCGACATCATCGATATTGGCGCTGAATCAACAAGGCCCGGACATGAACCCATATCCGCTTCGACCGAGATTGCGCGGTTGGTACCCGTGCTCGAGGCGCTGCGCGGTCGGATCACCTGTCCAATTTCGGTTGATACGATGAAAGCCCCGGTTGCCGAGGCCGCTCTCGCTCATGGCGCGACCATTATCAATGATGTGTGGGGCTTTAAGCGCGATCCACGTCTTGCGCCTTTGGCCGCGAAGCACAGGGCCGCAGTTGTTCTCATGCATAATCGCGAAACGATTGATCCGACGATCAATATTATCGACGACATGCTTTGCTTTCTTGATGCGTCTTTGAGGGACGCGCTGGCGGCAGGTGTTTCTCGTGATGTGATCGCGCTTGATCCGGGAATCGGTTTTGGCAAAACGCTCGAGCAAAATCTCGAAGCAATTGCGGCGGTCCCGCGTTTAAAAGACTTAGGTTGTTCGGTTCTTGTAGGTGCGTCGCGCAAATCCATGATTGGAAAAATCATTCCGTCCGAAACGGATGAGCGTCTTCCAGGAACGATTACGCTTCACACCGCTGCGATACTGAAAGGTGCCGATGTGATCCGCGTTCATGATGTGAAAGAAGCGGTGCAGGCTGCCCGTGTGACTGATCGATTGAGAGGACTGTGATGGATCGCGTTCGGATCAATGTAACGAAGCTCGCGCTTTTTGCTTATCATGGTGTGAATGATGAGGAGCAACGACTTGGACAGCGTTTTTATATCGACATGTCTTTGATTGTGGCGCCGGTATCAGCCACTAAGAGCGATCGGCTCGAGGATACGATCTCCTATGGAGACGTCATTCATTGCGCCGAAGATGTATTTCTTGAAAAGAAATATCGCACGATTGAACGTGCGGCGAATGCTATCGGCTCCGCCATCATGGAGCAATTCCCGACCATTCAAAATCTGTCGGTAACCGTGCATAAGCCGTCAGCGCCAGTGGCTGCCATTTTCGATGATGTGGCCGTGACGGTGGATTTTTCACGTGATGGCTGATGCGCTCATTAGCCTTGGAAGCAATATCGGTGATCCGCAGGCAGCCCTTCAAAAAGCAATGCATCATCTTGCTGAGGATCCGGCGATCAAGATCAAAAAGCGCTCGTCATTTTATCGCACGACTCCGGTCGGTCCGGTCGCACAAGATGATTTTATCAATGCGGCCGCTCTGATTTCAACTTTGCTTCAACCTGATGCGTTGATGCAAAATCTTCTCGATATTGAAACCAGAATGGGGCGTGACCGAACTCATGCGGTACGTTTCGGCCCGCGGGTGATCGATCTTGATTTGATCCTCTATGACGACGTGAAGCAGAAAAGCGATCTTGTCGAATTGCCGCATCCTCGATTTCGCGAGCGTGCCTTTGTGCTCGTGCCTTTGGCCGAACTAGCGCCTGAATGGCGGGTGGACGAGGTGACGCTTTCAGAGCTCGCCGCGCGGGTCCGAGATCAGGGTGTGATCCGTCTTTGAAATAACAAACAACCCCCGTCGCAGTATGAGAGACTGCTATACTGTTATTAGGCCTCTGTTCCTGCCGATTGACGGGGATTATCCATTCCCGAATGGCAGGGTTTCCAAGATCCTTCTTACCATCTCGACGATTCCCGCTTAATTTTTTGCTGAAATGGTAAAATATGGCTCGGCTTGAGGGCATGGGCAGGGATGGATTTAAAATGACGGCTCCAGCGGTAGAGAATTTGAATTTTGAGGATATCCGGGACGGGCTTTCGTCTGGGCAAATCCTCCTTGTTGATGTTCGGGAGCCTAATGAATTTGAGGCGGGGCATATTCCGGGGTCGATCCTCGTGCCGCTTTCTGAGTTTTCTGTTACGGATATCCCCGATGCGGGTGACCGTAGGATCGTGCTCTCTTGCCGTTCGGGGCGGCGTTCTTTGACGGCTGCGGCCATGGCTTTTGAGCAGGGACTGCCGATTGACGCCCATTATGCAGGTGGCTTTATCGATTGGGTGGCCGCCGGCGGTCCGGTCGATACAGGCCGATGAGGGCAAAGATTTGAACCCGGACCGCGACGAGGCGACACAGTGCTTTGACCTCGCCAAATCGTGGTTCGTTTTTTACTATGTCCAAATCGAGAGTTTGATAAAGACCGGAGGGAACTAATGAGCGTGAAGAAATTTGGTATCGGCCAATCGATCCGCCGCGTGGAAGATGTTCGTTTGCTGACCGGTGGCGGCCATTACACGGCTGATTACACGCCCGAGAAATCACTGCACGCTTTCGTGCTCCGCAGCCCCTATGCGCATGCCAGTTTCAAGATCAAGGATCTCGAGGCGGCCCGCGCGATCAAAGGCGTGAAACTCATTCTGACGGCTGAGGATCTCGCGGATCTCGGTGATGTGCCGTGCCTCGCCCCGCTCGAGAATGATGACGGTTCAAAAAACCATGTGGCAAACATTCCGCTGCTTGCCAAAGGCACGGCGAAATTTGTTGGCGATGCGATTGCCTTTGTTGTCGCTGAAACCACCAATGCAGCGAAGGACGCCGCCGAAGCCATCGAGGTTGAATATAAATCTTTGCCGGCGGTTGTTGATATCCGCTCTGCACTTTCAAAAAATGCACCTGCCGTGTGGGCTGAGCAGAAAGACAATCTCGCTTTCGAGCAAAATCTCGGCGATGTGAAAAAAGTTGATGCGGCTTTTGCCAAAGCTGACCGCGTGATCAAGCTTGAAATTGATAATAGTCGCTTAATCACCAATTATATGGAAACGCGCGGCGCGGTGGGCGAATATGATGCCGCAACAAAGAGCTTCAAGCTCACAGTCTCAAGCCAAGGCGTGCATGGTCTGCGCGATATTCTTGCTGAGAAGATTCTAAAAGTGAAGGCGGATCGCGTTCATGTTGTCACTGGCGATGTCGGTGGCGGTTTCGGTACAAAGAGTTTCATGTATCGCGAATATCCGTTGGTGATGGAAGCCGCACGCCGCTTGAAGCGTCCAGTGAAATGGATCGCGGATCGTGGCGATCACTTTATTGGCGATGCTCATGGTCGCGATAACATCACTTCGATGGAATTGGCTGTCGATAAATCAGGAAAGTTCTTGGCGCTGAAGGCCGACGTTGTCGGTAACCTCGGTGCTTATGCTTCGCAATTCGGTCCCTATATCCATTATCTCTGCGCGTCGATGATGACAGGCGTTTATAAGACACCGTTGATCGCCGTGAAATTGCGTGCGGTTTATACAAATACGGTTCCGGTTGACGCTTACCGTGGGGCAGGCCGTCCGGAAGCTGCTTATAATCTCGAACGTCTCGTTGATTATGCAGCGCGTGAACTCGGCATGAAGCCTGAAGCTTTGCGCCGCAAAAATTTCATCGCGCCGTCAGCAATGCCTTACAAGACACCGGTGGGAGATCGTGTTTATGACACGGGTGATTTTGCTCAACATTTGACGCAAGCTTTGTCGGTCTCGCAATGGGATGGCTTTAAGGCTCGTCTCAAAGAGTCGAAGAAGAATGGCAAATTGCGCGGCATCGGTTTGGCTACCTATATCGAATGCACGGCATGGGGTGATGGCGAAGATGTCGTTGTCGATCTCGAAAAAGACGGCAGCGTCACGATCTATTCTGGTACGCAATCGAATGGCCAAGGCCACGCAACCGCTTATGCGCAATTTGCTTCACAGCATCTTGATTTGCCACTCGACAAAATCAAAGTCGTGCAAGGTGATACCGCACGCGTCGCAACAGGTCATGGTACTGGCGGTTCGCGCTCAATTCCCGTCGGCGGTGTTTCAACTTTCGTAGCCGCGAAAGATTTGTCGGAGAAACTTAAAAAGCTTGCTTCTGACAAGCTTGAAACAAAAGTTGCGGACCTTGAAATTGCGGATGGAACCGTGCGCGTTGCGGGTACCGATCGCAAAATCACTTTTGCCGATCTCGCAAAATTGCCGGGTGCCACACCGGATATGACACGCGGCAAAGGCGAATTCACGCCGCCTGATGCGACCTATCCGAATGGCACTCATGTTGCGGAAGTTGAAGTGGATCCGTTGACCGGCACTGTATCGATTGTGAATTACACGATCTGTGACGATTTCGGCATCGCGGTCAATCCGATGTTGCTTGCTGGCCAAGTGCATGGCGGTGTCGCGCAAGGGATTGGTCAAGCGCTTTTGGAGCACACGGTCTTTGATAAAGATGGTCAGCTGATCTCGGCAAGTTTGATGGATTACACGCTTCCGCGTGCAGATGATCTGCCAAATTTCCATTTTGAAACGAAGAATGTGCCGTCAACGACCAATCCTTTGGGCATCAAAGGTGCAGGTGAGGCGGGTTCGATCGGATCAACACCTGCGGTGATGAATGCGGTGATTGATGCGCTTGATCGTGCTTATGGCATTCGTCATTTGCAAATGCCGGCAACACCGATCCGGATCTTCGAAGCGATCCAATCGGCAAGTCGCCTAGCCGCTGAGTGAACACTCAGCGCGCTTCGCAATCAAAATTGATTTTGATTATTAAACGGGCCTTCGGGCCCGTTTATTCCATCACAGCGGCTTTGAGGATACACACCATTGTGGCATGTGCTGGCGCGTCTGATGCGTTGCGCACGATATGCGGGCGGTCGCAGCGATAGCGCAAAGTTTCACCAGCGCGTGCGATCTGCATGACGCCTGCGACTTCAACTTCCATCTCGCCTTCAAGAACCGAGAGACATTCAATTGATCCGCGTTGATGGGAATCTGATTCAAGCAAGCCACCGGGATCGGCTTGCACATTATACCATTGCAGCCATTCAACGGTTTTGATCCACCCAATAATGGCAAGTTTTACTTTGCCGTCATCAGACAAAAGAATGGGCGTATCGCCGCGTGAGGTCTTGTCGATAAAGGGTTCGTCTTCCGACACTGACAACACGCGTTCGATGGAGACATCCAAGGCTTGTGAGAGACGCCAGATCGTCGCAAGCGTCGGGTTCGTCTCATTGCGCTCGATTTGGCTGATGATCGATTTCGCAACACCTGATTGCTCGGCAAGTTCAGACAAAGACAGGTGATAGGCTTTTCTTAAACGCTGAATGGTCTTGCCGAGTTGGCCGGAAAGAGCTTGTGCGCCGCTATCAAGAACCCGTGCCCGGTCTTTTCCTTCAATGCCCATAAATTGCTCCGATCACAGCTCGATTGTTTTGTTCTACGAACAATTTCGTTCAGAATAAAGGATTTTTGGTTTAATGAAAAGGTTCGATCAGCGCGAGGCGCGGACGGTGCGATCGAGCGCAATCGTGGCTGAAAGCGCCAATATCGCGATGGTTACACAGCATAAGAGCGCCATTTTGGGGCCTTTTGCATCAATCACGATGGCGATTGCGGCTGGGGCGAAAGCTTTGGCGATGAGCGAGGGGGCGGAAAGTAGCCATAAGCGACGCCCATAGCCTTCGGCCCCGAACAACTCATAAGGCATCACACCGCGCGCGATGGTCGAGAGGCCGGCAGAGGCGCCATACACCACACCAAAAAAGAAAGCGGTGGCCAGAGTGGGCGGCAGAACCAAAGGCACCGCAAGCGCCACCGGAAAGAGGCCCATAGTAATAAGGCCCAAACCCATGGCTGAAATTGTGCGTCCAAAAAACAATTCGATTAAAAGTGCTGCCACTTGCGAAGGGCCGATCAGAGCGCCAGCGAGCATCGCCGCGCCTGCGCTCATGCCTAGGGTTTCAAAGAGCGAGAGGACATGGATGGCCATCGCATTGACGACAAAACCTTGCGCAGCGAAGATCAACGCAAACAAAATCATCGCTTTGAGTAGATTATCTTTTGAAACCTGCGCCACGCCGGTCACGTCGGGAGCGAGTGCTTCGTATTCGCTGAGATTTTTTTCTACTTTTGCAGCGGGTGATGGATATGGCTTTCGCAAGCAAAAGCAATCAAAGGACCACTCACACAAATCATGACAACCGCATCAATAAAAACAATACCACGCCAATCCGTGTATGAAAGTAAAGTGGATGTGATCGGCCAAGTGAAAGTTGAAGAAAAGCCGGCAACCAATGTGAGGCCAGATATTGCTCGTCTTGTTGTAGGCCCCGCGAGGTGGGACAGGCTTGCAAAGGATGAATCATAAAGATAGGCAGACATCCCAAGCCCCATAATACCCCATGCAACGAGGTAAACATAAATATGATGCGTGAGACAAAGGATCAGCATCCCGCATGCTGAAATCACAGTGCCTACAAGCATAACGGCAAGGCCGCCGTGCCGGTCAACAAATCGTCCTGAGAGCGGGCCAAAAATGCCCATCAACAGCGTCGCAATAGCGAAACCTGAATAGACAAATCCTTCCGACCAATTCGTCTCAACGATGATCTTTGATCCAATCAAAGCAAGTCTATAATAGAGTGCGCCCCAATTGATAATTTGCGCAAGACCGAGTGCGGTGACGCGCGGACCTAATCCATGAAAAGAAAAAATAGTCCTCATTTCCAGAAGGCGTGGAAGTGATGAACTGGACCTGATCCGTGACCAATATGAAGTGATGATGAGGCTTTAAGAGCAGCCGTCACATAATTCTTCGCTGCAGCCACGGTATCGGTGAGAGACATGCCTTTGGCAAAACCCGCAGTAATCGCCGCTGATAAAGTGCATCCCGTGCCGTGAGTGTTTTTCGTATTCACTCGACGCGCTGCATAGCGATTTGATTCTGAAGGCGTGATAAGAAGATCAACGCTTTGATCGCTAGTTCCGTGACCGCCTTTCATCAATACCGCTTGCGCGCCCATTTTAAGAAGCGCTTCACCTTGTGTTTGCATTTCAGCTTCATTTGTCGCAGGTGCGCGATCAAGCAAGGTTGCCGCTTCTGCGAGATTGGGCGTAATGACGGTGACACGAGGAAATAATTCGCTGACAATGGCGGCACTTGCATCTTCACGGATCAGTCGATCGCCACTTGTTGCTACCATCACAGGATCAAGCACAACAAAAGGCGGCTTCCATTTCCGAAGTCCGGTGGCAACGGCTGCAATGATATCGGTGCGGCTGAGCATCCCGATTTTAACGGCATTCACGCTCAGGTCTGAAAAAACTGCATCAATTTCGGCCGTCACGAAATCGGCCGGCGCATCGTGGATCGCGCTGACACCTTTTGTGTTCTGCGCGGTTAAAGCGGTAATCACGCTCGCCCCATAAACACCTAATGCTGAAAATGTCTTGAGATCCGCCTGGATACCGGCCCCGCCGCCGGAATCAGATCCCGCAATAGTGAGCGCTATCGAAGTCATAGGCGTGGTCCTCTAACCGGTTCTTATTGGGCGAGGCCGAGCGCCCCGCGTAAAACACGCGTTAAAGGATAAATCGCTTAGCTGCAACCTGTCGAGAAGCGGAGAATTGAAGAGCGGCGGATCCTTAATTCCTTCACTCTTCGTGCTGTAGAGCAGCGACTTTTTCACGCAATTTGTTTAAAGAGGCGATGCTGAGGGCGGTGCTAAAATCGTCCACTACAGTGCGGTTTGTATGAGGGTCAGCGCCTCTCAAACGGTTTTGTACATAAGCGATGATTTTTGCCAGAGCCTCGACTTGACGGGACATTTGGCTTTGTTGGCCCGACAATGAGATGATTTGTTGAGTGGCTTGTCCCAGTCTGATCACCGCGTCTGTGGGCCGGTCGATGAGTTCCAATTCATCAATTCGATCACGAATTGTATCGGCCAAATGCGCAAGCGTGAAAGCATTAGACGCCATTTTTTTCGCCAATTGCTCAACCGGATTTACTTCACTTTCGCCCGAAAAACGTATTGCTTTGATCAAAGTATTTAACTCGTCGGACAATTTTTTGAGAGATCTGATTACCGATGGTTGAATTCGTCTCATGCTGCAACTCGCTTCCAATTGCCTTTTCTAGTTTTGCAATAGCAGCCAGCAAAGAGGTCGTTTCGGATTTTCTGTTTCTTACTGCATATTCAGCAAGAAACCAGCGCCCGCGTTCTGTCTCAAGAACCGCTTGTCTAATTACCTCAAAATCTTCGTCTTCAAAATCAAAAGCATTTTGATTTATATCTGTCATTTTGGCGCTCAACCGATGAATTAGATCTGAAATTGAAATATTAATGTCGGAGCTAATCATCGCTTGGTCAACGCTTGGTTACCTTAAGAAAATTATTTTGAGAAATTCTTTTTCGCATCATTCAAAAGGTGTTTTTTTCTCGCGCGCAGCGACCAGGACCTCACCGATTCCGTTGCTTAATTTGTCTATTCATTTGGATCCGTCTCGCTTTGGCGCTGAACAAAGCGGTAACCCGAATTTTCCCATGACAAAATTTCGTTGATTTGGTTATCAAGAACATAATCACCGTAGTCACTGGCCAGGGTCAGGACGGCGTGACCCTCTCCCTTTCGATTGATAACAGCGGTCATCAAAAGCGCTGAAGTCGGTATAACGGCGCGGATCAAAAGGCCTGGTTTTAAAAGCGCATAATCTTCGCAATCCCCTTTTCCATCAGAAGGATAATCCCAGCTCTCGGGCTTATTCCAATGATCCATATCCGAGACGGACTCGATGCTTTTGTTCACATTCGCATTTGTATCAATAATGGTCTTCCATTTTTCGGGGGTTAATTTGAAGGGTCCGTTTTCAGAGATTTGTTGTGAAGCGCAGTCGGCAGGATTTTTTCTACAGAAATCTCGCCAGCCCCAGGGCGCCGGTAGTTCTCCGAGTGTGAGGGCGGCTGTGGTCACGGGTGGAAGTTTAATCTCACCCGCTCGCACACTGGTCGAGAGGTCAATAATGAACAAACAAAAAAGGGTCAGCAGAAGTGGGAGAGGTTTTATCATGACGCTGCCTTCGGACGTGTTCGAATGATCTACAAGGCTAAGTCGCGGACTTAGCTGTAAGTTTCAGCTATTCGGGTTTGTCCCCGGGCAAAAAACCTGCGTTATTCTCAAAGCAAACACTGTAATTTTAACTCAATCTGAGGCTTTCTCTTGCATTTCTCTTGCTGATCAGCTTTCTCCATTTTAAGTCTGCGGCATTCTTCACTTATGGAGATGCTACGTAAAACGTGTATGGGGGTTGTGATGCGGCGGGAACCAATTTTCAATTTGCCCGCGCTCATTCCTGTTTTGATAGGTATTTTCGCGCTTGTCGAAATCGCGATTGGATTTTCAGGTCCGGATATTGCGAGCGATCTCTACCTCACCTTCGGGTTCATTCCGGGCGATTTCGCTGAACATTTTGGTTCGGATGTTTTTCGTGCTTTGGAAGAAGCGAGCCGTTTAAATCCTGATGCGGAAGAATTATTAGGGCAGGCGGGCATCGCATCCTATTTGAGACAGCACCCGAGCGCGATACCTTTTTCTCTGATTTCCTATTCGTTCATTCATGCAGGTTGGCCTCACCTTATTATCAATTCTGTGTGGTTAATGGCCTTTGGCAGCGTGGTAACGCGCCGCGTGGGAACGATCCGATTTCTCATTCTCTTTGCGTTGTCAGCCATCGGTGCCGCACTTTTTCATTTCGTCACTCATATGAGTGATGTCATGCCGGTGATCGGTGCATCTGGTGCCGTCTCTGGCATCATGGCTGCAGCAATCCGCTTTGTCTTTCAACCCGGAGAATCGCTCTCTGGATTTTCATTGGATTCGAGCGGTGCTTATCGCGCGCCGTCTTTGCCTTTGCTTAAGACCTTTCAAGATCGTCGCACGTTACGTTTCATCTTGCTTTGGTTAGCAATCAATCTTTTGACAGGGCTCGCAGGGATTCCACTTGGGCTCGGCGAGGGCTCCATTGCATGGGAAGCGCATCTCGGCGGCTTCTTTACAGGCATCTTAGTTTTTTCGTGGATCGATCCGCCGATTAAAGACGATCCCGTAAGCGCCGCGTCAATGAAAGACCAGTGGTGATTAGAGTCGCTTCAATGCGATGCGGTTTTGTGGATCAACACCTTCAATGCGACGATAGAAACAGCTTCTTTGTCCTGTGTGGCAGCACCCACCATCTCCACCAACTTCGACATAGAGCAGCAAAGCGTCTTGATCGCAATCGACATGTATCTCGCGAATTTTTTGAATCTGTCCTGACGTTTCGCCTTTTAACCAAAGAGCCGAGCGCGAGCGCGAATAATACCAGGCTTCATTCGTTTCGATCGTTTTAAGAAGCGCTTCCTCATTCATATGCGCGACCATAAGCACTTTTCTGGAGGTCGCATCGATCGTCACGGTGGTAAGTAATCCATCCGCGCTGAATTTAGGCATCAAGACGGAGCCATTTTCAACCTCGTCGGTTGAGCCGCGTTGAGAAAGGATCATCGTATAGGTCCCATTCAAGAGGATCACTTTGGCAGAAGGGCAAAATAAAACCCCGCTCTCACAGGGTTTTACTCAGTGGCTTCCTGGCTGGGAAGGGAATTCTTGAACTCTTATCGTGCGCGGTAGCCTTGGAGCATGGCCATGAACCGTGCCTGCTCGGCGGGCTCGTCACGGAAAATGCCGGTGAAGCGCGTTGTGATGGTCGAGGCGCCTTGCTTTTGAACGCCCCGCATCGACATGCACATATGTTCGGCATCGATCAGAACAGCAACACCGCGCGGGTTCAAAGCGTCTTCAATCGCCTCTACGATTTGTGCAGTCATTGTTTCCTGCGTTTGCAAACGCTTTGAAAACAGATCGACGACGCGGGCGAGCTTTGAGAGACCGACGACGCCCTCAGCAGGATAATAAGCAACATGGGCGGTACCGACGAAGGGCACCATGTGATGTTCACAATGCGACGAGAAGGGTATGTCGCGCACCAGAACCATATCGTCATAGCCCGCGACTTCTTCAAACACCTTATTCAGAACGGCTTGGCTATTCTGCGCATAGCCTTCAAAAAATTCTTCATAGGCTTTGACCACGCGTTTCGGCGTATCGATCAATCCCTCGCGGGACGGATCATCACCCGCCCAGGCGATTAAAGTGCGCACAGCCGCTTCCGCTTCTTCGCGGGAAGGGCGGCGAACGGGTGTTTGCTGGTCCGCAGGCTTGAGGGGCCTTACGTTCAGGGTCTTAACCACGGCGTCCATGGTGCCTCCGAAAGAGTTAATGCTTAGAATATACGGGCGTTCTGTCTGATTGGACCATGTCATGTCGATGACTAAGGTCAGCGGCATCGAACTATCTCGCATTTTCCTTTGGAGCATCTTATATGTAGGAGCCTGTCTAATTCCGCCATATCCCTGTCGGCTTCTGTCTGAAATGATCAACGAGATCTATAATAAGCGTATTCTTGAGCTTGCCGCAGACATTCCGCGGCAGGGACGGCTTGCGCATCCAGATGCGAGCGCCA
>Ga0194118_10005591_pt1 | contig 13043 bp, 5 predicted proteins | sample TA2MahsurfametaG_2_FD_148662 | JGI IMG/M metagenome (GOLD analysis project Ga0194118, IMG submission 148662) | Freshwater microbial communities from Lake Tanganyika, Tanzania - TA2015013 Mahale N5 surface | ecosystem: Environmental > Aquatic > Freshwater > Lake | place: Tanzania: Lake Tanganyika...
CTCGATCGGGCCCAGATCGGGGTCGGGGAAGTAGCGGTAATCGCTGGCGCCTTCCTTGGAGCGCATGCTCTTGGTGAGCTGTTTGCCCTCATCCCACAGGCGCGTTTCTTGCACCACCGGCTCACCGGCCTCGTAGGCCTTGATCTGGCGCTGAATCTCGTACTCGCAGGCCTTCTGAATGGCCGAGAACGAGTTCATGTTCTTGATCTCGACCTTGGTGCCAAAGGGCGCATCAGGTCCGCGGCGCACCGAGATGTTGACGTCGCAGCGCAGGGATCCCTCTTGCATGTTGCCGTCACTGACGCCCAGGTAGCGCATGATGCGGCGGATCTCACTGGCGTATTCGGCCGCCTCGCGGCCCGTGCGCAGGTCAGGCTTGCTGACGATCTCGGCCAGGGCCACACCGGCGCGGTTGTAGTCGACCAGCGAATGGGTGGATCCGGCCAGACGGTCGCTACCGGCGTGCACCAGCTTGCCGGCGTCCTCCTCCATGTGCAGGCGCTCGATGCCGATGCGCTTGAGGTAGGTCTCCTTGCCCTTTTCGGCCACCTCGACCTCGATCCAGCCGTCCTCGGCGATCGGTTCGTCGTACTGGGAGATCTGGTAGTTCTTGGGCAGATCGGGATAGAAGTACTGCTTGCGGTCGAACTTGCTGTGTTCGGCCACGTTCAGGTTCAGGGCCAGCGAGGCCTTGACGGCGTACTCAAGAACTTTTTGGTTGAGCACCGGCAGGGTGCCGGGCAGGCCGCAGACCACCGGATCGATGTGGCTGTTGGGGTCGTCGCCGAAGGCGGTGCTGGCGGCCGTGAAGATCTTGCTGTCGGTCCCCAGCTGCACGTGGGTCTCCAGGCCGATCACGGCCTCCCAGTTCCCGTTGCCGCCTGACATGCCTGCCCGTTCACAATGCGTGGGCCGATCCTATGGAAAGGGGCATGGAGGTGGTCCTGCTGGGCGGGGGCCTGATGGGCCTGGCGATTGCCCACCAGCTGGCCCGCCGCGGCCGCGCGGTGCGTGTGATCAGCCGCAACCGCAAGGAGGCCGCCGGCTTTGTAGCCGCCGGCATGCTGGCCCCCCACGCCGAGGGCCTCAGCGGCGAGCTGCTGCACCTGGGCCAGGCAAGCCTGGCGCGCATCCCGGCTTGGGTGGCGCAGATCGAGACCGACAGCGGCCTGGGCTGCGGCTATCGCCCCTGCGGGATTGTGGTGCCCTTTGCCACGGCCGCGGCACGTGATGCCTACGCCACCGCCGCCTGGGGGCTGCACCTGGATCGCGCCGGCCTGGAGCGCGAAGTGCCCGGCATCGGACCGCTCTGGCAAGCAGGCCTGCTGTTTGAGCAGGACGGTCAGATCGACAACCGCCGCCGGCTGATGCGGGCGCTGGAGCGCGCCTGCGCGGGGCTGGGGGTGGCCTTTGAAGAGGGGTGCAGCGTTGAGGGACTGGTGCGCAGCGCCAACGGTGCGCTGCAGGCCGTGGAACTGCTCGATGCCGCCGGCGAGCGGCGCCAGCTGGCCTGCGAGCAAGCCGTGCTCAGCTGCGGCGCCTGGAGCGCCCAGCTGCTGCCCGAGCTGCCGGTGTTTCCGGTCAAGGGCCAGATGCTGTCACTGCAGGGCCCCCAGCAGGCGCTGCAGCGGGTGGTCTTTGGCCCAGGGACCTACCTGGTGCCGCGCGACGACGGCCTGATCGTGGTGGGGGCCACCAGCGAAGCCGCAGCAGGCTTTGCCGAGGGCCTCACCCCTGATGGCCAGCACCAACTGCAGGCCGGTCTTGCGGCGCTGCTGCCGGCGGCCGCCCAATGGCCGCCGATGGAGCGCTGGTGGGGCTACCGGCCCGGCACCCCCGATGAAGGGCCGCTGCTGGGAGCCAGTCCGATCGCGGGGCTCTGGCTAGCCACCGGCCACTACCGCAACGGCGTGCTGCTGGCGGCGATCACGGCCGAGATGCTGGCTGCAGTGATCACAGGCCCAGGCCTTACCGACGATGAACAGCAATGGCTCCATGCCTTTCGCTGGAGCCGCTTCAGCCCTCAACCCGCCACACCTGATCGGCGGGGGTCCAGTCGCTGAGCTCCTCGGGCTTGAACCACAGACCGATCTCAAAGGTCGCGGTTTCGGGCGCGTCGGAGCCGTGGATCACGTTGCGGCCGATGTTGACGGCCAGGTCACCGCGGATCGTGCCGGGCTCGGCCTCGAGCGGCTTGGTGGCGCCGATCAGCTTGCGGGCGCTGGCGATCACGCCGTCGCCTTCCCACACCATGGCCACCACCGGGCCGCTGGTGATGAAGTCGACCAGGCCAGCAAAGAAGGGACGCTCGCGGTGCACGCCGTAGTGGCTCTCGGCCAGCTCACGGCTGGGGGTGAGCTGCTTGAGGCCCACCAGCTTGAAGCCCTTGCGCTCGAAGCGCCCCAGGATCTCGCCCACCAGGCCGCGCTGCACCCCGTCGGGCTTGATGGCGATGAAGGTGCGTTCGGCGGCCATGGAGAGTTGACGAATCAATCTGGCCATGTTTCCTGCCAGCCGGCTCCCCTGACAAGCCAGCCCATGCCGTAATCACCGCCCTTGGTGCCATCAGACGCGCGCCAGACGCTCGGCCAATTGGGCCATCAGGCCACGCCCAAACTGACTTGAGCGCCGCAGCAACGTCTCGAAGGCGACGGCTGGGACCACGAAAACCTCAGCACCCTGGGGCCCCGCAAGCACATCGACACTGCGGGGCTGATCGGTGATCACCCCCATCTCGCCCACCACCTGGCCTGCGCCCAGGACCAGTTCCTGCCCGTTGACAGGCATCAGCCGCATCTCGCCGCGCAGAACCAACACCAGACAATCGCTGGCCTCACCCTTGGCCATCACGTTTTCGCCGCTTTGGTAGCTGCGCAGATGGCCTTGCCGGGCCACCCAGATCACCCCCTCTGGAAGCAGATCTGCAAACAGGTCGGCGGCAGCAATGGCTGGAAATTCATCGCGGTCAGGATCGCCTTGCCCCAGGCGCTGGCTCTGCAGAAAGGGGCAATCGGCGAGACCCTCACGGGGATCCTGCAGGTAGCGAGCCGCGCGCTGGGGATCGCGCTCGCGGGCCAGCATCAGCACCCAACCAGCAGTGTTGGGGTCAGAGTCCCTCCACAACGCATCCATGGCGGCGGCAAGGGCCGAGCCAGAAGGCTGGGGAAGCGCACCCACAGGCGGCAAGGGATCCAGGCCCGCCGCCAGCAGCCGGGCCTCAAGCTCTGGCCTCATGCTTTCAATGCGCTGGACCAGGGCGCGATGCAGAGGCTTCAGCAGTGCATCAGTGGCCGCCAAGCCCTTCAGCGTCACAACGAGTGCAGCCTCCTCGATCCAGGCGGTGCGCCAAGCCTGCAGGCGCTGTGACTCCTGCTGACCACTGGGTCCAAAGTCTTGGAGCAAGACTTGCCACTGGCCTGAATCCAAGCCGCTGGTTTCAGCCAGATGGTTGAGGCTTTGCAGCAGCTGCGGCGGGGCAGCGGCGAGGTCCAGCACGTCGAGGCGAAACTGCCGCATCAACTCGGCTAAGGCTTCGGCAGCGGCCTCACGGCACAGTTCCTCGCGCTGCTGTTGCAGGCCGTTGTGCTGCAGCAACTGGGGCTGCTCAGCGGCCAGCACCCGCACCGCCACATGGTGATCGGCCTCCTCCAGCCCCAAGGTGAGGCGCAGATCAGCCAACTCGAGCAGAGCCGAGGCCCGCTCCAAACGACCGCTGCGCAACATCTCGGCCATGACCCCCCGGTACACACCAGCTGCCTGCTGGCGGCCTACGGCGGGGAAGGCCTTGACCAAGGTGTAGACCTCAACCGGGGACAGGGACTCGAGTGAGCGTCCATCGAGGGCGGCGTCCAGCCCCGGCAGATCTCGGAGCTGCCGTCTGAGGCTCTCGCTGCTGCTCTCGCGCCGATACGTGGCCTGATCGCGTGACCAGCTGCGAAACAGAGCGATCGCCGTGAGCGTGAGCACCAGCGAACGCAACAGCTGCCCCCCGTTCAGGCCCAGGACGCCCTGCAGGGGATCCATAAACCAGAAGAAGGTGTTGATTGCCACAAATGTGGCCAGCAGTCGGGTGTGCAGCAAAGCCCGGTCCTGGGGTTCGCTCTGCCCCTGACGTCGATAGACCTGCTCCAGCACCGTCTCCAGCGCGCCGAACAGCCACACCGACAACGCGGCAGCCAGCGTCAGGGCCAGCGGAATCCACAGCAGCCGCGGCAACGGCTGCCCCGGCTCCAAGGGCAGCCAGGCCCGCTGCGCCAGCCCCGCATCGAAGGCCCATGCCCCTGAACGCAGGTAACCGATCGGATCGACCAGCAGATCGGAGCCATCGACGGTCTCCTCCATCAGCCAGAAGAAGGCCAGCACGAGCCCGGGGTAGCTGAGCCAGGCCCAGCGCAATCCACGCTTGCCGCGGCTGGTTTGCCAGAAGGCCCGCTCAGCATCGATGTCGATGCACGGGGCCTGGCAGGCCACACAGGCGCTCTGCTCGCGGCCGTCGCCAGCGATCGTGCGGCACATCGACTGGGTGACGCGCGAGCTGGTGCCCCAGTGGGCCGTGCTGCCCAGTGGCCCCCTGAGCCCTGTGAGCACGGTTTGCACCGGTCCCATCGGACACACGTACTGGCACCAGGCCTTTCCGCCATAGGCCCAGCCCACCAGCACCGCAGCCAGCAGGGTCAGCAGCAGCAACAAGGCCAGACCAAGCGGACTGCTGTTCACACCCAGCAGCCTTAGGCAGAGCCCGGCGATCAGAAGGGTCCATTGCAGTTGCACGTGATGCCGCCCCAGCCACGAGTCGCTCTCGACCTTGACCACTTCAGGGCGGCCGCCCTTCCCGGCTCGCGTGCGCTGCCAACCCAGAGCACGGCCCAGCTGCGACACAAAGGCCAGGGGGCAGATACGACGCCACAAGTCATGGCTGACCACCCCGATCAGCAGCACGCTGGTGGGCACCACCGCGCCCCAAAACAGGCGGTTGCCGGGTTGACGATGCAGATCGCAAGGTGGCGGGGCCCCGGCTGCGCACTGGGGGGTCCAGGCCTCGGGCAGCGTCAAGGTCGGCAGCAGCAACGAGGCGATCAGCAGTAGCCAGCCAATCAGCAGCAGCCAACGCCAGCGCCGCAGTGAAACCTCCGGCAGGGTGGAGAAATCCAAGGTCGTGGGGTACAGCCCCAGGCAGTTGCTCCTTGCTAGGCCAACGGCGCGCTGTTGTCACCGAGCACTTCTAAATTCAAGACGCTGTTGCCCGAGCGGTTTGTTGCCCGCCTCAAGCTGGACCGCCGCCGACGGCGCCGCCCTGTACGGGCTCGACCGCTGGGGGGAGCCTTACTTCGGCGTGAGCGAGCGCGGCCACGTGATGGTGCAACCCCAGGGCGAGCGCGGCGGGGCGCTCGATCTGGTGGAGCTGGTGCGCGAGCTGCAGGGGCGGGGCCTGAGCCTGCCGCTGCTGATTCGCTTCGACGACATTTTGGAAGACCGGCTCGAGCGGCTGCACGCCGCCTTTGAGCGGGCCATTGCCCAATACGGCTATGTCGGCCGCTACCAGGGCGTGTTTCCGGTCAAGTGCAACCAGCAGCGCCACGTGGTGGAGCAGCTGGTTGAAAGCGGCCACCGCTGGCACTTCGGGCTTGAAGCGGGCAGCAAGGCCGAGCTGTTGATCGCCCTGTCGCTGCTGAGCGATCCCGAAGCCCTGCTGATCTGCAACGGCACCAAGGACCGCCGTTACATCGAAACGGCGATCCTGGCGCGCCGGCTCGGGCGCCAGCCGGTGGTGGTGATCGAGCAGGCCGATGAGGCGGCGCGCATCATCGAAGCCAGCCGTGAGCTGGGTGCGGCCCCGTTGATCGGCATTCGCGCGCGGCTGTCGAGCCGCAGCACCGGCCGCTGGGGCAGCTCGGTGGGCGAAAAGGCCAAGTTCGGCCTGTCGCTGCCCGACCTGCTGGCCAGCGTCGAGGCCCTGCGCGAGGCAGGCCTGCTGAGCGAGCTGCGGCTGCTGCACTTCCACGTGGGCAGCCAGATCAACGACATCGCCGTGCTCAAAGACGCCCTGCAGGAAGCCGGCCAGATCTACGTCGAGCTGACCCGGCTGGGGGCACCCATGGGCTATCTGGATGTGGGTGGTGGCCTGGGGGTCGACTACGACGGCAGCCGCACCGCCACGGCAGCCTCCACCAACTATTCGCTGCAGAACTACGCCAACGACGTGGTGGCGACGGTGCGCGAATGCTGCGAGCCCCACGGCGTGCCGGTGCCCACCCTGGTGAGCGAAAGCGGCCGCGCCCTGGCCAGCCACTTTTCGGTGCTGGTGTTTGACGTGCTGGGGGCCGAGGGCCCCAGCCGCGCCGCCGCGCCGCCGGCTGCTGCTGAGCTCGAGGAACCGCTGGTGCTGCGCAACCTGCGCCTCACCCTGGCGGGGCTGGAGGGCGCCAGCGAACCTGAACAGCTGCAGGAAGCCTGGAACGACGCACTGAAGTTCAAGGACGATGCCCTAGCGGCCTTTCGCCTGGGGTATCTGAGCCTGCCCCAGCGGGCCGTGGCCGAGCAGCTCACCGGCGCTTGCGGCCAGGCCATTGCCCAGCGCCTGGCGGCGCTACCGCAAGAGACAGCGGTGCCTGAGGAGCTCAAGCAGCTGCCCGCCACCCTGGCCGCCACTTATTACGCCAACCTGTCGATCTTTCGCTCAGCGCCCGACACCTGGGCGATCGATCAGCTGTTTCCGGTGCTGCCGATCCATCGGCTCGATGAGCGGCCCACGGCGCTGGGCAGCTTTGCCGATCTGACCTGCGATTCGGACGGCAAGCTCGAGCGCTTCATCGATCGCGGCCAGGTCAAACCGCTGCTCGAGCTGCACCCACTGCGCGCCGGCGAGACCTACTGGATTGGCCTGTTTCTGGCGGGGGCCTACCAGGAGGTGATGGGCAACCTGCATAACCTCTTTGGCAGCACGAATTCGGTGCACATCCGCCTGCAGGCCTCGGGCGGCTACCGGGTGGATCACGTGGTGCGCGGCGACACCAACGCCGAGGTGCTCCAGGCGATGGAGCACAGCCCCGAACAGCTGCTCGAGCGGCTGCGCCTGGCGAGCGAAGAGGCGATCGGCCGCGGTCAACTCAAGATCAGCGAAGCCAGCCGGCTCATGGCCCACCTGGAAGCCAGCCTGGGCCAGAGCACCTACCTGCAGAGCTGAGCGATCACCACGGGGATCCCAGCAGCTCGATGCCGGCCCAGAAGTAGGGATTGCTGAGGCCATCGGCCACGCGGCGCTGCTGGGCGTCGTTGAGGCCACCGAAGAGCACCGTGCCATCGGGGCCCACCATCTGATCACCCTCGAGACGCACCAGGCCGCGGGAGAAGGCCTGCCGGGTCAGCTGGAGAGCTTCGGCCTTGGGCACGCCGGCATCGAGGTAGCGGTACATCTGCACGAAGTAGGCAGAGGTGGCTACATCGTCGACATACCAGAGCGTGCCCACGGCGCTGCGGGCTCCGGCCTGCAGCGCAAGACCGGCAAAGCCCAGCTCGCTGTCGGCATCGCCCAACGCGGTGCGGCAGGCGCTGAAGCTGATCAGATCGAGCGGCGCATCCCTGCGGGCCAGGCGCAGCTTCACGAAATCTGAGAGCGCGATCGGCACGGTTCCTGAATACAACTTCGATTTGGCAGGGCCACCAGGGAGAAACTCCGCATGGGTCGCCACATGCACGCGGCTGTAACGGGGGTCACCAGCCAGCTGCAGCAGAGTGCTGGGGGTGAACTGCTGATTGAGTGCGGTGTCCTTGACCGCACTGGAGCTGATCGTGTTGAGCTCGGTGGGAACCAGCGGCAGCGGGGCGAGGCCATCAAATTGCGAGGCTCCTGCCGCCAGCAGGCGACCACCCCTGGGTGTCGGTGGCCCCAGATTGGTGAGGGCCAGCGACGGGGTGAGCGAAAAGGCATAGCGATCGCCGAAGTAATGCTCACCGTTGTGCAGGGCTGCAAAGGGAACAGCCTGCAGCCCCCGATCCGCAGAAATCATCAGCGTGGTGATGCCCCGCTGTTGCAGTACCGGTGTGATGGCCGCAAACAGAAGGTCATACAAGCGCCGGCTGGGTGAGCTGGGATCGTTGACCCGTAGCGACTCCTGCCGCGACAGCTGCCGATAAAGAGTGCGCAGGTCTTCGGCAAAGGCCTGACGCGACAGTTCGACGCGGCGACCCTCAGGCTCACCCACCCGTGGAATCAGCGTGATGTCGAGGAAGGCATCGCTATTGGGCTTGCTGAGTTTGTCGCGCTCCTGGGTGAAACGCACATGCAGGATCGCGGGGTTGTAAGCGGCGCGGTTGAAGCTGGGCGGCAGCACAGCAGACCTGCCCACATCACTGGTGGCGATCAGGGTGCCTACCGAAGCCATCAGCTGATCGCTGTCGCCACCGATCAACAGGCCGCGCGGCAACCAGCTCTGCGGACCCAATCCGCCACCGGTCTCTGCACCTCCGCCACCTGCACCTGCGGGCACGCCCCTTGCACCACCAGCACCCCCACCCGTGTTGGGCGCTCCTCCGCGACCACCGCCGAGGCCGCCACCAAGACCGCCACCGCCACCAAAGCCACCACCGGAGCGAATGAACGCGGCAGCGTTGGAAAGTCCCGTTTGCATCTGGGTCACAGTGGGCGCGGTCACCACGCTGCCGATGCGTTCTGGCAACACAGCATTGACCAAGGCCTGCGATTGAGACTGCTCAGCCTGGGTAACCCCGGCAACGGCTTGCTCAGAAGAAACCGCAGTTACGCCTGTAGACGTAGGAGCCGGGTTGGCAGTGCCTCTGGCCGACTCACCGACTTGAGATTGCTCCTGTGAAGAATTGCCCGATGCATCCTGACTCTGTTGAGAAGCTGATTCTCCAGAGGTCGTGGTTGCTGACGTTTCCTGAGCCTGCGTACCACCTGAGTCGGAGGTCGCAGAACTGGAGTTGGTTGAATCTGCCGTAGCTGGAGCCGTCTGAGAGGCTGAAGCACTACTGGTCTCCAATGTCGTAAAGGAGCTGTCCAGAGTGCTGACAACAGAGAGCGAAGAGCTACCGATCAGTGTGCTGCCATCAGCAGGCGGCGACGTATCGGAATATGTGGTGGGAGTACTGGCAGAGATCTGCGTTGTCGATGAGTTGGTGGTCACAGGAGCCGTGGTTGTGCTCTCAACCGTGAACCCTGGGACCACACTCAGGGTCGGCGCCTGAACCAGTTCTATGGCCGTGGTCTCAGCCGGGGTGGGTGCAGGAGCGGGGCAGATGTTGGAAGTGCCACCGTTGCAGGTCGCTGAGGCAGGCGGCTGAGCATTGACGGTCAAAACGCCACCGTTAACCCTCACAGCGCCGATTTGATTGTTCGTTCCACTCAAAGTGAGGGTGCCCGAACCTTCTTTAACTAAGCCACCCGTGACCTGAGAAGAAGAATCAACCAGATTGATTGAACTGCCGAATCTGATATTCCCGGCGCCACCGATCACGAAATCAAATCCAGAACTGATGCCTGAAACCTGGACTGAATCCTGCGCTGCAGATTGCCGCTGAAAAACAAGTGTTCCCGAGTCAGAGGCGATGCGACTACCGGTTCCCTGATTCCAGGATTCAGTGAGGGTTACCACCCCAGTGATGGTATTGCTGCCAGAAACATTGCGAAGCGAACCGACGGAGCCAGCGCCGATACCATCAAGTTGAAAATTGTTGTCAAGAACAATGCCCCCGGCAAGCTCTACTGTTCCACCAGCATTAACATAAACATTACCAGTTCCCAGAGAATTAGTACGCGCTGCTCGCAGTATACCTTGTTGCACAATTGTCGGACCGCTATAAGCATTGGCACCGCTCAGATTTAATTGCCCAGCACCAACTTTGACAAGGGATCCCATGCCCGAGATGTCGCCGGAGTACACATTCACACTGCTGCTGACATCAGCAGCCCCAACACGAAGTCGATCAGCACTTGAAGCCAAAATAATCGAGCCAGAACCGGCAATCGATCCAAGCGTTTCTTCTCCACTTTTAGCCAAAGTGAATGTGGCGCCGGGAAAGATTTCCATGGCTGACCCATCGGCAATGGATCCACCGATTCCGAGTCTCAAGTTACCCTCTTGCACAGATGTAGAACCGCTATAGGTATTGGCACCCGTCATCGAAAAAACACCTAGTCCTCGCTTGACCAGCCGAGTCTCGCTACCCGAAATCACACCTGAGTAGTCAGCAGGGCTACTGCTGTCAGTTTCGATCAGGAGCTGTCCACCGTTGAGAGCCAGATTCCCTGTACCCTGCACACCTCCAGAAACTGCGAAACCTTGACCAGCAAGAAGCTCCAAGGAACCAGATTTAATCTGCGTAAAATTAGCATTAATATAAATATTTTGATCAGCTTTAAGCGTTAAATTATGTTCAGAGTCCACACTGAGAGGGTCCCTAAGGGTTATATTTCCACTGTTGGCTTCAGAGCTTTCGGTTGTAATTACTACGTTTGAGGAATCCAGGGCTGCCCGCAGGTCAGCAACATTGACAGTGGCCGTAGCCGCAGAAGTTCTGAAAACCGTAGGGTCGCTTCCATTGCCTGGAATATCGCCTGGGTCTGAACTGATGGTGATATCCGAAGGATCGAGCAACCACACTCCCGTGTTCCCCTTGGGCGCCAATGTGGAAACCCGAAGACCGGCCAGATCAAGCCAATGGCCGGAGGTTTCAATCCGACCACCATCACCGCCCTGAGGACCCGCATCTGCCTTGAGAAGGCCCCGCGCTGTCGTGGAACTGAGAGGATCAAGCACATCACTCCAAACCACAATCTCGCCACCATCGCCATTCACCGTGGCCGACGCATCGAGCAGCGCACCGGAGCCCACCCAGGTGGTGATCGCCTGGCGCACATCAGGGTTGCTGTTCTGCCAGCTGCCGCCCACCTGAATGAGACCGCCACCGCTGGGGCCGGTGGCCAGCAGGCTTGAGGCGCCATCGACCCACACCTGGGGGCCGGTGAGGGTGATGCTGCCGCCTGTGCCTGTGGTTGACGCGGCCGACAGGGTGCTGCCCGCCACCGACACCAGTCCGCCCGGGTTGTCGATTAACAGCGACCGATCCACCGTGAGCTGAACGCCATTCAGAACAATCTGTGGGTCGGGGGCCATGCCAGCCATCGCCCGCACCGCCGGATCGAGCACCAGATCGCGTGCGCGGGTGCCGGGCGTGCCCGTGAGCAGGGCCGCCTGCTGGGGCGTGGTGCCAAACACGTCGAAACGGCCCGCGCCGATCAGCTGGTTGGTGGCCGTGCTGAGGGTGAGCTGGTTGGTGTTGATGAAGCCACCCGAACCAGAGACCGCAATGCCACCGGGCGACAGCCAGAACAGGTTGCCCGGAGAACTCAGGCTCACTGGTTTGTCAATGAAACTGCCCAGCGGCGCCGTCACGCCCACGACCACGTTGGGCAGCCCCAAGTTGTGGATCTGCACCCCGGTGATGGCACCGCGGGTGTCGAAGCTGCTGAAACGATGGAACAGGTTGCTGCCGCCAACCGTGCCACCGGTCACCTGACACAGACCGGTGGTACAACTGCCGCCCACCACTCCGTTGACGGTTGTGTTCAGGCCGCCAGGGCCGGCGCCGGTGACTTGCGCCCGCAGTGGCCCAGCGGCACAGGCCAAAACACTGCCGAGCAACAGTGGCGCTGCCAGAGTTGGCCTCAGAGCCAGCATGGCGGCCTGCAGCAATGCAGAGCAACCTATAGCTCAGACTGCTGGAGAATGCCCAGCAACAGCTGCCTTTTTGCAGCTTTTGCCGCAAGATACTGGCGCTCACCAGTCGCACTCATCCATGCTGCTCCTGGCCCAGCTGGTGGCTCCACCTCTTCAGCCAGGCCCGGTGCGCTTGCCCGAGGAGATGCCACTGCAGCAGCAGCGGCCGCAGACACCAACACCAACGCGCCCGGTCTTTCCCCTACCGGAGAGCACCCCAGCTCCAGGCCCAGCTCCCGATCAACAGAAGGAGCAGGAACCCCAGGACGGTGAGCTGAGCCCGACTCCCAGCATCGAAGGCCAGACCCCCTACAGCCCCGAGCAGCTGCAGCAGATCCTCAGCCAGTGCAGGCGCCGCAGCGCCACCGACACCCTGATTGCCTGCGCCGCAGCACTGACAGCTCGCCTCACGGCCGACGGCTATGTCAACAGCCGCGTGTACGTGCAGAAAACACCGGCGCCGGGATCACTCAAGGTGGTGCAAGGGCGCATCGCTGAGCTTCGGATCACGAGCAGCGACGAGACTCTGGCCAGAACCATCCGGACACGGCTGCGCACGCTGCAGGGTCAGGTTCTGAATCTGCAATCCCTGGAGCGGCAGCTGTTGCTTGTTCGCAACCTGCCCGGTGTGGGGCAGATCAAGGGCAGCCTTGGGCGCTTGGGGAGTGATCCCACCGAGGCGATCCTGAATCTGGCGATCGAGCCGGCAGCTTCACCATGGAACGGTGACTTCAGCGTGCGCAATGACGGCAACGCGGGCAGCGGTGAATGGCGCGGCGTCGGCATCCTGGTCAAGAACAACTTGGCCACCCGCGGCGATACCTTCCTGATCTATGGCGAGCTGAATGCCGACCAGCAGGCCGAACTGGGAGCCACGATCACCTCACTGAGCTACACCCTGCCACTGGCTGAGCGGCTCAACTTCACCTCCTCATTCGGCTACAGCCAGCGGAACTTGGTGGAGCTGCCCGGTAGTTTTTCGTTTCGCCAGTACCAGGGCCTCGGACAACTCGAGTGGACCGTGCACCAGGGGCTGAGCCAGCGCTGGATGGTGTTTGCTGGCTTCAGTGGTAACAGAAGCTCGAGCTACCAGGGCGGCCTGCCCACTCCCTTGCTCTATGGCTCAGCAAACGCTGGCGTCGCCCAGACCAACACTGGTTATCTGCGGGCTGGTCTGGCCTTCGGTGGCAGCAGCGGGCCTGTGAGCTGGGGCGGCAACATCTATGGCCTCCAGGGGATTGCGGGGATCAGCAGCGCCGAGCAACGCGCAGCCATGGCTTCAGTGGGGGTGGAACCCGGTCAGGCAAC
>Ga0194118_10005592_pt1 | contig 13043 bp, 9 predicted proteins | sample TA2MahsurfametaG_2_FD_148662 | JGI IMG/M metagenome (GOLD analysis project Ga0194118, IMG submission 148662) | Freshwater microbial communities from Lake Tanganyika, Tanzania - TA2015013 Mahale N5 surface | ecosystem: Environmental > Aquatic > Freshwater > Lake | place: Tanzania: Lake Tanganyika...
GCGAGGACGCCACGCGGTCCGACCCGGCGTTCGTGGCCGAGGTGATCGGCGCGGCCATCGTAGAGGGCGCGGGGACCATCAACATCCCGGACACCGTGGGTTACACGATGCCCACGGAGTTCCAGCGGTTGCTCATTGAGCTCTATGAGCGCGTGCCGTCGCTGGAGGACGTGACGCTGTCGGTGCACTGCCACAATGACCTGGGCCTGGCCGTGGCCAACTCGCTGGCCGGCCTCGAGGTGGGGGCGCGGCAGGTGGAGGTGTGCGTCAACGGCATCGGCGAGCGCGCGGGCAACGCCAGCCTCGAGGAGATGGCGATGATCCTGCGCACGCGCGCCGAGGACCTCGGCGGGCTGTGGTCGGGAATCCACACCACCGAGATCACCAAGGCCAGCCGCATGGTGAGCCGGCTCACCGGGTATGAGATCCAGCCCAACAAGGCGATCGTGGGCCGCAACGCATTCGCGCACGAGGCGGGAATCCACCAGCACGGCGTGCTCGCCAACCCGCTCACCTACGAGATCATGGATGCCCAGAGCGTGGGGCTGATGCAGAGCGAGCTGGTGCTGGGCAAGCACTCCGGCCGCCACGCGCTGCGCCAGGCACTCACCGACCTGGGCTACGAGCTCGACAAGGACGCCCTCAACGAGGCCTTCCGCCGGTTCAAGGCGGTGGCCGACCGCAAGGGCGAGCTCACCGCCATGGACCTCGAGGCGCTGATGGAGGACGAAATGCGCGTTGACCACGAGCACCAGCTGGAGCTGCGCGACATCTCGTTCAGCGGGGCATCGGGCGACAAGGCGCGCGCGCAGGTGACCGTGCGCAGCACCGACGGCACGGAGTTCTCGGGCGAGGCCGAGGGCGATGGCCCCGTAGCCGCGCTGATCGGCGCGATCGACGCCGCCGTGGGCTCGGCGGGCACGCTGCTGGAGTACTCGGTGTCGGCGGTGACCGACGGCCCCGACGCCCTGGGCGAGGCCCGCGTGCTGTGCGAGCTGAACGGCAGGCAGTTCACCGGCCAGGGGGTGTCCCCCGACGTGCTGGAGGCCAGCGCCATCGCCTACCTGCGCGCGGTGACCGCCAGCAGGAATGCCGACACTACCGAGAGGATGGCCGAGAGCGGCGTGTAGCCGCGCGGCCGGGAACGACAGAGAGGACCAAGGCAGTGGGCAAGACCCTGTTCCGGAAGGTGTGGGACCTCCATGAGGTCGTTCCCGAGAGCCCCGACGGCCCGGCGATCCTCTACATTGACCTGCACCTCGTGCACGAGGTCACCTCGCCGCAGGCGTTCGACGGCCTGCGCATGGCCGGCCGCGCCGTGCGCCGCCCCGACCGCACCCTCGCCACCGTTGACCACAACGTGCCCACCGTGGGCCGCGAGCTGGGCATCGAGGACGAGCTCTCGCGCCTGCAGGTGGAGGCGCTCGAGAAGAACGCCGCCGAATTCGGCATCCCGCTCTTCTCGCTCACCAGCCCCCGCCAAGGCATCGTGCACGTGATCGGCCCGGAGCTTGGGTTCACCCAGCCCGGCATGACGATCGTGTGCGGTGACAGCCACACCTCGACGCACGGCGCCTTCGGCGCGCTGGCCTTCGGCATCGGCACCAGCGAGGTAGAGCACGTGCTGGCCACCCAGACGCTGCCGCAGGGCATGCCGCGCACCATGCGCATCAACTTCGAGGGCGAGCTTCCCCGGGGCGTGGTGGCCAAGGACCTCATCCTCGGCGCCATCGGCCAGATGGGCGTCGCGGGGGCGCAGGGCCACGTGGTGGAGTACGCCGGGCCGGCGATCCGCGGCCTCACCATGGAGGGCCGCATGACCGTGTGCAACATGTCCATCGAGGGCGGCGCGCGCGCCGGAATGGTGGCGCCCGACGACACCACGTTCGCCTACGTGGAGGGCCGTATGGCCGCGCCGGACGACTTCGCCGCGGCAGTGGGGCGCTGGCGCGACCTGCCGAGCGACCCCGACGCGGAGTTCGACCGCGAGATGGACGTGGATGTTCCGTCGCTGGCCCCGCAGGTGACGTGGGGCACCACCCCCGGCATGGTGGCGCCCATCACTGGCCGCGTTCCCACGCCCGGGCAGTACGACGACCTCACCGACCAGGAGGCCGTGCGCAGGTCGCTCGAGTACATGGGCCTGCAGGGGGGCGAGGCGATGGAGGACATCGCCATCGACACGGTGTTCCTGGGCTCGTGCACCAACGGTCGAATCGAGGACCTTCGCGCCGCCGCCGAGGTGGTGCGGGGCCACACGGTGAAGGACGGCATGCGCGCCATGGTGGTGCCGGGCTCGATGGCCGTCAAGGCCCAGGCCGAGGAAGAGGGCCTGGACGAGGTGTTCCGCACGGCAGGGTTCGAGTGGCGCGACGCCGGCTGCTCGATGTGCCTGGGGATGAACCCCGACATCCTCGAGCCGGGCGAGCGCTGCGCCAGCACCAGCAACCGCAACTTCGAGGGACGCCAGGGCAAGGGTGGCCGCACCCACCTGGTGAGCCCCGCCATGGCCGCCGCCGCGGCCATCACCGGGCACCTCGTGGACGTCCGCACCTTCGACGTCGCCCTCGCGGGCGCATAGGGGAGGCCGAAATGAAGCCCCTCACCATCGTCACGTCGAAGGTGGCCCCGCTCGACCGGGCCGACGTCGACACCGACCAGATCATCCCGAAGCAGTTCCTCAAGCGCGTCGAGCGCACGGGGTTCGGCGAGTTCCTGTTCTTCGACTGGAAGGACGAGGACTTCTACATCCTCGACCGCCCCGAGTACGAGGGCGCCCGCATCCTCGTGGCCGGCCGCAACTTCGGCTGCGGGTCCTCGCGCGAGCACGCCCCGTGGGCGATCCAGGACTACGGCTTCGACGTCGTGATCGCGCCGTCGTTCGCCGACATCTTCCGCACCAACTGCACGAAGATCGGCATGCTGCCCGTCATCCTTCCCGGGGATGACGTGCGCACCATCATGCAGGAGGCCATCGACCAGCCCGGCACCGAGATGACCGTCGACCTCGAGGAGTGCGTGGTGGCCTTCCCCGATGGCCGCGCCGTGGAGTTCCACATCGAGGACAGCGTGCGCGACCGCCTGCTGAACGGCTGGGACGACATCGGCCTCACCATGCTGAAGGACGCCGACATCGCCGCCTACGAGGCCTCGCGCGAGCGCCAGGGCCCGGTCACCACCGTCCTGCTTTGAACCACGTCCGAGACGAACGAAGGAACCGCAATGCGTGAGGTCAAGGTCATACTGCTGCCCGGTGACGGCATCGGGCCCGAGGTCATCGGCGAGGCGCGCCGCCTCGTGGACCACGTTGCGCACCTCGACGAGATGCAGGTGGACTGGGACTCCCACGCGGTGGGTGGCTGCGCCATCGACACCCACGGCAAGCCCCTGCCCGATGGCGTGATGGAGGAGTGCCAGGCGGCCGACGCCGTGCTGCTGGGCGCGGTGGGCGGGCCCAAGTGGGACACCACCAACCCCGACGACCCGCGCCCCGAGCAGGCGCTCCTGGCGCTGCGCGCCGGCCTGGGCTTGTTCGCGAACCTGCGGCCGGTCAAGCCCATCCCGTCGCTGTACGAGAGCAGCCCGCTGCGCACGGAGCGCATCGAGGGCACCGACTTGCTGGTGGTGCGCGAGCTCACCGGCGGCATCTACTTCGGCACGAGCGGCCGGGAGGGCGACAGCGCCTACGACACGTGCACGTACAGCCGCGCCGAGGTGCGCCGCGTAGCCGAGGTGGCGTTCGAGTCGGCCCTGGCCCGCCGCGGCAAGGTGACCTCGGTCGACAAGGCCAACGTGCTCGAGAGCTCGCGGCTGTGGCGCGAAGAGGTGATGCGCGTGGCCGAGGAGCATCCCGACGTTGAGCTGGAGCACATGCTGGTGGACAATGCCGCCATGCAGCTGGTCAGCCGCCCGGCCGACTTCGACGTGATCGTCACCGAGAATATGTTCGGCGACATCCTCTCGGACGAGGCCGCGATGATCAGCGGCTCCATCGGCCTGCTGCCCTCGGCGAGCCTCGGCGGTCACGGCCCGGGCTTGTACGAGCCCGTGCACGGGTCGGCCCCGGACATCGCTGACCAGGGCATCGCAAACCCCATCGCCACCTGCCTTTCCGCCGCGATGATGCTGCGGTACTCGCTGGACGCCCCCAGGGGCGCGGGCGCCATCGAGACCGCCGTGGACCAGGTGCTCTCGCTGGGCCACAGCACGCGCGACCTGGGCGGCGGGTGCTCCACCCACGAGATGGGCGAACTGCTGATCTCCGCGGCGGGGTAGACTCCAGCTGATACGCGGGCAGCCGAGCCCGGGTCAACCACACGACGAAGGGCCGTCGCAGTATGGAAGCCGACAAGATCTGGATGAACGGGTCGCTCGTGGACTGGGCAGATGCCACCGTCCACGTGCTCACGCATGCCCTTCATTACGGCACGTCGGTGTTCGAGGGCATTCGCGCCTACGAGACCGGGGACGGCCCCGCGGTGTTCCGGCTCGACCAGCACCTCCTGCGCCTCGAGCGCTCGGCGGCGCAGTACTACATGCCCCTGCCGTTCTCGCACGAGGAGCTGCGCACCGCGGTGCACCAGGTGATCGCAGCGAATGGCCTGCACGAGGCCTACATCCGGCCCATTGCCATGCGCGGGTACGGAGTGATGGGGCTCAACCCCGTCGAGGCTCCCGTCGACATCGCCATCGCCGCCTGGGTGTGGGGCGCCTACCTGGGCGAGGACGGCATGAAGCACGGCATCAAGGCCAAGATCTCGAGCTGGCGGCGCATCGGCAACAACACCATCCCCGCCACGGCCAAGGCCGGCGGGCAGTACCTCAACTCGATCCTCGCCAAGATGGAGACCCAGCACGCGGGCTACCAGGAGGCCATCCTGCTCAACGAGCTCGGCATGGTGACCGACGGCTCGGGCGAGAACATCTTCATCGTGAAGGACGGAGTCATCAGCACGCCGCCCATCTCGGCATCCATTCTCGAGGGCATCACGCGCAACTCGATCATGGAGATCGCGCGCGCCGAGGGCTACGAGGTGGTGGAGCGCGACCTCGCGCGCGCCGAGCTGTACCAGGCGGATGAGGTGTTCGTCACCGGCACCGCGGCCGAGGTATGCCCGGTGCGGTCGGTGGACGACCACCTCGTCGGCGAGCCCGGCCCCGTCACCTTGCGGCTGCAGCACGTGTTCCACGAGGTGGTGCATGGCCGTGACGCCCGGTGGGTGCACTGGCTCGAGCACGTGACAGCGGCGACGCCGGCGGGCTGATGGAACGCATCCTCCTTTATGACACCACGCTGCGCGACGGCATGCAGCGGGAGGGCATGAGCCTCTCGGTGGGGGAGCAGCTGCAGGTGGCCCTGCGGCTCGCCGACGTCGGCTTCGACGTGGTGGAGGCGGGTTTCCCGTCGTCCAACCCCAAGGACAGCCAGCTCTTCGACCTGCTCGCGTGCGAGGACCTCGGCGACGCCCGCATCGCGGCGTTCGGCATGACGCGCCGGCGCAACACCCCGCCCGACCAAGACCCGGGTTTGCGCATCATGGTGGAGTGCTTCGCGCCGGTGTCCACGATCGTGGGCAAGACCTGGGACCTGCACCTGCAGAAGGTCACCAAGGTGTCGCGCGAGGAGAACCTCGCGATGATCGGCGAGTCAGTGGCGTTCCTGCTGTCAGAGGGCAAGGACGTCTTCTACGACGCCGAGCACTTCTTTGACGCCTACCGCGAGCACCCCGGCTACGCCATCGAGTGCCTGAAGGCCGCGCACGCCAACGGCGCGTCGTGGCTCGTGCTGTGCGACACCAACGGCGCAACGCTGCCCACGGACGTCGAGCGCATCTCGGGTGAGGTGGTGGCCGCGCTGCCGGACGCCCGCATCGGCATCCACACCCACAACGACGCCGAGTGCGCCGTGGCCAACTCGCTCGCGGCCGTCACGCAGGGCGCCCGGCAGGTGCAGGGCACCATCAACGGCTGGGGCGAGCGCTGCGGCAACGCAAACCTGATCTCCATCGCGCCGTCGCTCGCGCTCAAGATGGGCTTCGACGTACTGAGGCCCGGCGGCCTCGAGGAGCTCACGCGGCTGTCGCACTGGGCCGCCGAGACCGCCAACATGCCGCCCGATGCCTGGGCCCCGTACGTGGGCGCCAACGCCTTCGCGCACAAGGGGGGAATGCACGTGGCCGGAATGGTGTCGGACCCGCGCACGTTCGAGCACCTCGACCCCGCGCTGGTGGGCAACGAGCGCGGCATGAAGGTGAGCGAGCTCTCGGGCCGCCACGTGGTGCTCGAGAGGGCCCGCGAGGCGGGAATCGACGTCGAGGCCGATCCCGACCTGGCTCCGCGCATCCTGGCGCGCATTAAGGAGCTCGAGCATGAGGGCTACCACTTCGAGGTGGCCGACGCGTCATTCACGATCCTGCTCGAGCGCGAGGCCGGGGTGCATGAGCCGGTGTTCGTGCTCGAGTCATTCCGGGTCATCACAGAGCGCGACGAGACCAGCCGGGTGATGACCGAGGCCACCGTTCGCCTGCACCACGACGGCGCGCGCCTCGTGGCCACCGCCGAGGGCAATGGCCCGGTGAACGCGCTCGACAGGGCACTGCGCCAGGCGCTGGCCGGTCGCGTGCCGGGCCTCGAGCAGATCTCGCTTGTCAACTTCAAGGTGCGCATCCTCGACGAGGGCCATGGCACCGACGCCACGACGCGCGTGCTCATCGACTCCACCGACGGCACGTCCACCTGGTCGACCATGGGTGTCAACCAGAACGTCATCGCCGCCTCGTGGGACGCCTTGGTGGACAGCCTCGACTACGGCGTGCGACGCGCCGCCGTGCCGAGCACCGCCGGGGCGCGGGAGGCGTGAGCCCGGATGACATGATCCCCCTCGCGCGGCCCGTGATCGGCGATCGCGAGCGCGAGTTGGTGGATGATGTGCTGCGCTCGCGCCAGTTGTCACTGGGGCCCGCCGTCACGCGGTTCGAGCGCATGTGGGCCGATCGCATCGGCACCAGGCATGCCGTCGCGTGCTCGTCGGGCACCGCGGGCCTGCACTGCTGCCTGCACGCGCTCGGCGTGGGGCCCGGGGACGAGGTCATCACCTCGTCGTTCTCATTCGTGGCGTCCGCCAACGTCATCCTCTACACGGGCGCCACGCCGGTGTTCGCCGAGGTCGATCCGCTCACGTTCAACATGGACCCCGCGGCGGTGGAGGCGGCCATCACGCCGCGCACCAAGGCGATACTCATCGTGGACATCTTCGGCCACCCGGCCGACGTGCCCGCGCTCGTGGAGATCGCCAATCGCCACGGGCTGGGAATCGTGGAGGACGCCTGCCAGAGCATCGACGGCGACCTCAACGGCCGCAAGCTGGGCACGTTCGGGCACCCGGCGGTGTTCGGCTTCTACGCCAACAAGCAGCTCACCACCGCCGAGGGTGGGGTGGTGCTCACCGACGACGACGACCTCTACACGCTGCTGAAGAGCCTCACCAACCAGGGGCGCTCAGACGACGGCGCGTGGCTGGTGCACTCGCGATTGGGGTTCAACTACCGGCTGTCCGACGTGCACGCCGCCATCGGCGTGGCCCAGCTGGAGCGCCTCGACTGGATGCAGGACGTCCGGGCGCAGGTCGCCGGCATGTACCAGGACCGCGTGCAGCACATCGAGGGTGTCACGCCCATGTACGAGGGCTCGCAGCGGCGCTCGTGGTTCGTGTACGCGCCAAGGCTGGACGCCGACCTCGACCGCGACGCCATCATCGGCCGCCTCGAGGCCGAGGGGGTATCGGCCAAGCCCTACCTGCCGTGCATCCACCTGCAGCCGTACTACCGCGAGGCCCACGGCCACGGGCCGGGCGAGCTGCCCATCACCGAGTCCATCAGCGCATCCACCATCGCGCTGCCGTTCTTCTGCGAGATGACCGAGGAGCAGGTCGACCGGGTGTGCGGCGCCCTCGACCGGGCCATCCAGGCCGAGAGGGCCAGTGCGGCAGGCGCCGTGGGGGCGGGGGCGGCATGAGCGACGACGCGTCGAGGCTCTGGGGCGGCCGGTTCGAGGGCTCGCCCGCCGAGGCCTTTGACGCCCTGAACGCGTCGCTTTCGGTGGACCAGCGCCTGTGGCAGGAGGACATCCGGGGATCCCGCGCACACGCGCGCATGCTGGGCGCCCAGGGGATCATCCCGGCCGATGACGCCGCGGCCATCGACGCCGGGCTTGCCCACGTGGAGAGCGAGTTCGCCGCGGGCACGTTCGCCTTTCAGCCCGGGGATGAGGACATCCACACCGCCGTGGAGCGCAGGCTCACCGAGCTCGCCGGTGATGCCGGCCGGCGCCTGCACACCGGGCGCAGCCGCAACGACCAAGTGATCACCGACACCCTGCTGTGGCTCAGGGGCCGCTGCGAGGCCCAGGCCGCGGCGCTGAAGGCGCTGGCCCGGGCGCTCATCGCGCAGGCGCGGGCCGGCATGGACGTCCTGATGCCCGGCTACACGCACCTCCAGAGGGCGCAGCCCGTGCGGCTGGCGCACCACCTGCTGGCGTACGCCTGGATGATCGACCGCGACCACCGGCGGCTGATGTTCGCCATGGAGTCGGCGGGGGAGAGCCCTCTTGGCAGCGGCGCGCTCGCGGGCAGCGGCTTCGACATCGACCGGCAGGCCACGGCCGATGAGCTCGGGTTCACCGGCATCACGCCGAACAGCATGGATGCCGTGAGCAACCGTGACGCCCTCGTCGACTACCTGGCCTTCGCCGCGCAGATGGGCGTGCATCTGTCGCGCCTCGGCGCCGAGTTCGTGTGGTGGTCGTCGGAGGAGGCCGGGTTCGTGGAGGTGGACGACGCCTACGCGTCCGGCTCGTCGATGCTGCCCCAGAAGAAGAACCCCGACGCCGCCGAGCTCGCGCGCGCCAAGGCCGCGCGGCTCACGGCCGACCTCAGCGGGCTGCTCGGCGCGCTCTCGGGCCTGCCCCTGGCGTATAACAAGGACCTCCAGGACGACAAGCACTACCTGTTCGATGCCGCGGACACCATCGACCTGCTGCTGCCGGCGATCACGGGCATGGTTGCCACGGCGCGTTTTGACGCCGATGCCATGGCGGCCGCGGCTGATGAGGGGTTCCTGGCTGCCACCGACCTTGCCGACGCCCTGGTGCGCCAGGGGTGGCCCTTCCGCAAGGCCCATGAGGCCGTCGGGGCGCTGGTGAGGGCCTGTGCCGATCGGGGCGTGGGGCTTGCCGATGCCACGCCGGACGACCTCGCCGCGTCGGGTCTGCAGGGCGTGGAGCTACCGCAGCTCACCGCCGAGGCGTCAGCGGAGGGCAAGGACGTGCCTGGCGGCACCGCCCGCGCCCGGGTGGTCGAGCAGCTCACGCGGATCGAGCAGCGGGTGGAGGCCTGGTGACCCGCCGCGCCCGGGCCGTTGGCCGGGCGTTCTTCGACCGCCCGCCCGAGGTGGTGGCCGAGCAGGTCATCGGGTGCGAGCTGTCCTATGGCGGCGCGGGCGGCGTGATCGTGGAGGCCGAGGCCTACGGCCAGCGCGATCCGGCCTCGCACTCCTACAGGGGCGAGACCGGGCGGTGCCGGTCGATGTTCGGCCCCCCGGGCACGGTGTACGTGTACCTCATCCACGGCATCCACTGGTGCCTGAACCTGGTCACCGAGCAGCCGGGCACGGGCGCCGCGGTGCTCATCCGCGCCATCGAGCCCACGCATGGGATCGATTCCATGCGCGACCGGCGCGGCATCGACGACGACCGCCTGCTCTGCGCCGGCCCTGGTCGGCTCACGCAGGCCCTGGGCATCACCGGCGACCTCGATGGCCTTTCGCTGGTCGAGGCCGGCCTGCACGTGGGCCGCAGGCGCCATGAGCCCGAGGTGGCATCCGCCCCGCGCATCGGCATCTCGCAGGCAACCGAGCTGCAGTGGCGTATGGTGGATTGCGATTCGCGTTACCTCTCCCGACCGATTCCCAGGAGCATCAACGCATGAGGACGACCCCCGCATCAGGACGATCTCCGGATGAGGAGGGCCGTATGCCGGGGGTCCGCGAATGAGCACCCACGGCCTCCTGGCGCGCGCCGTGGACGTGCAGCCGCCCGGGGATCTCGTGGACCGCCTCGCGCAGGGCGCGCCCCTGCGCGTGAAGCTGGGGGTCGACCCCACGGCCCCGGATATCCATCTGGGGCACGCGGTGGTGCTGGGCAAGCTGCGCGAGTTCCAGGACGCCGGCCATACGGCCGTGCTGGTCATCGGCGACTGGACCGCCCGGGTTGGCGACCCGTCGGGTCGGTCATCCATGCGCCCGATGCTCTCGGCCGAGGAGATCGATGCCAACGCCGAGACCTACCAGGAGCAGGCCTTCCGAATCCTCGACCCCGACCGCACCGAGGTGCGCCGCAACGGCGAGTGGTTCGCCGACATGGGGCTCGAGCCCCTGTTCCGCCTCGCCAGCACCACCACGGTGAACCAACTGCTGCGCCGCCGCGACTTCGCCGAGCGCATGGGCGACGACCGGCCCGTCTCGGTGCTCGAGCTCATCTACCCGCTCATGCAGGCATACGACTCCGTCATGCTCCGGTCCGACGTCGAGATCGGCGGTACCGACCAGCTGTTCAACCTCATGCTGGGCCGAGAGGTGCAGCAGGCCTACGGCGAGCGGCCGCAGATGGCGATGACGCTGCCGATCCTCCCCGGCACCGACGGCGTGCGGCGCATGAGCAAGTCGACGGGCAACTACATCGGCGTCACCGAGGCGCCCGAGGAGCAGTTCGGCAAGGTCATGAGCATCCCGGACGCCCATATGCCCGAGTTCTACGAGTTGCTGTTCCCGGCTGAGCCGGGGCCCTTCGGGCACCCGAGCGAGGACAAGCGCCGCCTCGGCCGCATGGTGGCCGAGCGCTTCCACGGCGCGGGGGCGGGCGAGACCGCCGAGGCCCACTTCGACCGGCTCTTCAAGGATCGCCGGGCACCGGATGACCTGCGCGAGGTGGTGGTGGCGGCGGGAACCGTGCATATGCCCGCCCTCCTGGTGGACCACCTCGGCGTGGCGTCGCGCAGCGAGGCGCGGCGCATGCTGCAGCAAGGTGGCGTGAGCGCCGACGGCGAGCTGGTGGCGGACATCGACGTGGACGCGGCATCCCTGGACGGCCGCGTGGTGCGCGCCGGCAAGAAGCGCTTCGCGCGCATCCGGGTGGAGGCCTAGGCCGGAGCGAGGGGCGCGGTCGGTCCGATCCGTGAGCGGCGAGCGCGCCCGGGGCCCCCGGCCGGCGTGCGTCATGAGGCTTTACCGTGCACCTCGTGTAAGTCCCGGAAATAGCGAGGTCATCGCCGCACGCTGCCCCTTGCGCAGCGGCTTCGGACTCGGCATCATTGCGAGCCGGTCCGGATCACGTCTCGCAGACGCGACGCCCGGACCACTGGCTTGGAGTGGGCGGGTGGTTGTGTGACGATCACCGGCCGGCACCGAAGCCGGAGGGCACTCGTGCCCGTGACCCTTCACATCCGCAGGACAGCAACTCAGCGGCGTTCGTGACGGCCAGCCGGCCGGCGCCGATGGCGAGCCCCTGTCCGTGGAGGGGAGTCCCCGCTCGGGGCCCGATCCTTGAAAACTGAACAGCGCGCATCATCTTCCCGTGCCTTCCGGCGCGAGGAAGAGATGGCCAAGGAAAAGGAAATGGACCCGTCAAACGTCGTGCTCGGCGAGATGCCGACGCATGACGCGAGACCAGGAGCCCGTTCATCCTCGTGATGACGGGACTCTTCCACGCAGTTAATGTCATGGAGAGTTTGATCCTGGCTCAGGACGAACGCTGGCGGCGTGCTTAACACATGCAAGTCGAACGAGAAAGCCCTTCGGGGTGAGTACAGTGGCGAACGGGTGAGTAACACGTGGGCAACCTGCCCCGGAGAGCGGGACAACCCGAGGAAACTCGGGCTAATACCGCATGATGCGTCTCCACCTAAGTGGAGACGCCAAATGGTAGCTTCGGCCTCCGCTCTGGGATGGGCCCGCGCCGGATTAGCTAGTTGGTTGGGGTAATGGCCCACCAAGGCAACGATCCGTAGCTGGTCTGAGAGGACGATCAGCCACACTGGGACTGAGACACGGCCCAGACTCCTACGGGAGGCAGCAGTGGGGAATCTTGCGCAATGGGCGAAAGCCTGACGCAGCAACGCCGCGTGAGGGAAGAAGGCCTTCGGGTTGTAAACCTCTTTCAGTAGGGACGAAGCTTCCGGGGTTAATAGCCTACGGGGTGACGGTACCTATAGAAGAAGCCCCGGCTAACTACGTGCCAGCAGCCGCGGTAATACGTAGGGGGCAAGCGTTGTCCGGAATCATTGGGCGTAAAGCGCGTGTAGGCGGCTTGGTAAGTCTGGCGTGAAATCTTGGGGCTCAACCCCAAGCCTGCGCTGGATACTGCCTCGCTCGAGTCCGGGAGGGGAAAGCGGAATTCCCAGTGTAGCGGTGAAATGCGCAGATATTGGGAAGAACACCGATGGCGAAGGCAGCTTTCTGGAACGGTACTGACGCTGAGACGCGAAAGCGTGGGGAGCAAACAGGATTAGATACCCTGGTAGTCCACGCCGTAAACGATGGGCACTAGTTGTGGGCGGTGTCGACTCCGTCCGTGACGTAGCTAACGCATTAAGTGCCCCGCCTGGGGAGTACGGCCGCAAGGCTAAAACTCAAAGGAATTGACGGGGGCCCGCACAAGCGGCGGAGCATGTTGCTTAATTCGAGGCAACGCGAAGAACCTTACCTGGGTTTGACATGTACGGAAAAGCCGTAGAGATACGGTGTCCTTCGGGGTCGTACACAGGTGGTGCATGGCTGTCGTCAGCTCGTGTCGTGAGATGTTGGGTTAAGTCCCGCAACGAGCGCAACCCTTGTCCTATGTTGCCAGCGGGTAATGCCGGGGACTCGTAGGAGACTGCCGGGGTCAACTCGGAGGAAGGTGGGGACGACGTCAAGTCATCATGCCCCTTACGTCCAGGGCTGCAAACATGCTACAATGGCCGGTACAAAGGGCTGCTATACCGTGAGGTGGAG
>Ga0194118_10005595_pt1 | contig 13037 bp, 14 predicted proteins | sample TA2MahsurfametaG_2_FD_148662 | JGI IMG/M metagenome (GOLD analysis project Ga0194118, IMG submission 148662) | Freshwater microbial communities from Lake Tanganyika, Tanzania - TA2015013 Mahale N5 surface | ecosystem: Environmental > Aquatic > Freshwater > Lake | place: Tanzania: Lake...
CCCCCAAAACCCCAAAACCCCGAATATAGCTAACAAAAATTTTAAATAGTAAATTAAACATATTATTGCCTCATTTAAAGCCTCTATCTATAAATTAGAAAATAGAGATGAAGCAGCTTCTAGTATAGCTACCCGAGCGGGATAAACCAAAAGAAACCTTCTGGAACACCCTCAGATAAAGGATAAGACTCCTGACCCAATTTGATGAACATGGCGACCACTCAAGCGAGACAGTATTCGGGATCCTCGAAACAACAGAAACGCCAGATCAGTTCACTCGGTTCTTCTGGTACTTGGTTCCCTAGATCGCCGACGATGCGATAAAGACGCCTCTATCACAAAAGTTACTTGCAAGACTTGAGCAGATAAATGGTGTCGTTGTCAGCGATAGTGCCTTGACGTTGACAAGACTTAACCTATCACTGAGCTATCGGGCCATCACCGCATGTGAGCCACGAGAGTAGGCTTGCACCCCGGCTGCTCTAAAATTGGATTGGCGAGATTTGTAGCTGCACACCAATTGCTTGAATGAGCTGTGGATGTACTTGAATCAGCCAGGATTGAGTTTTCAGTTCGACCACGTTGATGCTCAGATAGACTCGGGCTACCAGTTTAGATTTTAAGAGTAACCGCCACTCTAGTGGAGCTATGGCACTAGATACAGACTCAAAATATATGTCTGGTCATAGAAACCAGCCTAATAAGTCAAACTCACTCTGAGGTTTGTAAAGGAGCAAAAGACGCTTCTAAAGAAAACATGGTAGATTCCCGTGGTATCCCATGTGGATTTCGAGGCGTAAACTATCGATAATGAGGTCATGGTAGTCAAAATAACACACGATACAGCTGTGACTCGAGTTGAAATCGGAGATTTGATGAGCAGTGAGACATTACTGATCGCGAAAAATGAATGGGTGAGTGGTCACTATTGGGTCGGCAGTCACAGGTATGAAGTGGGATGTTTTGTGAATCCTAAAGACATTACCGCCATTAAGTCTATTATTTGACTTAAAAGAAGCGATTTGCTCTAATAGTGATGATAGTAATATTGTTAATAATATCTTTTAACCAAAAATTATGTAGAATCTTAAAGAAGTGCGAAAAGCATTTGATACTTTCCGCAAGAGTGACTCGAAGCAGGAGTTGTGCGGCATCACGCCCGACCTCCTCTTCGATGACAGTATGATCGGTGGTGTCTTGGAACAAATTCTCGCCACGATGAGAGTCGATGTGACGACTATGGCGGCGTTCGGCGACTCTAGCAATCAACCATAGACCGACTTTGTTAACGATGAACAACGTGTTTAGCTAGAGCGCGAAGAGTACAACTTGCAGCATGCGAGTGGCCACCTGACACCTGACCAGAAAGTTGAATTAATGGCCAAATGAGGTAAGTTTTGTTGAATATCTTTACGCTCTAACTGTGACTTTTTTAGCAAGCTAGAGCTTCAAGTAGGAGTAACATTCTCAAAGCGCAAACTACACTTTGATGATGAAATAGAAATTCGTGCTCATCCTTGCCATCTTTTCCATAAGCTCCAAGCAGTAGCAGGCCAGTCTTTCCAAAGACTTTTTTAAATAGCTTGAGGGCCACCTTAAATCCTGCAAAGAGGTCGAGTCCCGTGTTTAGTTAGGCCTCGACTTTGCTTGCTAATTTTAGCTGAGTACTTTAGAGCTATTGCCTACGGATGAAGCCAAAAATAAAGTACTTGTAAGGATGTACGAGCTTTTGAGGTAGGCTGAAGATGGTGCGCTCTTCGGCCATGATAAACTCTCGTTTATACTCGACCAGAACTTAAACCAAGTGTCCAGCTATCTATAGGAGCTTTGTAAGAGGGCTCCTTGTTGTCGGGAAACCTGCTTACGTGTCCTAATGCAAATGGGTCGCGTTCGCAGCAATCCTATTGACTACTTGGCGTGCATCGTCGCTCGTTCAGAAGGCAACGGTGCGCCTGTAGACTTGAGTAAGGACATGGCGCATATCAGCAGGGACTTGTGCTTTCAGACAAAAGACTAAAAAGAGGCACCCTAAAAGGACAGCGCCCTTAAGTCTTTCACTGAGTCTTTCAGTTTGAACCGTGGGGTTCTCTACTACTACAAGGCCGGGCAGCACAAGCAAGACATCACACCGGTGGAACAACTAGCTACCGATGGTAAAGTCATCTATCACCTAAAGAGGGGTCGTGGACTTTTTAAGCTAGGTGTTGGCGATGGCAGCACTAAAATCTCCGGAAAAGTTAAGCTCGTAAACTCCAGCCCTGAAGTAAAGGGCCTCGAGCCATGTTCTATGTTCTATCTAGATGGTAGGTTGTATGTTCGCGATTATTGCTCTTCACCGACTCCCTTTGTCGTCTTTAACAGTGAGACCTTGCAAATCGATTAAGAGTTGACCGAAAAATGGAAATAACACTTCACTCAAGTGTCTGCATAGATCGCCTCTATACAACCCGTACCTGATGCGACAGAAGTCCCTATTCATAGGACGCTTTTGTGGCACAAGGATAGCAGGTCGGGACGCACCTTGGAAATAGCTCCGGTGTTTACGGATGGTGAACTAATCTATTGTATTTCAACTCAAAAGTAGGTCGTGGCTGAGAAGCCTCCCATGCTAGTGCTGGAGACTTATGACAAGAAACTTGAATTCGTTAGATCAAAAGTTCTCATGTCCAAAGATGAGTCCTTCGTCTACGACAGCAACGGTACTCAGTTCCTTAAGACCGCCCAGTTTATGACAAATGGCTCCACATTGGTTGTCAATGTGCCCAACGTACACATTTACTTCTTCGATATGGCGAGCGGTCTCTGCATCGGTCAGAACAAGTCAGAGCACATCCTGATATGCTACTCGAACTTGACGCATAGTATTTACACGATACGCTCACAAGGCAACAATCAACTTCTGTATGAGGTTGCTTTCGATAACTTCCTGTCAGCTAAGTCCAAACAGCTGAAAATTGTAGAGACTTTCAAGCAAGCCCAAGAGACATACTTGAAGAGTGTGCTCGAAACCGCTGTTCTCAACTCTAAAGAGCCAGCGAAGACCCCATCACTTATGGAATAGATTGTCTTTGGTGCACTAGCAACAATGGATGCAAAATTAGAGCCGATTTCACCGGCGCAGGAGTCTGCTCAACACACGCTACTGCTGAGGTATTTGGATATTAAGCGCGAGCAGGCGGAAGCTAAGCTGCCGACAAGTGACTTTATAAATGTCTTCAAGTACCCGAATGTGACATATCTCACCGGTGCCACCTTCAGTGTCCTTATCACGGCAGCATCGCTCCTCAGCAGCTCACCGTATGAGTTACTTTATGTGCTGAGGCTCCTTTAATGCAACTTCAACGCGCTAATAAAGTGCTAGGGGAGTCTGCCTTCGATCATGCAGCAATACTAGGCCTAATACAATTCGTTCTTTGCGTTGTATACGGATGTGCTGGTAAAGAAAGTTTATTAAGCGCCATAAGCCCCAGTTGAAGAATAAATCTAGCATGTGTGCATCGACATTATGGCATCGAGCATTAATATCTTGTACAAGTCCCAACAGGAGATCGTCAATAAATTCCTTGAAGAGTTGAGGTAAAATCCGGATAGCATCAATACTAGGATATTTTTCGACTACTTTTCACTTGCGGTAAACTGTCAAAAATTACTTGATAAGAGTATTGAGGGCACTCGAGAAATCTTCATCGAAACTTGCAAGATATAGTAAAATTATACAAAGCGCCAAATCTTGCAGAAAGGCCCAAGCTCAGAAACTGAATATGCTGCAAGTAAATTCCTAAAACTTCACGCTTAAAATGTGCTGGTTTTCTATTGTAGCCAACTATAAATAGTTGCGGACAGACCCGAAATCCAGCAGAAGTTACCTCAACATCTTGTCGAAAAACATAGGCAAGAGGACGACCAACTAGCAAGACTCGCGGCCGAAGTCACTTTCATTTTCGACCAGCTAAGTATCAATCTAAATGAATGCCTCTCTGCGATCGACGTCACATAAATTGCCACAGTCTAAGACTTAATCCAACATAAGTCACCTTTCGCATAGCTGCTACTTTGCTTGTATTGTACGATGCTGACGGCTGTTGAACTTGAAATGCCTATGTTGACAGTAGTCGTCAATCAAAGCATCATGATAATTAAAACAATCCAATAACTGTATACAAAGATCACTATCTCAACCAAACTGGCCAAGTCATAGGAATAATATGAATGGTTAGGAGGTTTTTAGCGGACCCTAACTTACTTAGTGAGTTTTAAGGCATACCAACTGATCAGACTCAACAAGAACAGCATGTAAGACAGTATCGAGAAGCAGCTGCTTTAGACTAGCATGCTCTCAGGGGGCATCGATGAACAATTTGAGAGTGAATTCAGTGAGGTAACAAGAGCCAAAGCGGCTGAATATGAAAAGATATGGCGCCAAAGTGGCAGTCATGCGACAGAGTCCACCCACTACAACCTGCTAAGATAGTTGATCAGGGTTGAGTGTAGGGAACCTGAGGTTACTAAAGCTCTTAACCTATTGTATGAAAGACTCCAGAAACAAGATCGAATCGTCTCGATGACTGCCCGTGTCGAAGGTTTAGCACTGTCAGAACCAGCCTTCGCAGCAATATTGAAGCTTTAAGATCAGGTGCCCCTACTGTAGGCGCTCATTGAAGACGGTGAAGACATGGAAAGAGCAGACTATGATAGGTTGTATGCGATGTACCTAGTTGCCAACAAATCCATGCGTACCTGGACTCACAGCCACAAAAATAAGCTTAGTGAGCGTATCAACGAAGAAGTGGACTAGAGACACCGCAAGTAGAAATAGGAAAAAATTGACCAAAACAAAATCGTCGCCATCGAAACACAGAGCAACTTCTTCACTGATTATGAGAAGTCATTGATTGAGAGTGAGTAGGGCACACTATACCAGGTTGAAATTGAGAGGGCTTGGGAGTAGGTTCGTGTGAAGGCTGACTACTTAATCAAGTTGCAACCTCCACATTAAACTACCTAGCAGACCAAGTCAACATATGGTGGTCAACACGCAGATCAGCTTGAATCATGGCGCTAGATGCAAAGGGAGCAAGGATCATTCAAGACGATTTCAACCCGTAAGTAGGAGCTGATGAAGTCGAACTAGTGTGAGGTTCTGTCCTTGTTGTAGACATCTACAGTGGAGGTAGCCCGGATCATCAAGCAGGTTGAGGATGTTTACGTGGCGGCGCATAGACGAGCTGCTGGCTTACACATTGCAGCCTAGGTCATTGGCATGCAGATAGATCCTTGGTCACGCCAATCCTTCATTGACTCAGTTGGGTGGTTCTGCTGCGCACTCAGGGATAATACAAATGGTATGGCGCACTACTAAGATACACTAGTGGGTTGTGGGCACTAGTTAGAGGAGTTTTTGCGCACAACTTTTTTCAAGATCCTCGACATGATTGTTAAGTAGCTTGCGAATCCTGCCAATACCGAAGCGGAAATTAATTTCTTCATTAGTGCACTGAAGTGGCGATTCTCTGGCCGTGACCATCATTTGCTCTCAGGGGTTAACCTTTTTTAAACGCTCTATAAAAGCAAACAGCTTTTCATGCACTGGGGTAAACCCGTAAAAGCCGATTTCGACAAAGAGACAATAAAATCAACTTTCCAGTTTAGTTTCAATCCTGAAGTCGACAACAAAAAAGAGATCCAAAAACTCTTTGATCGCTGCGATGACAATAAAGACGGCAAACTGAACTACTAGGAGTGTAAAGACTTTTACATCACGCTCAGCGATCAATACGGGCAGCCTCTCGAATAAATCAACGCGCACTTCGATGATCATTGGAATAACCTATAACAGGATAACAAGGTGAGCTTTGACGTTCTCTACCCCCAGCTACAGCTTAAAGTAACGAAGTCAGATATTGCTGCTAAGGTGCTTTCCATGCTTGAATAGCTCTTCGCAAGCACGGTCACCAGACTTATTGAGTCAGATATAGGCAAGAGTGTCAGTGTCTCGTCCATGAAGCTCTCAAGAGCCAAGTCAATCATAAATCACAACTCAAGTGAGCTGCTCCTTGGCGACATATTCCAGGTCATCTTTGCGGAGTTTGCTAGATACGAAAGAATTCTAAGGATGAAGCCAGGTGTTGATTGGTAAATCTACGCATAGTCGCGCAGTAAGATGGACTCACTTTTTCACCTGTCTATTGATGAGTACTCGCTATTGGATGAGGAGCCAGCCCAGCCGGGCACATAGGAATCTAAAGAACAGGTTGTTGAGCCTCCTGTAGATGAGAGTGAAGAGAGTCGTAAGGCACGTCTGCACTAAGCGGACCTAAAGAAATTGGAGGAGCGAGCCAAGCAGGAAATCGGCACAGTGACTAGGCTTTACTCTGAGGATTTCCTGGCACGCTTGGTTAATCTGATCGATATCTTCACCAGTGTTAGTGCCATTGAGCCAAACCTCATAGCGATGGCATAAAAGATAGCTAATCCTCTACAACTGTCCGCACTGTTTTCACTGTTGATGCTGGCTTCGCCGAGGATTAAACAATCGGTTGCTAGGATTTTAGCATCGTTGGTGCAGCTTAAGCTACCATTTGAATTGTACGAAGAGGCTGTAAACTTATAATTGAATGACTCTTAAAGCATCGTTTCTTAGCTTTTCAAAAAACTACAGCCGACTTTTAGATTTAAAAAGAGTAAATTCCTGCAGTTTTTGCATTTGTACGCTCTCTCAATCCGATAAAAAATATGGCAGAAATCAGCTTTAGAGTCCCAAGGCAGCTACGAAGTAAGCTACGAGCTCCTCAAGCTAATCAGACAGATCTACTAGAGCTAAGAGAGCGAGCAACATCCATGGCGCGCTGAAGTCAACGAAGTCTTAGCTTAGCTCTTTTCGGATTTCAAGCGTTGTAATAGGCCAAGAGAGGTCGAAGTTCTGCTCACATTGGTCTCAGGAGCAGATTTTTTCGGTATAGCGCCATGCTCCGTGGTAGAAAGCGGAAAAGACACGCTACAGGTAGTTGGCTTTGCGAGTCATGACTGGCTGAAACGGTAGCCCAGCATGAAGTTTAAAATTGAGCAAGCCATGTGCAGAGAAGACTTAGCGGTGCTGGTTGTAGATTAGAGTAGGGATGCTTTGAATGCGCTTAAGCTAGTACCACCAAGTAAGCTCAAAACTAAAACTGAAACAAGTCGTACCTAGTACAAGCCATCGGCTGAGAACTTGAGGATATTGCTTGCAAATCTTGACTTGTAGGAGTAGGTGATAACCGAGGTTTAATAGTTGACCAATAAATGTATGGTGCTGAAAATGATAAATTCACAACTCTAGCAATAGCCACAGCAGTTCTTAAAGGCACTAAAGGAGTCAGGCTCTTTTGAACTTTTGCTAAAATTCGTTTGCAAACAGTCAGCTCTTGAGATTGAAGGCAACATTCAGCCTGTGGAGTGGCTTGAGCAATCGTGCTACAATATAAGGAAGCTGGCGTGCGAGGAGTAAAAATCTTTGCTTAAAGTGCAAGAGACCCAGATTAAGCTTGTTGGTGATAAGCTCTATGCTTCAATAAACTCTTCAAATGAATTCACACGGGCTAAGCTGCTCATGGCATTTAATCATAAAGCCTTCACCTAGCGCAAGGAGGTGAGACTTGTTGATGCGCCGGATGTTGTATTGGCAAGCGACTCTGAGGATGTTAAGGTCGAGCACTAGGTCGCTATGGTCGACCCTACGGAATTTGATGAGGGTTGTGGCCTTAAAGTTCTGAACCACTCGTTGGCGGTGGTCACATTCGACCTAGATTTACATAGGCTCGTTGAGAGGGTTCGAGGCGGTAATCTTGTCGATGATTTTGACTAGAAGACCATCTTTGTTGTGTCGAGGAGCGACTTTGAACTTTTGTAGTCGGTAGGGTCATCCGGTGAAAAAGTAAAAACTGATAAGGTGTCTCTTGATGATGATTTCAGTGACTCCCTCGTTAAATTTGGAGGCTTCAATCAGCTCTTAGCCAAAAAGACGAAACCAATCGTAGGCATAGATGCAAAAACTAAATTCTTATTCGATTTACTTCAGAAGGTAAAAGATGGCACCGTTAAACTCAAGGAGGAGGAGCAGATCCAAATAAACACCGACGAAGTCAGTTCGGGCAAATCAGCCGAAGAGCAAAGGGATAACCAGTTGGCGTTGCAGGACAACCTCAGATAAATCAACAGCAATAGGTCTGAGGAGGAGCAAGACAGCAGCCAGGGACAGATAGAGGGTAGATTTTGGTATGATACGACGGTGGGATAGGACTGCGGTGACTTGGCTGACTTGTATGAGTGCAGGATCAAGCGTCTATTCAACATTTATTGTAGGCAGATCTTTTGGTCGATCGTGCAGAAAGACAGCACGATGTTTAGGTTCTTGCTTGAAACCGAAGGCGATATGCGTGCGTTTGTCTCGTTTGTGAAGGTTGTGGGTAATGAATGTTTCGTTACGGGCAATAAAGATGCAATCAAGAGCTTTAAAGGCTTCGTGAAATAAGTTTGTTAGCAGGCGGTTAAAGATGATAAATTTGCTGGTTTGCTCAAATTGATGTTCATTGATGTAATAGAGGCATATCGAAAGCACCTCACCGCTTTGGTAGAAGCATCTACAAGTATCGCCACCTACTTCAAGACAGAGTCGAAAGCCAGCAAACTAATGAACCCTTACATACTGCTGGCCCTATTCAAGAACACTCTGCTCTTCAACGGTTTCCCACTAATTGAGGACATGATCGCAGATCTGGTCTCCATGCTGCTAATCGTGAGCGCTGTCTTCTTCGAGGACTACCAGTTGAAAGACAAATACTGGCAACTAATCACTAAGATCCTTGATCACAGCTAAGAAATCGAGCGAGCGTCCTAGGAGAAACTGTGCAGATTACCGCTGCTTAAGTACTTGTTCTAAGATCTGGAGCATCAGTAAGGTGATGAAGCACAAGAAACTCTTTACGTGCAGGCACAAATGTATCGTCAAAACAAAGATTTCGATTCTTAGAATACTTTCAAGTAGCTTTTCGAACAAAAAAGGCAAATAAAGCAAAAATATCTCAAGTTTGAGTAAAAGAAGACTTTTATGCAAGTTCAACTCGAAGTGGCCTATAAATTCTACCTCCTTGCCCGTAAAATCGGCACAGACTTCTTCTTTATGAATTCGCTAACGAGCTACCTCTAGCTTAACAGTCAACTCATTTAAGAGGCTTGTGATGGACCAATCTCTAAACATTTGCTATTTGTCAATTAGCTCACTACGGATTAGATGATCATCAAGAAGGAACTCACGATTTAAGGCACTGCATAATTAGAAGTTACAAAGACTGAGGCGGAAAAGATGTTTATACAAGTGAAACCAAGCTCTTAGCTTAAGCTGTGGCATCGCGTTGTAGTCAGCACTGATCCAGAGTGTAAGCAGAGGCTTGCTGATTTTAGCTAAAAAGATATTGAGCTTGGCTATGGCTTGTGTGAATTGTACACAGATAGAGCCTTCATCACGATTTAGCAGCCTAAGCAAAACTTTACAGTGGATCTGACAAGTGCCACCCTGACTGTGATTCCTCTAGAAACGAGACTTTGCGAGCAGATTTTGCAGAAGGTCGGCAATAAAATTGAGACAACTCACGGCATCTACCAAACTCGAGATGAGCGAAACTTCAGCCGTCCAAACTACCATCCACTCAAAGACCACCTCAAGTTCAAACAGGTCAACTTTACCAAGGACTGCACAATCGCACTTCTCCCCAACAACCAAGTCATAGGTTTTGGTCAATCTAAGCACCGTCACTTCTTTGATAAGCCCTCGTATGATAGCAATAAGGACACGGATTCGATACCACTAATCGTTGCACCAAGCCAATAGCCGCTGACAGCAGAGGAGAAGGAATCTTAGCGTGAAATCCTAATGATCAAGACATTCAAGCGAACGACGGTGTGTGTGACGAGAGCTGGCGTTGTTTACGCATGTGGCGATAGTTTTGCTAAGAATATCAAGATGGCGGCCAATCAGCCATTCGGATTCTACTAGTTGCCCGTTGATTTGACCGGTAAATCAGACCAAAAAAAGAAGGATGACCCTACTGCCAAGGCTGAAGAAAAGAAAGCAGTCTAAAAGCAAGAGCCGGAGGAGGTTTCGATTGCAGACTTATTCATAGATGATGCTGAGCCAGTGAAAGAAATTTAAGAAAGCGTCGTTAATGTGGCTTAGCCCGAACAAATAGTCTTAGAATAGGCTTAGCCTGATTAGTAAATCGTAGCGCAGCAGATTCAACTACAAATCGACGAACCAATCTAACAGCCGGAGGTTGTGTAGCCTGAGTAATAACCAGCTGTAGAGGAATAAAAGTAGCTGGCTCACTCGGAGCCGCTCAATAATCTAGCAGAGGCCGCTCAATAAAACCTAATAGATCTTGAGGAGGTAAAAGTTGAAAACCTTCACAAGCCCAGCGACAGCGAGGATGAATACATTCCGAAGCCTGCTGAGGAGGCGGATGAGTAGTAGCCCGTCGCAGTGATCGAACCTTAGAAAGTGCTCGTTGCCAAGGCTGAGCAAGTGTGGATCTCCAAGACGTAGTCATCGAGATTTATGGTGGTGTTGGCACTGTTTAGACGCGATGATGGCTTTGTGTAGCTGATGACGATTGGTAATTCAGGGTTCGGGCTCCTGGGTCAAGGTAAAGATGTGAGGTAGTCGCTGGAGATGCGTGCTGTCGACTTTGGATTCTAGCTTCGACAGGTTGATCAAGTAGAGTGTGGATTTAATCACTTCATCGTGCGCACCGAGGGCAAAGTTTTCGCATGGGGATGCTACAATACCGACAGCGAAGAACACATGCTCTGGTCGCCAACCGAACTGCCCTTCTTCACACAATACAAGATAAAAGCAATCCGCTCTGGCAATCAACAAACAGTGGCGCTCGTTGAGTAAATCGGCGCACCTGACTACTTTATCTGTGGAAAGTTTGCACCACTTTCTACCGAGAACCAGTACAAGTCCCTGAAGGAATTCAACACAGCGGTGATCCAGAGTTTCCTTGTTGATGACCAACAACTAGTTGTAAGTGTCTAAGCGGCTTCGAGTGTCGATATGACAGATGTCAATGTCGAGGTGACTCAAGTCGACGATTATTCTTTCCGACCAAACACTAAGTTATACGATGCAAACAAGGAAGCTTACGCGAAATTTGAATAGACACTCACACTGCCAGAGAGTGTTCAACCCAAACGAGCCGACCTGATTAAACTGATGTATGATTACATTTTCTAGCGCGTTAAAGACAGTGGTACACAATTTGAGGATGTGCAGTGGAGTGAAGTCGCACTAGACGAACTAAAAGTTAGTCAGGAGTGGGCACTAACCGATGAACAGAAGAGGCAGTGGCTCATGTTAGTCGTAAACTACTGTAGACACTTATGGGGACACTTGACCTTCGTCGGTGGAAGTATCAAGCACGGTTAAGGCATGCAGATATTGCAAAATTTTGTGGAAAACCGTAAAAATCTACCTATGTGTCTCAAGAACAAGCTAATGAAGAGGATAGTGACCACGCTGTAAAAGGATGAAACAAGGGACCACATCTCAATCCATATTGCCCGCCTGAAGGCTAAGGAGTTAAAAGCTGAAGGCAAGACTGACTCAAAGTTCGAGTGGTCCGTCTTCGCCAAGGTTTCGGATGCGTTGAAAAAGGCTAACTTTAAAGGCATGCGACAAAACTCTCAATAGTCGCGAGCATGGTTCGTTAGATTCATCGGTGAATCATCCAATGACGACGGTGGCCTCTTCCGTGAATCGATCACTGAGTTGTGCGTTGAGCTCCAGTCATAGACACTTGATCTGCTGGTACCGTGCGGTAATCAAGTGAATAAGTTGGGTGATAACAGGGACTGCTGGATGATTAACCCCAGGGCAAAGAGTAAGCTTCACATACGGAAGTTCCATTTTATTGGCGCACTATTCGGAATGTGCGTTAGATCTGGCATACTTATGAACTTGAAACTGGCGCCGATATGCTGGAAACGCTTAACCGGCGACAAAGTTACCGTGAGCGATCTAGCCACTATAGATTAGAATTTCACTGGTAACCTTGACCTCTATCGACGATTCCGAGATGAAGGCAAGCCAGAACAGGAGTTCATTGATGCATTCGCGCTCAAGATGCAGTGCATGAATAGTGGCGGCGATCTGGTCGACCTCTGTGAAAATGGAGCAAGCACTGTAGTCAACTACGCTAACCTCGATGAGTATGTTCGCGGTTGCATCTCCGTTCGAATTACCGAGGCAAAAGAGCAATATAAAGCACTCGTAAAGGGCTTTGATAAGATATTCAGGTCGTCATATCTAAAGATGATAAGCTGGTAAGACCTAGAGCTTAAGATTGTCGGCAGTGAGGAAATAGACATAGAGAGACTCAAGGAGATGACTCAATATAAGAACTGCACTGCGAATCACGATGTGGTGAAGCGCTTCTGGAAAGTACTTGCCAGTTTTGATAATGAGGATCGGAAGTTGTATTTGCGCTTTGTTTGGGGTCGCATGCGATTGCCCTTGCGCGATGAGACGGATGTTGAGCAGCATACCGTCCAATTGGACGAGAGCAAGAAGAAGACAGATTTGCCGTTTGGGAGAACCTGCTACTTTAGGATTGAACTGCCTGCGTACCAGAGCGAGGAGGTGATGCGCAAGAGTCTGCTCTATGTTATTCACAACTGCGCGAGCATTGACGGTGACCACAACAATGCTGGCTTGGATGAAGAGTCATAGCCTGCTTTGAACAACAATGCTGGTGGGGACCAAAGTGAAGACAGTTAGGACTCTGAGGCTGAGGAGCTTAGAGCTGATCGTGAGCGATTGGTCAGAGCTTAGGAGGAGGCAGCAAGACGGGCTCACTAATAGGACTACGGCGGCGAATCAGAGGAGTAGTACGAAGAATGATAATCTCATTCAGAGAGAAAGAGATGATATAAAAAATTATATGACTTATAAGCAATTCAATTATAAAATAATCAAGCACATACACCGGGGTTTTGGGGTTTTGGGG
>Ga0194118_10005605_pt1 | contig 13021 bp, 15 predicted proteins | sample TA2MahsurfametaG_2_FD_148662 | JGI IMG/M metagenome (GOLD analysis project Ga0194118, IMG submission 148662) | Freshwater microbial communities from Lake Tanganyika, Tanzania - TA2015013 Mahale N5 surface | ecosystem: Environmental > Aquatic > Freshwater > Lake | place: Tanzania: Lake...
TATTCCAATGAATACAACCGCACATAGCACAGACCCGCACGTCCAACCAAATTATGTGCCACCTCCACCTCAAAATCACGACGATTATATTAAAAATTACGAGCAAACTTCAGATATGGTTGATAAATATAATGCGAATAAACAAAGACAAAATTCATTAGACGATATGTATAATGAAATTCAAACACCACTTTTATTAGCGGTTTTATATTTTTTATTTCAATTGCCATTTTTTAGAAAGTTTTTATACAGCTATTTTCCAATCCTTTTTTCAAATGATGGTAATTTAAATATAAATGGATTTTTGTTTTCAAGTGTATTATTTGGAACCTTGTTTTATGGATTAAATAAATTTACGGCACATTTTGGAGCATTTTAAAGCACGAAGTGCGACTGATAAAGCACGAAGTGCGACTGATAAAGCACGAAGTGCGACTGATAAAGCACGAAGTGCGACTGATAAAGCGACTAAGTGCGACTTATATAGCAACAAATTTATTTTTCTTCATCGCTGTCACTACTACTATCAATGCGATACAATTCATCACCTTGAAGCATTAACATTGAATCTATGTCATCATAGTGGGTTTTTCTAGATTTAAAGTTGGTTGATTCGTTTCTAATATCTTTCATAAATTCATAATCTTCATATTCCTTTTTGCTATTAAATACTGTATTCTTTCTTCTACAAGGGAAATGATGTCTTTTATGTGGTTTCTTTTTACAAATTGGAATACTTTTGTCTTTTTCTGCATGTTTCCAGTTCTCTTCTGACGACGCCAAATAATATTCATAAATTTGATTTTCAGGTGTATTAATTCTTACTTCTTTAGGTGCAATTGATTCATATCTATTTGGACTAGAAGAGGATGACTTTTTATAGGTGCTGGTTTTCTTGAAACCTTGACTTCTTAATTTACGAACAGAAGATGTTCTATTGTTCGCAAATCTTTCTCTTAAACTTGCAGTGCGACCTTTTGCAACATTTCTTCTTTTTTTAGTTTCCTTACGAACATGTCTTTTATGTTTTGTAGCCATTATATAATAATGAAATAAAATATATTGTATTTACTTAAAGATTTAAGGCTAAATATATTTAACCAATGGTAGAATTTATGGAAACAATAAAAAACAATTATGAAGCAACAACAAGAATGACAATATTTAATTATTTTAAAACAGGTAATCCAGCATACGATGCGGTTATATCATCACTTGTAATTAGCGCATTTAGTTTTGTAATAAATTATATTTATTTCAACGCAATTGATAAACTAACGCAAAAATTTACATTTGATAATATTAAAACCTATTTTTACAACAAAAATGAAGTTGTTATTGAAGGTCGTCGTAGTTCAGTTATTTCAGCATATAGTTCAGTATTAAATACATCGTCTGCATATAGTGACAGATTTAAGGCTATGTGGTGCTATATTATTAAAAATATAAAGAACAATGACACCATAAGATGTATTAAGGAAACCCATAGTAATTATCAAACATCAGACGATGATGATAGAAGAAAAAATATGGATATTTTTATGGTCTATCAAAATAAACACTTTGTAATAGATGAAGACATTTTCGTTCATGCGGAAATAAACCAAGAGGAAACAAGTAATGAAAAAACAAAAATAAACGCAAAAACGGACAGAATTACAATTACTGTTTATTCTTATAAATATTCTGTAAGTTATCTTAAAGATTATATTGACAATATTACAAGTAATTATTTGTCTTCTATTAAGTCAAATAGAACTGGTAAAAAGTTTATTTATTTTTTAAATAAAGTTGAGAAAACGGAAGATGAAGATATTTTTGATTGTTGGAGAGAAGACTTGTTTGAAAGTGCACGCACATTTAATAACATATTTTTTGACGGTAAAAAGGAAATTATTAATAAAATCGATTTTTTCTTAAATAATCGCGAATGGTATTATGAAAAAGGTATTCCATATTCGCTTGGCATTGGACTACATGGTCCTCCAGGCACTGGCAAAACTAGTTTTATTAAAGCGCTTGCAAATTATACCAATCGCCATATTATTGTTATTTCGCTTAAATTAATTAAAACCAAACGACAATTGGAGCAATTCTTTTTTGAAAATACATATAATGAAGATAATACAAAGGGTGATATTTCATTTGATAAAAAAATTATTGTTTTTGAAGATATTGACTGTGTGGGTGATATTGTGTTGAATCGTAGTTTAAAAAATGATAAGGATAAGGAAAAAACTTCTGTAAAAGATAAGGAGATTAATTTAGATACTGTTAAAATTGGTGATGTTTTACAAAGCATTTGTGAGTTAAATGAAACAGGAACTTCAAAAATTCCAACTGTATCAACAATATCTAATTCTGATTTAATAACATTGGATGATATTTTAAATTTATGGGATGGTATTAGGGAAACACCTGGTAGAATTTTAGTAATTTCTTCAAATCATTATGATAAATTAGACCCCGCATTAATTAGACCTGGTAGAATTGATATTACGCACGAATTAAGCAACGCAAGTCATAATGTAATTGCAGAAATGTATAACCATTTATTTGGAAATAATATTGACAAAGACTTACTACAACAAGTTCAAGAACATTTTTATTCTCCTGCAGAAATAATTAATATGTATGTTTCTCATAAAGAAAAGGAGTCATTTATAAATAGATTGTTGGAAAATAGAAAATAAAATAAAAAAGGTAAAAATATTAAAATAAAATACGTTTTATTATAAATTAGTTAATTCTTATTTATAATAAATGATAAATGAATATATAAGCAAATTAATAGAAAACTTACCAGATAAAATTAAAAATCGTGCGGAACCAGAAACAATTGACTTAGTTTTAGACGGCGGCGTATTTAACGGAAGTTACCATGTTGGCGCATTATATTTTTTAAAAGAAATGGAGAGAAGAAAATATATAAAAATTAATAGAATATCTGGCTGTAGTGTGGGCTCAATTGTTGCATTTCTTTATTTTATTGATGGGTTAGATTTAATGCCTAAGTTATATGACATAATTAGCAATGAATTTAAGAATAAAATGCAATTGTCATGTTTAAAAGAGATTAAAAAACATGTTAAAGAGAGAATACCGAAAAATTTATTAGAAAATGTAAATAATAGACTATTCATTTCATATAATAATATTAAAACCGGCGAAAAACGGGTAAAATCAACCTATAAATCTGTAGATGAAATTATAAATAGTGTTATAAAATCCAGTTATGTTCCTTATTTAATTGATGGTAATTTGTTATATGAAAATAAATATATTGATGGTATTGTGCCATTTATTTTTAAAGAGAGAGAAAATAAAATATTGTATTTAGATTTATACGGAAGCGATAAAGTAGGTTATTTATTTAATGTTAAAAATGAGAAAACCAATTTTCATCGCATTCTTTCGGGATTGTTGGATATACATGGATTTTTTATAAAGGAATGTAATACTTCTATGTGTAGTTATGTTAATGATTGGAATTATAGTTATATAGCATTTAACAATTGTAAACTCTTATTTGAAAAGATTTGTATTTATATTATACATTGTATAATGTTTATAAAGTCGCGAATTCCTGATGAATTTAAGGAAAATGTAGCATATAAAATAATGTCAAAAATTTCATATGATATTTTTGTAATACTTTTAGAGAACTATTGTTTATAATTGTATTTATAAAATTTTATTTATAAAATTTTATTTATAAAATTTTATTTATAAAATTAGTTTAAATTTAAGACAATTAATATTTTCTATTTGTAAAATGGATGAAATAGATATTACTGATTCAACATTTGCATTAAATAACAATGTTGCGCAAGAAGGTGGCGAAAGTAATTCTTCTATGTATATGTACGTATTTGCAGTTATAGGTGTTCTATTATTAGGATACTTTTTATATACCAAATTTGGTGGCTCAGGAAAGCGTGTTACATTTCAAGATAAATTAGACCATTGCTATGGCGATGTTTGTTATCCCGATCAATAATATTTTTTACATGTTTTGCCGCCATATAAGCCCAAAATACCTTTCTTCTTTTTAGTTTTTTTAGCTTTTTTACCAGTTTTCTTTTCCTTTTTCTTTTTTCCATTTTCTTTTTTCTCTCCATTTTCATTATCTTTCTTGTTTTTTGAGTTAATTTCATCAGGCTTATAATTCAAAAACCATTCTTCAAATGCATTTTTATCGCCGGATTTTTTAAGTTCTTTATATTTTTCCGCTTTATGTGCGCGTATTTCTTCAACAGATTCTTGGTGTCCATAACATGTAACACTAAAACGACGTAATAAACCTTTTTGTGAAAGTCTATTTTTTTGTTGGACGTCAAAAAGAAATTTTGACATACATAAAATTCTTTCTAAGAAATCATTATAATAAGGCTTATTCGCATATAAAAACGCCAAATAAAAACTTAACATAGTATCTATTGTGGCAATTTTTACCTTTTGTCCTGCAATTTTAATATTATTGTAACTATGACACGCAATAGGCTTATAAATAAACGCAACACTATCTTTACCAATCATTATTTCATAATGAAGAGGAACCACTTCACCAATAGGTTCTCTCTTTTCAATCTTAACATTATGAATTCCAACGTCTTTTAAGCGCTCTTTAACAATTTGCGCGGTTGTTTCAGGATCATTGGATAAAACATCAAAATCTGGTAATTTTTCAATTTTGCGTCTTTGATTCTTAGGCATATATTGAGAATAGAGAGAAAGCGCATAACCGCCAAAAAACACCACACCTTGATTAACAAATGTGTTACGAATTACGTCATATATTTTATCTTCAAAATCTGGAACCTCCATATCTCTTTGAAATTCAACTTGTCCGCAATTAATGTCCGTAATAGGATAATGTTTATTTAATAATGTTAAGCGTTTCATTACCTTTTCCCATCTACTTATATCGCCTGCTGGTCTGGATAATTCTAAATACATTGACATTCTTAAATAATTGGGTGGTGTGTATAAAATTCCGCCTACTTGAATAGCGTCTTGTTTTAATGCGTTATATATTTCCTTAGGCAAATAAGTAATATCTGCAACAGGAATATAATTAACATAAACCTTATATGTGCCGTGATGCTGACCGGATTTGGCTTCAACATCAGTAAAGCCTTCTTTATAGTATAAATCGGCAAGCGCCTTTGCGTCATCTAACGCATCAACAGAGAAAAAATCATAATCAGGAACTTCTAATTCTTTATTATAGAATTGGTCTTCTTCTGGTAATATATTATTGATTGCGGTTCCACCATAACAAATTAGATTTTTCATTTTTATAAAGTTTTCTACAATATGAATAATACGCTTAATATCGTCTGAATTAACAATACGTTTTGCCATTTTTTCTTCGGCTTTATCAACTGCCATACGCAAAATAGCCAATTCGCAATCGTTAAATGTTAAATCTTTACAAACGTTTTTTTCCTTCATTTTTATTTCTTATATATAGGTTAGATTAATATAAAAAAAAATAATATATATTAATCAAAATTTAAAAGGATAACACTATAAATAATAAATAAAATGACATCAATATTAGAACCTGTGTTAAAACCCGAATTATCAGATAAAATTGCTTCTTTTTGCGGCAATGTTTATAGAAGACGACTTATTAAGGACTTAGAAGATTTGTCTGAAACATATTCTATTTTTATAGTAGCATTTGACGACTATTCAAAAGTTCCGGTTATTAATGTTATTGCTGAATGTCACGTTATAGGAATTATACTTCATAGATCTTTTCCTTTTAAGCCGCCAACCATTGAACTAAATGGCGAACCCTACTCTAAAATTTTGGTTTATGCAAATAACGAGAGAAAGGCTGCGTTAAAAGAACTAAAAAATATAGATTGTTTATGCTGTGAATCTATTGCATGTGAAAGTAATTGGACTATTCAAACACGCCTTAAAGGCATTGTAGATGAAGTTCTTAAAAATATTAAAATTAACAAAGAATTAGATGAATATATCAGTAATAAAAATAATAATAATAATAATAATAATAATAATAATAATAATAATAATAATAATAATAATAATAATAAAAACGACGAGATAAATGTGTCTGCAGATTCGAATAAGAAAAGAAAAATCCATTAATCCCCATTTTCATCTGATGAGATATAAAAGTCAAAATCGTCTTCAATTATAATATCACCTTTAATTGCTTCTTCTTCATAATTGTTATATTTTTTATTTAATAAACCATATAATATTTCTTCATTTTCAAACATAACAGTTTCCCAATTACCATTTCTAATTATAAAAGCCTCCCAAGGTTTATTTTTCATACATCCATTACTATAAAAATAATTCCAAAACATTTGTACCTTTTCAAGTGTATTTATATTTGAAAATGCTGTTTCTCTCTGTATAAATTCAATTAACGAATCAAATAAATAATTTTTAACTTTATATTCCTCTATAATTCCCTTTATATAGATAATAGAGGGCAAATATGTGCTAGGTCTTGCTTCTATAATTATATAAGGTATTGACATGATAATAATAATTATACAAATTATAATTATTATTTTTTTTACAATAAATATAAATGAAACTCGAAAAATCTTGAAAAATTATGATTTTAAGTCTTGAAACTATAATAATCTGTTGACACTGTTCTTGTAGCATAAGAATATTGTGGATTTTGTGGTGTTGGTGTTGGAATAGTAACAGGTTGATTACGTAATGCCGCTGGTTTTAAGCAAAATGCGTATCCACCTTCGTCAAAAAATCCTGTGTTTTCCATCAAGAAATTATCAACCAATTGATAGCGCATTGCGACCATTTGACAACCATAATTGCGGCATAAAAGACCACTTGGATTACTAGGTGCGCTGCCGCTATCAGGAAAAACAATTGTCATACCTGTTTTATTATAATTACTTAGTTCTTGAGTATCAGGACTATTTTTAACATTGTAGTAGTTATATCCTCTCATAAAAATTGAATTACTTGTTAAATTAACATATTCTAAAAACTCGTCATTATGTAAAAACGAATTATTAATTTTGTCTACAATTAAGATGACCTTATTTTGAAAAGATAATAATGGATTTAATCCTAAATTTTTGCCAGAATTTTCAAAACTATAGTCCTTGCCAAGCATTAAATTTGGATAAGACTTAAATATTGTGGCTAAATTGGTATACATCTTTTGATTATTACTTTTAATTCTTAAATGAATAATTAAGGGGTCGGTAGGGTTCGGGCAAGTTCCGCCTGAAAATGCGTAGCCGTTAATTGTATCCATTACAGTGCCAAATGGAACCGAGTTAAATGTTTCCTTAATGAAATAACTATCGTTTGTGCTGGTGGCAACAACGGGTTGATTATCGATTGAATAAATTTCAAAATCAAGACAGCGAACACCTTGACCGATAACTGCCTTTAAATTGCAAACATCTACGAAATCATTCTTATAACTGCCACCACTGCAAGCGTTGTAAGCCGTTTTAATATAATAATCACATAAGTTACCGCTGCAGTCAGAATCGTTTGAATTAATAGGTCTTATATTACCATCGATGGATGAATATAAATTATTCATATAACTACATTCTCCTTTTTCTAATTTAGTTAAGTAAATCATATATCCAATAAATACAATCAAAATAATAAATGTAAAGGCAATTATAACATAACTTTGGAAATCTTCATCAAGACCCTTTATTGCGCTTAAATAATCTGTTGAATTTGTTGACATAACTATCTAATATAATATATTATTTTTAATTTTAGAAGAATAATTAAATTATATTATGATGAAATTAAGAATTAAATAATAGCATTAATATATATTAATTATGGCTGGAGGATTAATGCAACTAGTCGCAGTAGGGCAACAAAACGTAATACTTAACTCAAATCCAAGTAAATCTTTTTGGAAAGCAACATATAAAAAATACACAAACTTTGGTAAGCAAAATTTTCGTTTGGATTACGAAGGCACACCATCTTTAGGTCTCACAACTGAATCTACTTTTACATTTAAGGTAAAACGCTATGCGGATCTCCTTATGGATACATACATTTCTATAAATTTGCCTAATATATGGAGTCCAATTATGCCACCACAAGCAGTTCCGCAAGCAGATGGCAGCACAGTTTACACAAATTGGGCGCCCTATGAATTCCAATGGATTGAAAATTTAGGCGCACAAATTATTAGCCACATTACAATTACGTGTGGCAACCAACAATTACAACAATATTCCGGCCAATATATTTTAAACTCCGCAAGAAGGGATTTTTCAGGGCAAAAGTTGACCTTATTTGACGAGATGATAGGCAATGTGCCAGAGTTAAACGACCCAGCAAATTCCGGCGCACGTGTAAACGCATATCCTAGCGCATTTTATACGACAAGTCCAGCAGGGGCGCAGCCTTCTATAATGGGACGCATACTTTATATTCCACTTGGCTCTTGGTTTAGTCTTGTTACAACGCAAGCATTTCCCTTAATTGCTTTACAATATAACGAATTACAAATTAATGTAACTTTTAGACCAATTAACGAGTGGTTCACAATTCGCGATGTTATGGATTATACCAATAATTTTCCTGTAGTCGCGCCCAATTTCAACCAATTTTATATGCAGTTTTACAGATTTCTTCAAACACCACCTGACGAAGAATTGGGACCAACTTCATATGTGGATACAAGAACAAACTGGAATGCGGATATTCACTTAAATTGTACTTATTGCTTTCTCTCGAATGATGAAGCGGAAATCTTTGCAAAGAACGAGCAAAAATATTTGATTAAACAAGTTTATGAAAAACCTTATTACAATGTAACAGGAGCAAATAAAATCGATTTAGATTCCATTGGTATGGTAATCAGTTGGATGTTTTATTTTCAACGTAGTGACGCAAATTTACGTAATCAATGGTCGAATTACACCAATTGGCCTTATAATTATATGCCGCAAGATGTTAGCCCAGCATCAACTGCAGGTAACTATCCAAATCCCGCACCATCACCACCTAATCCACCACTTTTAGGTCCAGGTTTAAATCCAGATGGCACGTTAAGTGGTTTGTATATATCTGGAATATATAATCCTCAAAACTTAAAGCAAATATTGTTGGCTCTTGGAATATTGTTGGACGGACAATATAGAGAGAATATATTACCTGCAGGAGTATATAATTATGTTGAAAAATACACAAGAACAGCAGGTGCAGCACCGCCTGGATTATATTGTTATAACTTTTGCTTGGATACGAGTCCATATTCAACGCAGCCATCAGGAGCAATGAATATGAGTAGATTTACTAACGTCCAATTTGAATTTACTACAATTGTGCCGCCGGTAGACCCATATGCGCAAGTGTTAACAATTTGCGATCCAACTACTGGAGAGATTGTAGGTATAAATAAACCAACTTGGCGTATCTATGATTATAATTTTAATATGTATTTAATTGAAGAGAGAGTTAATATGGTAACATTTATTGGTGGTAATGCGGCGCTTATGTATGCTGTTTAAAGCGTTAGCGATAGTCAATAAATTTTATTTAAGTGCTTTTTAAGTTATTTAAAAATAAAATTGAAACAAATATAATAAATATAATGAAGAACATAATTATTATATAAGAATGATGCGAATTTTATCAGTATTAAGAAATATATTTATTCCTAGACATACGCTATGTACTCCTCTTGGAAGATGGCAACTTGAAAAATGTAATGTAAGATTAAATCGTAAGATTGCATTATCAAATGAAGATCATTGTGGACCTTGTGGTGAATATAAAACTAAAAATTTAATTAACAATGTAGATACTAAAGCAATTTCAAAAAATATTACTGCAAATAGTAGAAAATAATATCATTATTATTAATTATTCGTAATAAATTTATTTTCTATATTTCTTAGACTTCTTTGATTTTTTTAACTTCTTTGATTTTTTTAACTTCTTAGTTTTTCTTAGCTTTCTAGATTTTTTACGACGTCCTCCAGCAGCCTCAACTGCACCAATATCGTTAGTATTAATAAAATTATTTAAAAAATTATCTATATCTCTAATAAGATTACGAATTGTATTCTCAGTTGTCATACTTGGATCTTCATTATCTAAGTAGTTTATTAAATTTCTTTTTGTAGTTGCTGCTAGATTTGTTATTAATACAGCCTTCCCTCCCTGAGATGCTTCATTCCATCCAGAAGCTGATAAAGACCTTTCTAAATAACTTGCAGCAGCTAAATTATCACGCGCATTATTACCTGTTGGTTCCATCATTATTTTTCTTGCTTGAGCTATAATATTAATAATATCTTCATATTGGTTAATACCCGGAAGATTTACTTGGTTAACAAAATTACTCATTATTATATAAATATAGTTATATAATAATCAAACTATTCTTAATTAAAATATTAACGCGGTGTATTAGGATCTCTCCAATCAATGTCGTGTGCTTCAAACCATACAGGGTCGCCAATGTCTTCATTTAATATAACAACAATAGGTTCCTTTGTATTTCCTCTATACAATGGTAATTTCTCTCCTTCAACGACAATTTTTCTGAGTTTAACATTTGAATCTTCTAATTTTTTACCTTTCCAAAATAGTGTATATGGTTTTTGTATTCCGGCTTTATCTCTATTTACACCTTCGCTTTCAACATATTCTTTAATATCTGCAATAGTTGCTGCATCTACATTTCTTTCTAAATTGGTATTTGCAAATCGTGCAGGTATTTCATAAGTAGTTCCTCTTGGAGACCTTATATATAAATGATAATGCGGCAAATCTTCATGTTCGTGACCACCCATTTTTGTTTTTCCTCTTTTATATTTCTTTGTTTTATTTTTTAATGAACGACGACTACGCTTTTTAGATTTTTTCATTATATATTTCTTTAATATTTTATATTTAATGAACCAATATAAATATATATTTATAGTTAAAATATAAATATGTATAATTTTGCAGACGATTTTTCATTTGATTTATATAATGATTATTATGACGAAGAAAAAAATTTAGAAAATCTAAGTATAAGAATTACTGCATTTGGTCTTAGTTTGCTTGTTTGTGTTACAATTTTATTTTTAAAAATGGAGAGAAATAAAATAATAATTAATACAGATTCAAACGAAGTAAAGGATGAAGAAGTTTAACCAATATATAATCCATATTTAACAACAAAATCAACCATATTTTCAGCACCCATCGAATGATTACAAGCAAAGCAAATTGGTCTTAAATTGTTAATTTCGTGAGTGCCGCCATTTTTTTCACTTAAAACATGACCAACCTCAAAATTTGTATTTGAAATAATTACTTTTTTACAGCATAAACATTTATGTTTAATTATGTCTTCGCCAATATAGTGATTCCATACAATAATTCTTACATTTTTAGGAATAGATTGTTTTTTTCTTTTAAGTTCAGCTTTTTCTTCTTGTTTTTGTTTCTCAATTTCTGCTAATTTTGCCTTTTCTAACTCTTCTTGCTTTAATCTCTCAATTTCTGCAAGTTTTGCTTTTTCAATTTCTTCTTGTTTTAATTTTTCAAGTTCAATAATTTTTGCTTTTTCAATTTCTTCTTGCATTTTTTTTTCAATTTCTTGTTTTTGTTTTTCAAGTTGTTCAATAAGAGATAACTGAGGAGAAATAATTTCTTCACTTGTTGTTTGTGTTTGAGTATCAGATTCAATCAATCTAAATTTATAATTTAATGATAAATATGACATAATTTGAAGAATTAGTACATCTTTTTTAGCTGACGTTATTCCTTTTATACAATACTGTTTACATATACTTTTTAATTCATTTAATTTTTTATTTTTTAAAGAAAGCATAATGTCAGTAAAGTTTTCCAAAACGCGTTCAATTAACTCCTTTTTTTTCATTTTTGGAATTGAAGTAAATCCCGAATCAACAAGTTTTTCTTTTATATTTTCAATTGTGAGTAAATTCAATTCTTTTTCTAATTTTAAGAAAATGTCAGCAAATTTATTATCAAAATCAGATAAAGTAGTATTATCTGTTATGTCTGATAACACCGTTTGATTATCAATTTGGTCGTCCATTTGATTATTAACTTCACAGCAAATATCTGTCATTGTATATTTATAATTCTTATTTATTTATATTTTAATTTTATCAATTTTATTTAATAATAAAATTAAATATTTAAAATAACAACACGTTTATTTAACCTTTGGCAATGGTGCATTTGAAGCATAAGGTCCATCTTCAAGAAACTCTCCTGTTAAAGAATAACGTTTAGGATAATCGGGCATATATGGTAATTGAGGTGGCTTATAACGCTTATCAAATATTTTTTTAGACTCTTCAAAATCCTTCGTCCAAATATCTACGCCAAATGCAGCTGTTGGTGCTTTAGAATTTAAATCTTTAGTAATAACTAACTCATGTGTGCCATAACCACTTGTTAAAGGCGAATATGTAGGTGTAACACCAACAGTTAATTTTCCAGCGTCATTTGCAGCGGGAACAGACGCACTTGTTTTAGGTAAAGGCGGTGAATATGGTTGGCAACCAGGGCAGTCACTATCGCTTAAACATTGTTGTCCGGTTACAGAACATCTAGCAGTAGGACCGCAGAAATTTTTACAACTATAACTGGTTGTTAATGGTAAATTAACTGTATGACTGGTTTTGCTGCTTTCCGCCATTGTATTTGTAAAACATTCTATAATATAATTATTTTTTGTTAAATATTGAAACCATTGCATTAATAAAACAAATAAAATAAATGTAACGCAAATATAAAATACAAATTTATAGTTTTCAAGAGTTAGACTCATATATATTTATATTATATAAAAATCAATTATAATATAAATATTAGATTTAGTAAATAAATCAAAATTTTATATCATTTTAATATAAGTAATGTCAGATACATCAGATTCATCAGCAATAGATGATAAAAGAAATGAAACATCAGGAACTCCAAATAGCGATTATTTAATTAATATTAAGAATTTTATTGTATCTATAATAGCCAC
>Ga0194118_10005610_pt1 | contig 13014 bp, 6 predicted proteins | sample TA2MahsurfametaG_2_FD_148662 | JGI IMG/M metagenome (GOLD analysis project Ga0194118, IMG submission 148662) | Freshwater microbial communities from Lake Tanganyika, Tanzania - TA2015013 Mahale N5 surface | ecosystem: Environmental > Aquatic > Freshwater > Lake | place: Tanzania: Lake Tanganyika...
CCTGCAAACAGGGTATCCTACCACACTGTGCTAGCGGGTGAAACGGTTTACAGCATCTCTCGTCTGTATAATATTTCCGTTGACTCTGTGATAAACTGGAATCATTTGGCAAATGCGAACATCAGGGCGGGGCAGGAGTTGCGCGTTAACTGGGTCAGAACAATAATTCAACAAAAAGATATTCAAACACATACAGTTTCAGCAGGTGAAACTTTATACCAGATTTCACGTCGATATGGAATATCAGTTTCTGAATTGCAAGACAAAAACAACCTGAAAGCATCGGAAATAAAGGCGGGACAAGTATTGATCATTCCTTGATTTTTTTGTAAAGAGACAGAAAAGTCATAATTCTGTCATAAGCAGAAACTTTTTTTAAAAATTTATGCAACCTTTTGGGGGTAGTGCGTCATTTTTTTAACTATAATTGCAACAACTAAAAATAAATATTCATACTATGAAGCTAACAATTACCAAAATCACCAGAGCGCTAGGCCTTTTAGGCATTGGCTTTCTGGCCATGATGCCGGGTAGTTCTAAAGGGCAAATTTGCTCTGCGTCAAACTCCTGGGGTTGTGGACACAACTACGGTGGTAACATCGTCGAAATCAAAATCAGTGACAATGGAGGTACGCTCGCCAGCTATTCAGGTTTGGCTTGTTCTACCACATCTGCAACCAGCAATGTACTTGTAAATTCATCCACTCCCGTCGACATTACTGCAGGTCAGAGCCTTACCCTGGAAATTACCGGTTCGATAGATGCATACGGCTGGGGCTACCTTACCCGCGTTGGTATCTGGCTTGATTACGATCGCAACAACAGCTTCTCTGCTGCTGAGTGTATCGCCAGCCCTTCCAGCGGACCCTGGGCTGCTATCAATACTACGCCAACCAAGGCTACATTGAAGCTTCCCTGCTGGTCAGCCACAGGTGCAAGCACTATGCGTTTCCGCGGTTTTTACTTCTACTCAACGGTTAACACCAGCATGGGTTGCGGTTCAACAAACACTTACGGTAACATCATAGACGTAGCGGTAAACCTGAAAGTGGGTGCACCTCCCGTGGCGAACTTTATCGTTCCTACCGGACCTAATTACGAAAATACAACCATTAAGTTTAATGCAGCTAATCCCAATGGTGCTTATGACTATAATTGGACATTCTCTGGTCCAGATGTTACTCCTATTTCTACAACAGGTACAGTTGGTCGTGCTACATGGGCACCACCATCTCCTCCGGCAACATTTGACGTGAAAATGCTGGTTAGTTATTGTGGTATCAAAGACTCAATTTCTAAATCCGTAACTATTGTACGCCCTGTGAATGTTCCTGTAGCAGACTTTATTGCTAAGTCCAACCAGGTAGAAATTTATTATAATGCAGAATTACTTGACCTTTCAACCAATGGCGCATTCAAATGGAGCTGGGAAGCCAAGGCGCCTTCAGGGGCTGTATACACCAGCACTGCTCAAAACGCACAATTCTTTTTGGATGAAATCGGTAAATGGGATTTCTGTCTGACAGCTGAAAATAGCATTGGTGCTTCTACCAAAAATTGCAAATCCCAATATGTAGAGTGTACTCCTCCATCAGAATTTTTTATGGGTATCACCACACTTGGTGAAAACAAAAAGGGAACACTTTATGATCACGCCGGTCCTGGTTCTAATTACGGTGCTAACCGTAAAACAAGCATTGATTACTTCAAGATTTTACCTTGCGGAGCAAAAGAAATTCGTTTGAAATTCAAACAAATTAAACTGGCTGACGCCAACGATAAAATTCGCATTTATGATGCCGGTCAGGCTGATGCATCTAAAGAAATGACTCCTGCTGCGGGTATTAATAGCACAAACCAGGCTACATACCGCACTTCTACATTTACTGCCAAGAGCGGCGCTATGTACCTTACTTTTGAATCAAATGGCTCAGGCCAGGATTCTGGTTTCATTGCCACTTGGGATTCTGATCTGGCTCCGCCAGTAAAACCAAAACCATCTTGGAGCACATCTTTCAACCCTGCTGCTATTGGTACTCAGGTAGTATTTAACAATACATCATCAAATGTTCAGGGCGCGCCAATTTGGGAGTGGAGTGTTGATGGAAACCCTGAGTCTGTATCTGAAACTTTCACCCGCGTTTTCACAGCCGACGGAACCTACACAGTATGTCTTTCAGCTGCTACCTGTAGCGGTGCTGATACTTTCTGCAAGACTATCGATATCATTACTCCTTCCAAGCCAGGCATTCTTGATTTCACTGCTAGCAATGTTCGTCCTGATGCAGGTAAAACAGTCGATTTTACAATCACTTCCGACTATGCTACCAATTTCGAATGGAATATCTTCCCAACCACTTACACAGTAATGTCAGGTGCTTTGAATGGTACCAGCAGGAAATTGTCTCTGCGCTTTGATCAGGGCGGTTGCTACACATTCACATTGAAAGGTTGGAACTCAGCTGAAAACCCAGCAGGTTCAACAGAGAAGAAAGTTATTAAGAACAAATATGTTTGTGCTCTGAACTACTGTATTCCTTTGGTGGATCTTATCAGCTCTGATATCGGAATCAACCAGGTAACACTGACCAAGGGTTCTACTACCCTTATCAACAACCAGACTACAAGCGGTGTGACTGCTTACTCAGACTTTTCAGCTACCCAGAAAGCTACATTGACTTTCGGTGCTTCTTACACCCTTGATGTAGCCCGTCTGACTAACAGCAACAGCCTGAACTACAAAGCCTGGATTGACTTCAACGTAGATGGTGACTTCAATGACGCCGGCGAAGAAGTTATGAGCACAGGTTCAATCAGTGGTCTTACTGCAACTGCTACATTCACTGTACCTAACAAGAGTGCCAGCTTTGAAGGCAATACCCGCCTTCGCGTGGCCAGCAGCTATGGTAACTTCACTAATACTCCCTGCGGTGTGAACACTGTAGGTGAATTTGAAGACTATGGAATTACCTTGGCCAATGATGGTTCAGCTCCTGTAATTACCCTCGTTGGTAAAGACACCCTGTACGTTGAACGTACCGGTACTTCTAACGGTTGCTGGGCTGAATTAGCTAATACTACTTATTCTGCAAACGATCCTACAGAAGGTGATATGACATCAAAAGTTATTGTTAACTCTGATTTGGATTGCACTATCCCCGGTATCTACAGCATTGATTTCACTGTAACGGATGCTTCCGGCAATAGCGCAGTGCCTAAGCGTCGTACTGTGTATGTGGTTCTTGACAGAACTGCTCCAACTTTGACTCTGAACGGAAACGCTGTTGAAACTGTTGAACAGTGTGGAACTTTCAAAGAAGCCGGTGCTATTGCAACGGATGCCGTTGACGGTAACCTTACTACTGCTATCATTGTATCCGGTTCAGTAAATACTGCTAAAGTTGGGGATTATACCCTTACTTACACTGTAAGTGATGCACAGGGTAACACTGCTGTTAAGACCCGTAAAGTTCAGGTTCGTGATACCAAGAAGCCCGGTATTTATACTGTGGGTAACCGTATCGTAAACAATACCATTGTTAAAGTTCAGATTAACAGTGTATTTGTAGATAATATCTATGCACAGGATGAGTGTAACGGTGCGATTAACATCGTTAAAACCCCTGGTTTCAACGGTCCTGTGAACACAGCTATCCGTGCTACATATCCTGTTATTTACACTGCAGTTGATCCTAACGGAAACCTTGCTGACGAAAACGGCTATGTAATCAACTATCAGGTTGATGACTATATTGCTCCAGTTGTAGCTCTGAACACTGAGTCTAATATTATCCATGATGTAAATACACCATATGTTTCTCGTGATGTAACCGTAAGCGATAACTACTATCCTTTGAATAAAGTGAGCGTTGTTAAGACTGGTTCTGTAGATCCTTACACACTGGGAACTTACACTGAATCTTATACAGCAACTGACGAAAGCGGAAACAGCACCACTGCAGTTCGCACCGTAACAGTTGTAGACCGTGTAGCTCCTCAGATTCTTGCTCCTGCAATGAACGTTTGCGTAGGTACTCCTTTCTGGGCAATGAGCGGTTTGGTAATCAGCGACAACTACTACTCGCCTGCTACCCTTGCTCCGCTTGTATCAGTGTTGAACCACAACATCAACATCTGGGAAGCCGGTGTTTATTACATCAACTACACTTTGTCCGATCCTAGCGGCAACAAGGCTATGATGGTAACCCGCCCAGTGTTTGTAAACTATCCTCCTAACTGTCAGAATACTTACCTGAGCACTGCCAACATCAGCCTTGACGAAGCAGTAAGCGTGTTCCCTAACCCAACAAACGGTAAGGTAACCCTTAGCTACATGCTTCAGAACAGCAAGCCTGTATCTGTAGAAGTGTTCAACGTTTCTGGCAGCAAAGTAGCTTCGTTCAACAACCTGAAATCAGGTCTCGGTCACACCGAAATCAACCTGGCACAGTTTGGAAACGGTGTTTACATGATTCGCCTGAGCAACGACGGACAAACTACTACCAAGCGTGTAGTGGTTAGAAACTAATCCCTTGTTAACGAACTAAAAAAAGCCCGGCCTTGTGCCGGGTTTTTTTTATGAACATTTAACGGAGGTTTTATTTGTTTTTTTAAATTTATTGTTAAACTTGAAAATAATTCAACTATGAAAACAAATCTACTTTTTCGTGTTTTAATCCTCTTGGCCTTTTACTGGCTATATCACCAGGAAGTTAGTGCGCAATGTTCTGCCAATGCTTCCTGGGGTTGTGGTTCAGGTTCCTGGACAAATTATGGTGGAGATCTTCAGTCAATTATAGTTAAAGATGCTGCAGGTGGCACACTTGCAAGTTATTCTGGACTTGGATGCGCCTCCACAAATAGAACGTTAAATTCAGGAAAGCCGATTGATTTAATAGCCGGACAGCAAATTACCATTGAAGTGGCCAGTAGTGGCGGTAGTTGGAATACAGGAGTAGGCATTTGGTTGGATCAAAATTATGATGGTTCATTTTCTACGTCTGAATGTATCCTTAATCCTACCGGTTCTTTGTACATAACCTCAAGTAATCCCTCTTCACCTTCAAGAGTGACTTTAACTTTGCCATGCTGGTCGGGAAGTGGTAAAGGATATTTGCGATTCAGAAGCCTATCTCATTATTCATATAATTTAAACACAAGTTCTGGATGTGGTTCTGTTACAGGTTATGGTTCTATTAATGACCTTGAGGTAAATTTAAAACGACTGCCTGATCCCGTGGCTGATTTTACAGTACCGCGAGGCCCTAATTATGAGCGGACAACCATTAAGTTTCCGGCATCAAGTCAAAGTCCTGCTTATACCTATAACTGGACATTTGCTGGGCCTAATGTTTCAGTCGTCAATAATAATTCTTCAATAGGGCAGGCAAAATGGTTACCGGTTTCTCCGCCTAGTACACACGATGTTACCATGACAGTTTCTTATTGCGGTGTGTCGGCTACAAGGACCAAGCAGGTGACCATAGAGCAGCCCAAAGCACCTCCGGTTGCCGATTTTATAGCAAAAAAGAACAGTGTAGAGATTTTTAACAACGCTGAATTGGTTGATTTATCAACCAATGGACCCTACAGCTGGGTTTGGGAAGCCATTTCTCCCGGTGGTAATTTATATACCTCCAGCCAGCAAAACCCCCTGTTTTTCCTGGATGAAGTGGGCAAGTGGAATTTTTGTTTAACCTCCCAAAATAGCCTTGGGGTTTCATCTAAAATTTGCAAAAACCAGTATGTGGATTGCACACCGCCTACTGAATATTATATGGGACCTCAAACGGTTGGTGAAAGTGCTCTTGGGATGTTATATGACCATGGAGGTCCATCGGCAAATTATGGTAATAATAGAAAGAATAGCATTGATTATTTTCTTATTAAACCTTGTGATGCAAAAGAGATAAGACTAAAATTCAAAAGCCTCAGATTTTGTGATAACAGTGATATTCTGAGGATTTACGATGCATCTTTTGCCGATCCGACCAAAGAATTATCGCCTTCAGGTGGAATTAATGGGAGTAATTGGAATTTTTACAGAACGCAAACATTAAAGGCAAATAGTGGCAGAATGTATCTGACGTTTGAAAGCAATTCATCATGTACGGATTCCGGTTTTATTGCAGTTTGGGAATGTGATCGGGCAAAGCCTACCCCAACCATAGCTTCATTTACGACCAAGTACGATACCATTGCTGAGGGTGTTAACCTCGCCATGATTAACAAGACCAGTATTACCGGTACGCCTAACTGGTCGTGGCGTGTGAATAATACGGAAGAATCTACATCCAAGGATTTCTCAAGAACATTTGCATCGACAGGTGTTCAGAGAGTTTGTCTGGCTGCCGGTAATTGCAGCAGTTCGGATACCTTCTGTAAAAATATACGGGTGGTGCCACCTTCATCATCGATGGCGAAACTGGATTTTGTGACGGATAAGGTTCGGGTAGTCCCCAATGAAACGGTAACACTAACCGCCGAAACCAACTTTGCAGATAACTTGGAGTGGAAAATAACACCCAATTCATATTCTGTGGTATCAGGAAATCTAATTGGCAACAGTTCTGTCGTTCAGCTAAAGTTCACAGCAGGTGGATGTTACAATATTGAGCTTAAAGGATATAACACACTTTTGGGATTTGGCACAGCAAAAACGGTTATCAAAAAAGAAATCGTTTGTGCCGTAGATTATTGCACGCCGGTTGTGGATTTGACCAATTCTGATGTGGGGATTAACAGTGTTGAACTCCTGGAGCGTGATACACATCGCATCAACAAAATCAGTAGCAGTGGCGTATCTTACAGTAACTTTATCAGTTCGGACAAGGCTACCCTGAATTTTGGTGCAAGTTATAAAGTGAAGGTTGGCAGGTTTACCAATGTGAACCCTGTAAACTATAAAGTATGGATAGATTTTAATATCGATGGTGATTTTGAAGATGCTGGAGAAACCGTGCTGTCTTCCGGTAAAATCAGTGGTTTTTTTGACAGTGCCACGTTCCGAGTACCTCCATTTATTAAAGCATTTGAAGGCAATACCCGCATGCGCGTGGGTGCTAGTTATGGTTCATTAGATAATTATCCCTGTGGATTAAACGTGGTGGGTGAATTTGAGGATTACGGAATTACCCTGGTAAGAGACAATTCCCAGCCTGAGATTACCCTGTTGGGTGGTGATACCATATATGTAGAGAAGATTGGTACTTCAGGTGGATGCTGGTCTGAGATTAAAAAGACTACCTTTCTGGGCGAGGATGGACACGAGGGAGATTTAACCGATAGTGTGAAAATTTCAGGAACAGTTGATTGCAGCTTGGCCGGCACCTACAAACTGGAATTTAATCTCTCAGACGCCTCCGGTAATCAGGCTGAAAAAAAGTCTCGACTTATTATTGTTGAAAATGACCGTACCCGTCCTTCCATCACTCTGCGAGGCAAATCGCTTGAAAATATTGAGCAGTGTGAAAATTTCTACGACTCAATGGCTACTGCCTACGATAAAACCGATGGCAATCTTACAGACTCAATTAAGGTAACGGGATCTGTTAATACCAAAGTTATTGGTGATTATATACTTACCTACACGGTGAAGGATAAGGCAGGTTTAACAGCTACCGTGAAGAGAACCGTAAAGGTTCGTGATACCAAAGGCCCGGGTATTTATATAGGCGGCAGCCGAATCGTTGATAATCAGATTGTGCAAGTTCAGATTGGTTCAAACTTTACCGATTATGTCTATGCGGAGGATGAATGCAATGGTTATACGGAAATCCGTAAAATGCCGGGTGCCAAGGGTAATGTGAATTCTACTGCCAAAGGTACCTATCCGATTCGCTATTTTGCTACGGATATCAATGGTAATGTGTCGCCCGAGAATGGTTATACCTTGCAATATAAAGTGGATGATTTTGTAGCGCCTGAGATTGAATTGAATACGCAGGATACTATATACCATGATGTGAAAACCGATTATATTTCCCGAACGGTATCCATTAGGGAGAATTATTCTTCACCCTTGTTGGTGAAAACCACCAGAAGCAGCAATGTGAATGAAAACATACTGGGAGAATATCAGGAAATATTTACTGCTGAAGACGAGAGCGGCAATAAAGCCACTAAAACCCGTGTAGTTAGGGTAGTAGACCGCATTGCCCCCGATTTGCTTGGCGGTACAATCAATACCTGCGTGGGCGAGCCGTTCTGGGCAATGAGTGGCCTGCATATAACCGACAACTACTATGATTCTGCTACCTTGCTTCCCTTAGTAAAGGTTGTAAGCCACAACGTAAATATTTGGGTGAAGGGTATTTATTTCATTAACTACATACTTGCAGACCCTAGCGGAAATACAGCAAAAATGATTAGCCGCAACGTACATGTATTGCCTCAGGGTGAATGTTACAGCACCTATTCAGGACTAAAGAATATGGGTGATGAAGGAATCAAGGTGTATCCAAATCCAACCTCAGGAAGAGTTGTAATTGATGCAGGTAGCCTAAAAGCCGCTATTGAATCTGTGGAGGTTTGGGACAATGGCGGAAGAATGTTATACCGCACCGTGCCTGCAGGTGGTTTTATTGCTTTGCAGCTGGAAGGCTATGCCGCTGGTCTTTACACCATCAAGCTGAAGAACCAGAATCGCACCTGGATAAGGCCTGTGATTTTGAACAAGTAAGCAAATTGTCAAGTCATCAACAAAAAACCCGACAGAAATTGTCGGGTTTTTTGTTGGAGTTGCATTATATCTTACCTCACCAGGTAATGAGATGTATTGCCTGTGTTTTGTTCAAGGATTATTTCCTTTATTCCTAAAACAGTTTTTTTAGAACCTTCAACAGCATTATAAATGGTTATCAGTTCTAGAGATTCAGTAATCTGAACTGATAAACCTAATTTTTCAAGGTCACTTATAAGATTAGTTAATTTGTTTTCCTTGTTATCTGCCACAAAACTGAAGCTAATGGCCGAATTTTGGATAATGTTGCATCTTATTTTATGTTGTGCAAGAAGACTAAATATTTGTTCAAGGTTTTGTTCTACTATGAAGGTGAAATCCCTGGTTTTTAATTCAGCAAGAACCTGGTTCTCTTTAAAAATATAACAAGGTAGGTCTAATACATGATTTTGATTGCTAACCTGTGTGCCTAACTCAGTTGGGTTGATAAATGATTTAACATACAAAGGAATATTCTTCGCCATAAGTGGCTGAATGGTTTTGGGATGTATAACAGAAGCACCATAATAAGCAAGCTCAATAGCATCTGAATAGCCAAGATTACTGATCAGAGAAGCATTATCCATTTTTTTAGGATCTGCGTTCATCACACCGGCAACATCCTTCCATATTGTTACAGATTCGGCATTAAGGCAATAGGCAAAGATGGCTGCTGAATAGTCACTGCCTTCCCTCCCTAGTGTAGTAGTTTCATTTACGGGACCGCGTCCAATAAAACCTTGGGTAATTACGGTTTGCTTCTCGGCAAGGGGTTTTAGTTTATTGGATATGATCTTTTCAGTTTCATCCCATTGAATGCGTGCATCTCTATACCTGTTATCTGTAATAATAAAGTTCCTGCTGTCAATCCACTGGTTTTTAAAACCTTCTGTTAGCAGGTAATGACTAACAATTTTCGTGCTTATCAGCTCACCAAAAGCTACAACCTGATCATATACAAAATCATATTCTTCAGGGGTAGCTGGTGTTTCTACAAGGCATTCCAGCTCAAGGAAAATATTTTCTATATCATTTACCATGGCAGATGAATTGGTTTTTTCAAGACCATGGATAATAGAATAATGGTAATCTTTTAATTCCATGAGTAAGGCGTTTGTTTCGCCGGTACCATAGACACATGCATGAACAAGCTTTTCAAGGTGGTTGGTGCTTTTTCCCATGGCACTGATGACTACTAATAATTTCTCTGCGTTATGGTCAGCGAGTATTTTTCCTATGTTTTTAACGCCGTCCGCATCTTTTACAGATGCACCGCCAAACTTGAATATTTTCATTTTTATTGGGAAAGACGAATTGCCTGTTGTTTTTTTGCAAAGTTAATTATCAAATCTCCCCAAACACTAAATATTTTATGGCAGTAAAAGGATTGGTTACGCTGGAACAATTTATTGTAGACCAGCAGGCTTTATATAAAAACGCGACAGGTGCTTTCAGCAAAATGTTCAGAGCGTTGGAATTAGGAGCCAAAATGGTAAACCGTGATGTAAGAAAAGCCGGCCTTGTAGATATTCTGGGTGATATGGGCTCCATTAATGTGCAAGGAGAATACCAGAAGAAACTGGATGTGGTAGCAGATACAACTTTCATAGAAGTTTTAAGCAGATGTGGTGAAGTATGCGCCGTAATAAGCGAAGAACAGGATCATGCCATTTTTATTGAAGGTTGTGAAACAAAGGAGTATTATGTTGCGATTGATCCTTTGGATGGAAGTTCTAATATTGATGTAAATGCCAGTATAGGCACAATTTTCTCTATTTACCGCAGAAAAGACTACAGCAGCGCTCCTAAGACCGAAGATTGTCTTCAGCGCGGTTCTGAACAGGTTGCAGCAGGTTATTTTCTCTATGGCACCAGTACCATGCTTATCTATACCACAGGCAATGGCGTGAATGGCTTTACTTTGGATGATACCCTTCAGGAATTTTGTTTGTCGCATGAAAATATTAGCATACCGAACGGGGGTGCTATTTTTTCGCTTAATGAGGGGAATAGTGCTGATTTTCCGGAAGGGATAAGGCAATACGTTTTATGGTGTAAGGAGAAGGATAAAGCTACAGGTAGGCCTTATGGTGCACGTTATATAGGTAGTTTGATTGCCGATGTGCATAGAAACCTACTCAGGGGTGGTATTTTTATTTATCCGGAAACCGAAAAGAAACCCAGCGGAAAACTTCGCCTAATTTATGAGTGCAACACGATGGCATTTATAGTTGAGCAGGCCGGTGGCATGGCACACTCGGGTAAAGAGCGCATTCTTGATATTATGCCGACAGATTTACACCAGCGTTCTCCGCTTTTTATTGGAAGCACGGATATGGTGAATCAGGCGCTGGAATATTTGCACAGGTTTTCCTGATTAGCCATCCAGCACCTCCAGCATTACTTTAAAAGTGCGCACTTCCTTACCGGGAAAAACAACTTCGCACATATAGGCGATGAGGTTTTCTGCCAGTTTCCTGCGCGTATTGCGGTCAGCGGCGGGGTTCTGATTTTCCAGTAACCGCCGAATAAGTGTTAGGCTATCATTATCTATATTGCGGTTTGGCCAGCCAGACAGAAATCCCTGTTCATTCCCTGACAGGCCATGCCCTGCGGCTTCACACAGTTTCAATATAAACCGCTGAAGGAACCATAAGTCGGTTTCGCTGCGCCGGAAAAGTCTTGAGAAATCCGTTTTTACTGTTAAAAACAAGTTTTCATCAGGCATAGCGTCCGGGAGTGTGTTTTGAATGAGTTCCGTGCAAATAAGTGCCGTATTTGATGCTATAAAATCTTCTGTCATGAAGGGTTCAACTGCCTTTACTTCCTTTGCCCTAAGCAAATTTTGTCTTTCGGAAAAATTGAATACAATTTCTAGAAACGTACCTGGTCTTAATAACGCACTTTTCCCTTTTTTGCCTTGTACACTCGAGAATATGAATGATAGTATACCGTGCGTCTGGCTGAAAAGATGCGCCACAGCAGAATTTTCACCGTAGGGTATTTTTTTGAGAACCAGTGCTTCTGTCTTTATCAGCATCAGTCAATCCAGTCGGCAAGAAACAGGTTTGTAGCCCGGCCTCCGCCATTATTCCTGTTAGACGAAAATACCAATTGTTTTCCGTTGGGCGAAAACATGGGGAAAGAATTAAATATGCTTTCTGTGGTAATCTGTTCAAGATTACTTCCATCTTCATCAATCATATAAAGCTGAAAATCATACCCACGCGAGCTTCTATGGTTGCTGGAGAAAATTATCTTCTTATTTCCGGGGTGGTAAAAGGGTGCCCAGTTGGCTTTGCCTAATGCTGTAATTTGCTTAAGATTTGAGCCATCTGCATTGATGGTATAAATCTCCATGTTTGTAGGTTCTACCAAATCACGGGCAAGCAGTTCTTTATATTTGGTAATTTCTTCTTCAGTTTTTGGTCTGCTGCTTCTGAAAACTATTTTTTTGCTGTCTGGGCTAAAAAAAGCTCCTCCGTCGTATCCAAGGCCTGAAGTCAGCTGCTTTTGGTTGCTGCCGTCTATATCCATGATCCACAGTTCTAAATCGCCACTGCGAGTGCTAGTGAAGACAACCTTTTTGCCATCCGGGGAAACGGTGGCTTCGGCGTCATAGCCGGGTTCTGCTGTAAGCCTTTTCCTAATTTTACCTTTTAGATCAGACACAAAAATATCATAACCGGTATAAAGCGGCCACACATAAGCTCCTTTGATATCTGGGGGTGGCGGACAGCTTTTATTTTCAAGGTGGGTGCTGGCAAATAAGATATGCTTGTTGTCAGGCATGAAATAGGAGCAAGTTGTTCTGCCTTCACCTGTTGAGATTAGGTTCGGGATATAGCCGGAGTCTCCAAATTGGGAAATTTTTGATGTAAAAATTTGGTCGCATTGCACGCCCCAAGCAGTGTTATTACTTTGAAAGGTAACTGATTTGCCATTGAAACTCCAGTAAGCTTCTGCATTGTCGCCACCGAAAGTAAGTTGCCTGATATTTTTCAAGTGTTTCTCAGACTTCCCAGCCAGGATGGGAGTCGCATTTTTTTTGGCAGCACAGCCGGCAAATAATAAAATAATGGGAAAAAGCAGTTTAAACCTAGACATGAATAATTGCAATAGCTGCAAATTTACAATTTTCAGAGCGACAGATTATCAGGAAATAGTATTATTTTAGCAATTCCCAGGCAATTTTTGGATAGCCTTTCTCACCTTTGTCATTATAGAAATCCACGAAACGCATTTTGAAATAATTTCCTTTTGCATCCAAGATGATAAATATTTTCTTTTGGTTT
>Ga0194118_10005618_pt1 | contig 13003 bp, 16 predicted proteins | sample TA2MahsurfametaG_2_FD_148662 | JGI IMG/M metagenome (GOLD analysis project Ga0194118, IMG submission 148662) | Freshwater microbial communities from Lake Tanganyika, Tanzania - TA2015013 Mahale N5 surface | ecosystem: Environmental > Aquatic > Freshwater > Lake | place: Tanzania: Lake...
ATATAAATTCTAGATGTTTTATTTTACTTTGTAAAATAAAACAGTACAATATGATGTAAATTTTTATTTGACAAATTGGAGTGTTAGCCCTGCAAAGATAATATTGGGGCTTATGCCAGGATTGGATGATACTGGCAAAAATATGTCACTACAGGAAGCCTTGAATTTGACATCATTTGTGATGACAAAAGGATTGACTGGAATAATGACATGGGATGCGGACAATGATGCAAGAGGAGTGGATGGAAATGCACAATGGGCATATTCATTTGGAATAAAAAGTATGTGTAAAAATCTTCAGTAATTTTGATTATCCTATTTCTGAACGCAACTCTGAAACAACTCTTTCTCTACAAGTTGGACATGTTATGTTCGTCTGAAGCCACCGACGTATTCCATCTACTGTAAAAGCATGACGGCAAGGTAGAACAATAACTTCAGTTGTATCAGAAAAATCCTCTAAACTAATTGTGCATTGGGTGCATTCAGGAATAATATGTTCGCGAAGATTTGTATAAGATCCCCTACGTAATTGATTTATAGTTTCTTCTGTAACACCAGGTGTGGTTGTTGTGATAAAATTATAAATATAATCAATAATATTTGTTCTAGCAGGATTCTGTATAATATTAAATCTACCTCTTTCGGGATTATATAAATAATTTAGTTCAATTTCTATATTATTTGCATTATTTGTGGCATTATTATTAAATATTCTATTAATAATATCTGGTTCAGGAATACGAATATTTTGCTGAGGTTGAGGCTGAGGTTGAGACTGAAATTGAGGCGGAGGTTGTTGCTCACGTGGTCTATCTGGTGCATTATTAAAATAATTATTTGTTACATACATTTCAGCTCTATAATATGTTATTGATTGATTAGAATTAAACATATCAGATGGGACATGTTCTCCATAATAATTATTTATAACGTTCATATAAGGTCTATCAAAAAATACACGATTATTTGGTTGATTATTATTAGTAATAAATCTTTTATATTCACGTCTAAATTTATTAATTAAATTTGGAGTTCTTAAATGTCTAGAAGTTGTGATGGTAAATAATGTGATATTTTGGTATTGACGTAATAATGTTGATATCGTATCAAAGAATTTTGTATTTATAGAATCATTCAAAAATACTTCTTGATTATCATCATTTACGAAATAAATCCCACTAATATCATCTACATTTAAATCATATATTGCAATTGATTTTTCAATAAAATGTCCTATTTTTGTATTATCATTTACAGTAACTCTTCGCGCTTCATTTCGGAAAGAAACATCAAAAACTCTAGAAGTCATATTATAACAATATAAGATTGTTTTTAATATCTTCGTAAATAATAATGAAAGGTGTATATAAAATGGTTGAAAAAATAATAGTTATTGGAGATATTCATGCTGATTATGAAATATTATTAGCTGTTTTAAAAAAAGCACAAATTATAAATGAAAAATTAGAATGGATTGGTGGAAAAACCTATTTAGTAATGATTGGAGATTTAGTTGATGGAAAAGCTAGAATTGATAATTGGAATGGAGATAGTGATTTAAAGGTAATTCATTTTTTAGGAAAACTCTTAAAACAGTCCAAACGTAAAGGTGGAGATGTAATTATACTACTAGGCAACCATGAATTTATGAATATTCGGGGTTATAGTGGCTCAAATGGAATAAAACAAATGGGTGGTGAATTGAACCGTCTAAAGTATTTTAATAGTCAATTTCGATTGTTTGCTATGAAATGTTTTTTAGCTGTAAATATTGGAGGGTGGATTTTTTGTCATGCTGGCATAGTTCCAGAAATATCAAAAAAATATACAATTCCAAAATTAAATGCTATGTTACAAAAATTTTTGTCCAATCAAATGAATATACAGGAAGACAGTAATTTTTTTAATATTATTAGTGGAGATAATGGAATTTTAACAACACGTGAATTTGGAACTGATAATATAAATTGTAAGCGTTTATTTGCAACATTAGAAAATTTAAATGCTAATTATATGGTAGTAGGACATACAGTACAAAATAAAGTAAATCAAGTTTGTAATAAAAAACTTTGGCGCGTAGATGTGGGTCTTTCTCGTGCATTCGGAAATAATAATCGAAAAAATTTGGGGTTTTTAGTAATTTATGATTTCGGCAAAAAAATGAAAATTTTTTAACTTATTTAAAAGAATTTATACAAATTAATATAAAATGACTACGGATACGCCAGTTTCTTTCACATGGATTTACCAACCAGTTGGAAAATCAAATCAAATTATTGCTTATTGCTTTGCTTATATTAAAAATAAGGAGACTAATGGAGTCTTTTATGCTGGAGTGAAATATAAGGGAGAATACTCGAAACTTCGACAGAATCGCCCTTTTTTGAGAAATACTTCATTAAAAAGGCTTATTAAAAAGCCAATTTATTGCATCTATAACCCAGCAAAAGATGTTATTTCTGATAAGAAGAATCGATTTAATGGAATTGATCTAAAAGATCCAAAGAAATCACCAAAAGAATGCATTTCAATGGGAAAATTTTTTATTAAATCCGGGCTAGGAATTTGTTGTGATATTAAAAATTCTGATTTGAAAATGTTGTATAATCGTGATAAACCGAATCTTTATGAAATATACAATAGTGCAATAATAGCAAATAAGATTGAGAATGGACATATTATTCATATTAAGTTTGGATTTATTTTGGAAGGAAATGGAGATATTTTGAAGAGTGTAAATTCTCGCACTCAAGGTGGATATTTTTCTGGAAAAAATTATGAGGATTTAATCACTCTCAGGAGAAATTCCAAATTTTTTGGTCAAGATAAGAATAGATATCGCTTAGATGATTACGACAAGATTCCAGAAGAATATCTATTAAGTTTAGGAATTAATAAGAAAGATCATTTTGAACAACCTAAATTAGAGGTTAAAATGGATGATTCTTACAAAGAAATGAAGATCAAATATTTCAAGGCGATGCTTAGTAATAGAACTCGTGTTCATATTGCTTTTATGAAAATTGATGAGTGGGTAAAGCACCTATCAGAAATTCATAAGAAGGACTATAGTTTTACGACTGACCCGAATGAAGATGATATTTATTGTGTTGGATATTCTCTGGAAGATATAACAAAAACGGATAAAAAATTGGGACCAGCAGGACGCCGATTTATGAATAAGAAGATTGCAATTAATAAGATGAGGGAGCGCCCACATATCTTAAGTACTGAATTTTTTAAACAAATGAATATTCGACAGCTAAGAATGTGGTTTTTCCATAGAATACCACTATTAAAAGAAAATGCAAATCGCATACATTTTGAAGGAAATGAGTTGAATTTTGAAGGAAATTTGATGATTTATGAGACAAAGAAATATTCAGAGTATATTACAAATTATGATTTATTCCATTTCCGAGAAAATGCTGGATTTTTTGAAAAAATTATTACTAAAATTCGAAAGATTTTTTTTATTTAAGTCTATATTTTTTTTAGAAATACAATTTGTTCCCATTTGATCATATTTAGGAATTAAATTATCTGGACAACATCCCCAGCGTGTATTTTTACAATCTGCAACTATTATTTTTTTAGTTGTTTTTTTATGTTGTAAAACTTCCATAATTGCCCAGACTGCTAAACCAATAATAAATGAAAAAAGAATTGCGAATAAAAAAATATATAACATATATTTATAATGGGAAATTTATTTTGGACACTTTTGATTTTAATTATTTTAATAATTATTCTTTTTATTTATAACTTGTCATATTTGTGGAAGAAAAGTGATAAAAGTGCTAGAGAATTTTGGCAAAATTACATGAGTAAGCCATATAATTATTTAAGGACTGGTTCTAATCCAATAAATTTTTATAGGAAAGATTTGTATAGAAAACCTTATGAACATCCCTATAAATTTTATACTTCATTCCCAATTCCGGTTTTGCGCGAATATACATTATTATAAGCAGAGCGTTCTTATAAAATTATAAATATATTCTATTTATAATATTTCAGGCAATGAAATGTAAGAAAATTTTTATAAATATTTTGGAGTCTAAAGATACCATACAGGAAATAAATGATATTATTAATGTAGAAAATGATTTACAAGGATGGCATATTATTCTGGAGAATAAAACACCTGATAAATTTAGCTGCGAATTCTTATTAAAATCAGAAATAGAAATATTTTGGTCAATTGATATGAAAAAAACGGTGAAAATATGTCAAAATATTGGGATAAAAGAATACAAATGTAAAGTTGAACTGGAGAAAAAAGATAAAAAAGAATTAATCATTTGGACAAATGAGAATACAAATATGGAATTAAAGAAAATAGAAAATCATGTTTTAACAGCTTATATAGGAGAAATTGATAATATTTATTTACCAGCCTCAAATAATCCAGTTGATATACATTTTTACCAATTATTTGGATATCATAAAAAATATCATTTTGATCAGTATAGATTTCTTTTAATAATTAATCTTTGTAATCATGCGGAAGAGGCGGACAATGATTTTATAAGAGATTCAGTTGAAAAAATTATTAAAAATAGTAAAGAAGAGAGGAAAATAGAGGAGGACACTAAAGCTTTTTATAAATTAGTTTTACAAAATATTTTGAGTGAAAATATTGGAGCTTATGATACGCATAAAATATATCGCAGTCAGATTTTGAATCGGCTTGCAATAGATTGTGAAAGAGATTATCGAAAAAAAGTTGAAAAAAAGGTTGAAACTCAGCCATTTAAGAAGAATGAATTATTACGGACAGTTGGAAATAAAACATTTCAAAATGATTTATTTATTGTTACAGAGTGGAATAGAAAGGACCGTTTTTTAATTCCGCAAAATACGGTGATTATAACTCAGACAAAGAATTGGAATATTGGAGAAATAGAACGCACATTGGAGAAATTAGTGAAATCATCGCCGAATCATACATATGAAATTATATTATATGCAGATCATCCGAATTATATACGCGGCTTAGAAAAAATTATTGAGAATTTATTTTATAATTTTGACCAATTATTCAAGATAAAGGCAGTTTTAGGTGGTGGAGGGAAAATAATTCTATCGGAAATGCAGAAATTGGTGGTTATGACGAATTTTGCGAATAGTGTGGCACCATATTTTTTCGTTTTGTCAGTGAATAGTTTTTTTCCACCGAAGTATATGAATTATATAGAGGCAAATTATAAAGAGGGAGACCGAATAATTGTGATTCGGAGTGCCAATGCAATTCATTTGAAAACAGGACATACACAATTCTATGAAGCAAATATGAATAAATTATATGAATATTATATTGAATGTGTATTTCCAGTTATGGAGAAAAACTTGTTTGAGCGGATAAATTACCGAATTTTTGGAGATATGAATAAAATAAAGGATTTGAAGAATTTTTTAATGAAAAATGGAACAATTAATGGTCTAAGAATTGTAGAATATTTTGACAAGAATGCGTTGCATGTTTTTGATTCGTAATTATTTTCCAGAAATATAATATGCAAGTATTAATACATTTAGAATTATGCAATATTGGAATCCCAAAAGTAATCGCTTCTTATGTTTTGGAAAAAGAAGCATGGGAGCCCGTTTTAAGTTTTATCGAAAACGATATAGATATGTATATTTTGGAAGAGGATTTTTGCACCGATAAAATCCATATAAATAAAAATACGCTTTTTGTTAAAGAAGTAACGGATACTAAAAAAATAGATGCATTTTTAACATTATATGGGCGGGAATACTGCACATTTGATTTATTGGCTTTTATCAAAAATAATATGAAAAAATCTAGAACACCTAAAGATAATGACCAAACAATGCCTTTTGAAATGGAAGAGTCATATTATTTGCAAACAAAGAAGAATACACCTGAATTTTCATCATTGGATGACGAAAAAATAAAACAAATGATTCGGGAAACGAAGAAAACAATGAAATTATTTAAGGATAATTAGTTGATTGCAATTATAATATTTTTATATTTTTTAACTATCTTTTTAACTTCGCCAGTTTTTTTATCTTTTAATTCGAGAACAATAGGTTTATCCAATTTTACTCTTTTGCCTTCATAGTGATATATTTTTTTATTACTTCCACGTGTAGTCTCTTGAATTGCAAATTTATATGAGCATTCACCTTTTTTATTATTTTTCTTGCAAATTTCTGAGAATGCAGTTGAGGCTTTATCTTTTGGTCCCATTGTTTGTGGTTTTCCTGATTTTGTTTTACCAGGAAGCTCATATCTACCACCATCTACTTCTTTCCCATTTACGCTAACTAATTTGAAAAAACGAGATTTATTATTTGTATATCCTGCCGATTGAGTACTAGGAACTTCAAAAAATTGAATAGTTGTATCTTTGTACGTTCCACCTGTTGCAATATAAAATGGATTTATATTTGGATGAAATGCAACATTACACCAACCGAAAAGAAAAATGAGACAAAATATTATAATATTTTATCTCATTTAATTAGTAATGAATTTTAAGAAAATTTAAAAACCTTAGAAAATGTTAATTTTAAAGAAAACGTTCTAAAAAATACAAACCTATTTAAAGACTTTTCTTCTATATATATAAAAATGAATTCCCAAAAAGAACCTCCAGATAAATATCGATGCTTAAAACTTCCTATTTTTTCTATTCTTTATAAGGATAGTGAAGAGGCTAAGAAAAATATGGATATTTTACAAAATGCTATTATTAGAACAAATGCTATTACTACTAAAACTTATTTTTTATTACGATTATGGATTCTTCATAAATATCATAACAATCAAGATATTCCTGAAATTACAGAAGATACTATTTCTATGTGTATGAAGTCAATAATAAAATCTTCATCAGGACAAAAACCAAAAGGAAATAATGCTGTTTTATTAGAAGAGTTTCAAAAAATAAATATATTCGAATTAGAAGATGGAAGTAATTTATCATCTATCTTAGAGTATTATGCAACTACTATGATTACTTCTATTGAAAATAATATAAAGATGAGATTTTTTGATTATATAAAAAGATTTATAAATTCTTATTTTAAACATCTTTATCGAACCGAAATTAAAGATAAAAATTTCAAAAACCAACTTTATAAAGAAATAAATTTAATTAAAAATGATATTATTAATAATACACTTACTTGTGATGAAAAATATCATAGCTGGTTAAATGAAATTCGTTATAAAATTGTTCCTGAAATTTTTGAAAATAGTTATTATTACGATATTAAAGTTTCACCTTATAAATATTTGAAGCCTATGATTTTTATGTGTTTAGAATTAGAGAAAATAGAAAGGAAATCATTCCAATTTTTTCCTATACAAACTAATGCTATACCAAGACATATTCAAGTAGATACGAAAGCATTAGTTGAATTATTTGTTGAAACAGAAAAACATCAAAAATTATTAGATGTTTGGATTACAGAAGAAAAACTAATTGATAAAGGAAAAAATAAAGGACAACCTAAAAATAAAACAAAAGCAGATTTATATAATTGCATAGAAAAAAACAAAGAGTTTATTTGGAATACCTTTTTCAATATAACTCAGACAAGAAATAATTATGTTTTTGATTATACTATTATTACAGATGGATATGCTACTTCCTTAAGATTTTTACATAAGGATTTTATAAATGACCAAAATTCTAAAAAAGAAAAGATGAAGGCAGGAAAAAAAGCATTACAAGGATTAACAAAAGAAGAAAAAGAAAAAATTAAAGAGGAAAAGAAAATATTCCAAAAAAAACAAGCCAAACAAAAGCGATTAGAAAACAAAAATAAACCTAAAAAATCTAAAAAAGAAGAAAAACAAGAAAATCATGAATTTTCTTATATTGATGAAGTATCAAAAGAATTATTAGAAGGAAAACATATTTTTATTGACCCCGGAAAAAGAACATTGTTTTCTATGATGGATGATGATGGAAAATATTTTTCTTATACAAATAGACAATATATTAAAGAGACAAAGCGATTAAAATATCATACGTTACTAAAGAATCACAAAGACAGAATTGGAATTACTGAAATAGAAGAAGGATTAAATAAATATAATTCTAAAACTTGTAATATAGAAAAATTCAAAGAATATGTAATTGCGAAAATAAAAGCTAATGAAAAATTAGTTCCTTTATATCAAGAACTAAAATTTAGGAAATATAAATGGTATGGTTATATCAACAAAAAAAGAACAGAAGATAATATGGTAAATAAAATAGCAAATAAATATAGTAAAGACCATATTATAATTATAGGTGATTGGAGTATAGGAAAACAAATGAGAAATTTTATTTCTACACCCAATTTAACATTAAAAAGAAAATTACAAGAACATTTTAAGGTATATAATATAGATGAATTTAGAACATCTTGTTTATCTTATAAGACAGAAGAAGTATGTGATAATTTATATTTGAGATTTAAGAAAGACCCAAAACAAAAAGAACGAAAGATACATTCTATCCTAACATATCAAATGGAAAATAACAGGAAGGCATGTATCAATCGTGATAAAAACGGATGTAAAAATATCCAGAAAGTATTCAATAGTTATATGAAAACAGGAGAAAGACCTGATAAATATAAAAGAGAATACAAAGACAATAAAAGTCTCCAACCGCTTTTCTTTGAGGAAGCCGTCAAATGTGAGACAAGCCCAAGATTTTCTATTTAAGAAAATGGATAGGGTGCATTTACATCACTTAGAAAGAATAAGCAATTTTTTATTTTTATAAATTTTTGTCTCATTTTTCTTTTCGGTCGGTGTAACTCCTGAATTTCGTTCTTCACCTCTTGAAAGATTTGCAATACAAGTAAGATTTCTGTAATCAGAAGATATACTCCATAATTTTGCAGTATTATCCCAATAACCAGTTACTAAAAATAATTCCGATGGATGAAATGCAACAGATATACACCGGGTACTATTTTCATTTGCTGGAACACTAGCTTTCTCAGAAATATCAATAGGATTATTGCAATAAAATAATTTTAATTTATTGTCAGTAACAGCCGCAAGAAGTGGTAGATTTATTTTTTTATGAAAATCAATTTTATTAATAATGTTCCCATGTTCAAAAATTATTGTACTATGAATAATTTTAGCCTCCCATTCTTCAAAATCTTTTGTTGAAAGTTCAAAATATTCCAAACTATTAAATTTACTACAAACAAGAAGTGGTGGATTTGTTCTTGGTTGAAAAACCAATGAACTAAAATAAGCTCCATCTGTTTGAAAAGTAGCTATAGATAAAATATCAGTACAAGTGCCTGACGAATCATATGTAATTTTCCAGAATGTTATAGAATCTTCTTTAGAAATAAATGCTAAAAATTTTCCTGTTGAATCAAAAGCAATCGATTTTACACTAGAGAATACGCCATTAGGAATTTTCAGATTAGTTACTGATCTTTTTTCATATAAAATATTATATAAATGAATATTAACTTCTGATCCTACTGCCAAAATAGTTCCAGATGGATTAAATGCAACAGATAAAATTTTATTTATAGATGGTTTCCATTGTGTAATATGTATGATTGAATCACCATCAATACTAAATAATTTTACGATATCATAAGATCCAGTTGCAAGAAGAGTCCCGGACTCGTTAAATGCTAAACAATTTATTGTAGAAATTCTTTCTTGTGGTAGTGGTGATGTATATGTAAAAAAGGATTGAATAGTATTAGCCATATATAAAATATATTATATATTTTATATTTCTAAATAATTACTTTCGAATAAATATTATAATTGCAATAATTAACAAAAAAACAATAAGTCCCAAAAATATATTTGTTATATTCATAAATTTTACAGGTTTATTTTCTCTCTCGCTATAATCTTTCTCCTTTCCTTCTTTTTTTGGAGATTCCACATTCACAACTTCTACTTGAGGTGTATTCCAGGGACCACGATTATTCCAATATGGATTTAAATAATCGTAATAATATAATGGTGGATAATACCAATTATTATATCTACCATATCCATCATTATATCCTCTATCACCACCTCCATGATGAATATTTATATTATTGTTATTTATATTATCAAAATTCGGATTAAATCTACGACTCATATTATTATTAACGCGGTCCAATCTCCCGCCTCCAAATCCTCCTAGATCACCTCCTCCACCACCACCTCCACTATGACCACCTCCACCACCTCCAAAGCTGCCACCTCCACCGCCACCTCCTCCAAAGCTTCCGCCTCCACTATGACTACCACCACCGCCTCCAAAGCTTCCGCCGCCACCTCCACCTCCACTTCCACCTCCACCACTAGAACCTCTAAAATCTTCAATACAAGCACCACTCCAATTCATATTATAAGCCAATAAATTTATTTCTGAAATATCCATCCTTTAATTATATTATCCCAAATTCCAATACTTCCTTTTTTATCGTATATTACACTTTCTCCCAATTTAGGATGCTTGTTTGTTGGAAATATAATTGTTCTCTTCTCTTCATTCCGAATCTCTTTTATACATAAACTAGAATTCAAATTCTTCACAAAGCTCAAACTTGTAAGAGGAAATACCCAATTTTGATTCACCAATTTTCCTCCATTATTCATAAATACCTTATTCATTTTTTTAGGGAAATTTGCATCTTTTTTTATCAAAATCATTTTATTTTCAATTTTATAGGGATATAAAATATCTGGCTCTTTGTCTTCTGTGCTGTCTTCCAATATGGAAGAAGGTTCCGTCAAATTCTGGAATGTACAATCTTCATCAACTTTGAGAATTGGCTGCAAATTAATTGAAAACTGATTCTGATACTGATTTATAAATTCGTAGTAATTATTTACATTTGTCATTTTAAATAAATATTCTTGGAAGTCATCTTTAAAGCAAGATAGGTCAAAATTTATTTTTTGCGCCATGTTGTATTCAGAGAAATATTTATTATATTTAGCTAAAAATAATAAAAATAAAATCTATGAATTTAATATAATGTTAAGAGAAACTCTGCAAACTGCAATGAATTCTGCACTTTCTGGAAATACCAAAGAGGGTATGAATGGTGTGACATCTTGGAATGGTTCTGAAGCATTAGCCGCATTTATCGTCATGATTATAATTATTCTATTTATTCTAATTATTGGAAAATTTCTATGGAATGTTGTTTTATGCCGACTTTTGACTATTGCTAAACCAGCCGATTCTATTTGGCAGATTTTAGGTTTAGCCATTTTATTAAACCTTATTTACGCATAATATATAATCTTAAAATCTTGTATAACTTTATAATGAATTACCTTCTGAAGTTATCCCAAAATTTATTATCTTTCTCGACAAAAATAAAGAAAGACAAGACTATTTGAAAAAGGAGGTCTATCCTAAATTGACTAATTATTTTAAATGTGCTGCATTTGATGCTGAATTGGATGATGCAAATGAAGTATTAAAAGATAATAATTTATTTTTAACCGATACATTTTATGAGAAATGTAGTGAAGGACAATTAGGATGTTTTCTATCTCATTTCCAATTATGGAAGCATATAGTAAAATCAAATTTGGATTTAGCAATTATTCTAGAAGATGATGTCAAAATTTATAATAATTTCAACAAAATTATTGACATAATTTATGAAAATTTGCCAGTTAAATTTGATTATGTTCATTTATTCATTCATCCAGACAAGCAAAATATCCAATATTTAGAAGGAAAAGATGGTGATATTATACCAGCAGAGGATAATTTTGGAACAGTTGCTTATATGATAAGCCTTCGTGGTGCAAAGAGGCTAATAAAATTAACAGAGTTACTAAAAATTCAGGCTCCAGTGGATCGTCAAATTAATTTCTGTATCCAGCATAATTTCATTAAGGCGTTTATGATTAAAAAACCATTTTTAATAACACAGGGAGAAATTATGCCCAATAGAGCAATTTATGAAAATAGTTTTAAAAGTACAATTTGGTATTCTAAAAAATTAAAAGACGTGAAAAAAATTAGAGAAGAGTTTATTAAATTAGCAGGATTTACCGATAAAGATGTTGAACAGATAGATAAAGAATTATTAGCTAATAAGCAGAAATGTGATAAACAAAAAATTGAAAATGAAGACCCAATTATTATAAAAAAAATAGAGAATGATATGCCTATTCATAATGAACAAGAATCCGAAGAAGAACAAATATTAAATTCAGTAATTACAAGATTAAATGAATTGAATTAAAATACTTTATCTTTTTCCATATTTTGATGGAAAAAGGATACAAAAGATAAGAATTACTTTTTTTTATTCTTTTTATTATTGAGAGAACGTCCATGGTACCACTCTGATATTAAATTATTCATCTTATAAAGTGCAAATGTAGCAGTTCCTACACTTGCTCCAAGTGGATAAACTAACTCATAAAATCCACCGTTTTGTTTTTTATAATGAGATGCACACGTAATTTCATCTTTGCCAGATAATTTTTTTCCACACATTTTACCATTTTTCTTTAGATGAATACAATTAGGCATTTATTATTATAATATATAATATTTTTCTCCATCACTCACTAATTTTAAATAATTTCCTAATTTATTTAATATCTTTTCTGTTTGACCCCCAATTTTAACGCCTTCTTCTGCACGTATTTTCCAAACAGATGAACCAGTGTTCATAATTAGTAATTCTTTACCTAGAAAACTTTCATTTGGTTTTGGTAAAATAAATATTCCAATCACACTCGTTTTCAAAAAAATAGAACAATTATTATATTTTTCTAAAGTCTTAGAAATATCAGGAATTACACCATTCTCATCAAAACAATATCCAGGTTTTACATCTAAAGATATAGATTCTTCACTTTCTTTTATTTTATTATTCTGTTCTTGTTCTTGTTCGCTTTTTTCTCCACGCTCGCCTTGTTCGCCTTTTTCTCCACGCTCGCCTTGTTCGCCTTTTTCGCCCTGTTCCCCTTTTTCTCCACGCTCGCCTTGTTCGCCTTTTTCGCCCT
>Ga0194118_10005622_pt1 | contig 12993 bp, 10 predicted proteins | sample TA2MahsurfametaG_2_FD_148662 | JGI IMG/M metagenome (GOLD analysis project Ga0194118, IMG submission 148662) | Freshwater microbial communities from Lake Tanganyika, Tanzania - TA2015013 Mahale N5 surface | ecosystem: Environmental > Aquatic > Freshwater > Lake | place: Tanzania: Lake...
TTGTGGAAGGCGGCATGCCGGGGGACCGCGCGCAGGTCCAGATTTACCGAAACAAAGGCCGCTACGCGCAAGGCAGGGTTGTGGAATTGTTGGAACCGTCCTCCCATCGGGTCAGCCCGGTTTGTCAGCATTTTGGAACCTGCGGGGGTTGCAAATGGCAAAACATGGATTACCCCACGCAATTGGTGTACAAAACCAAACAGGTGCACGATGCTCTCACCCGCATCGGCGGTTTATCCCTGGAGTGCGTGCAGGCTGAGCCCGCTTTACCTGCCCCTGCGATCTATCGATTCCGCAACAAACTTGAGTTCACCTTCACCGACCGCCGTTGGTTGACCAGGGAGGAACTGCTGCAATCCCAAGAGCAGTCCACTACCATCGATGCTCCAACCCATGGCTTTACCGGTACGGGACTGGGTTTTCATTTGAGCGGTCGTTTTGAGCGAATCCTGCATATCGAAACTTGTTATTTGATGGACGAGGTGGCGGATTTGATTCGCAATACCTTTTACCGTCAGGCAGTGGCCATGAATCTATCCTTCTACAGCATTCGATTGCGGCAGGGATACCTTCGCAATTTGATGTTACGAAACACTGTCGATGGACAATGGATGGTTTTGCTTTCGGTATCGGAGGACAAGCCCGAGGTCCTGCTTCCATACCTAGAGGCCTTGAGGCCCCAACTGCCCCAAGTAGATCAGTGGCTCTATACCGTCAATACCAAGGCCAATGATAGCCTGGAAGGCCTTGAAATACAGGTGCATCAAGGCCAGAACCGCTTGACCGAAACCCTGGACGGTTTGCGATTTGGCATATCCGCCACTTCTTTTTTTCAAACCAACCCAAGGCAGGCCTTGGCTTTGTATCGTTTGGCCTTGGATTGGTGTGCTTTGCAAGGGGACGAACTGGTGTACGATCTTTACACAGGAACGGGCAGCATTGCCTTGTTCTTGGCCCGACATGCAGCCAAAGTAATTGGTATTGAATACGTAGAATCCGCTGTCGAAGATGCGCGGCGCAATGCGGAAGCCAACGGTATCCATAACACCGAATTTTATGCGGGGGATATGGCCCGTCTTTTGAACGAGGATTTTTACAGCGCCCATGGTCGACCCAATGTCGTGGTGGTGGACCCACCTCGCGCCGGGATGCACGCAGATGTTGTTCAAATGCTGCTGAAGAGCAATGCCGAGCGTATTGTGTACGTATCATGCAATGCCGCAACCCAAGCGCGGGACTTGCAGGCCCTGAACGAGTTATACCGCTTGGAGCGCTTTCGTCCGGTGGATTTGTTTCCGCAGACGGCCCATATCGAAAACATCGCCCTTCTGATCAGGCGTTAAATTTGCACGCTCAACGAAAGCTCAACGAAGGTCGTATTCATGGAACAAGAGGCTGAATGGAACGAATTGGAAAGGGATTTGGGGTATTATGCCTCCTATCTCCAGGGAATAGCGCACGAAGTGCTGGACAGCGGTACCTCCAAATACCCTGTTTTCATCGCTTACGAGGATCAGCATTTGGATCTGGGCAGGCCCCTTTTGGATCACCGCCAATTGGATACCCGTTGGAGCGTACGGGCCTCCGTTATGGAGGAATTTATCAAGAAAGGCCTTTTGACCAAGGAACAATTTGTGGCCTTCAAACAAAGCTGGAAAGACCCCAATGACTTTATGTGTGTTTTTGTGGTGAGGCCATCGCAACCCATATTTGTTTATTTTCCGTACCCACGATCCGAAACCTTGGGACTGGACGAGCTCTTATGAATCGTTTAACATAACCCACGAAGTGAAGGAAAACAGCGCATCCTGGCTGAAGCCGTGGGAGATTCGTTTTTTCCCGGTCTTTCTTCTTTGGAAGTTGCCCCTGGCATGGTTGGCCGGATTGAGGATCAATCGCCTCGACAGCAGAGGGTGCGAAATACGCATGAGGCATTCCTTTTGGAACAAGAACCCCTTTGGGTCCATGTATTTTGCGGCCATGGCTATGGGCGCAGAAATGTCCACAGGATTGTCCGCCTACACGCATTTACGCCGAAGACGTCAAAGCGTTAGTTTGTTGTTATCCGGAATGGAAGCGGTGTACCACAAGAAAGCTGTAGGCCAGGTCTATTTTCGCTTTGAAGGCATGAAGGACCTTCTTGAAAGCCTTGAAAACCTCCAAAAGAGCGGGGATACTTGCACGGCCTTGCTGGTTTCCCAATGTTTCAACGATCAAAAACAATTGATGGCTGAATTTCGTTTTACGTGGACCTTTAGGCAACGCTGATCGGAAGCAATGAAAACCCGCCGCTGGAAAACCTTGTTTGGCGCCTTGGCAGTGGGCGCGGGTTTGGTTGCAGGCTTGGGTATAGCTGGTTTGGTTGCTTACCGTCTTTTGGCTCAACATTCACCCTTTGTCCCCCCTACTATGATGACGCAAGATGCTCATTCCCTCGATTCAGCCCACGACATACCCAGCGATTCGTCTACCGTTTCGTCTAGCGATTCAACCACGAATTATAAGACCCTTTCCGACGAAAACTGGAAAGCGAAGCTAAGTGCTGAAGAGTATCGTGTGTTACGGCGCCAAGGCACCGAGAGGCCCTATACGGGCGTTTATGAACAGTTTTGGGAGGCGGGAACCTATGTCTGCAAGGGGTGCGGAGCAGAGCTGTTCAGGTCGGAAACTAAATTTGATGCAGGATGCGGTTGGCCCTCCTTTTATGAAGGAATCGCCTCGGACCGTATTCGTGAGATCAAGGATTACAGCCACGGGATGATTCGGATCGAAGCGCGTTGTGCCCGTTGCGATGGACATCTGGGACACGTTTTCGATGACGGTCCCAAACCCACCGGATTAAGGTATTGCATTAATTCGGTGAGCCTTGGCTTCATGAAAGCGGAAGAGTAAATTTAATTTTCCCAAAAAAAAGGGCGATGGCCTGGAAGCCACCGCCCTTGAAGGGGATCAGGTTCAATTAGAAATATACAGACAATGTTATTTGTCCACGTGAGTTGTCGTTACCGAGCGAAATTCGACTGTCTTTTTCGAGGCCATTATTTTTTTTTTCACTCATTAACATCAAGCCAAGACCGTATTCTGCGCCAATTGAAATTTGGGGCAGGATAAAACATTGTGCTCCAACAAATCCACGGGCTATAATGGAGGTATTGCTGGATTTTGTTTCTGACCCGCTTCCCATTTGTGATTTCGAGCTGCCAATTCCAAGGCCAGCCTCAGCGCCGTAATAACCTAAAAATTTGTAAGCACGACGCAGCTTCATCAAGCCGCCCATCAAACTGATATTGGTGCTTGATGTGGAAGGGCCGTTCGAATAACCTGGTGAAAATAAAGACATGTTAAATCCTAACTTTCCGCGATAGGCAAGGTAATCAGATTTTAAAATAGTCCCTATGAGGACATTTTCTGTTTGGGGATTATTGAGCAAACCCGGCGCATTAAAGCCGATGGAATAGTTTCCTGCGACAGGTAAACCGTCTTGAGACCATCCTGTTGCGGCGAACATAAGGCAAGCGATGATCAATGAAAAAAACTTTTTCATAAAAAAGGGTTTAGGTTTTCCTACTCGTAAGGCTTTTCGGTTCCGCCTTGTTAAGGGTGTCAACTCCACTATCAAATGTAAAGAAATTATTTTCTATACTAAAACACCATGTGGAAAAATCAGACGGTGTTCTTTTTAGTATACACCTCGGGCAGCCATTCTTTGAGGGCATCGGCGGCTCTTTGAAGGCGTTCCATAGAACGGCGTAGGCCATCGGGCAAGGCGTTTTCGATGTTATTGAGGCGCTGCAAGGGCTCGATGGAAGGAACCGAAGGATAAAGCATCAAGAGGGCGGAGTTGCCTAGATGTTTGGGGAGGTCAGCGTATTCGGGATGGTAGGAGATAGAGCCTTCCCTGGGGCAGATGAGCAGAGGCAGGTACTCGGACGAAGAACATAAGGGCAAGAAGGATTCAACGCTCATGGCCTGCGATGGGAGGCGCTTGAAATTGCCGGGAATTTGAGCAAGGCCTTCGGCTTGCAAACGATGCAGCATCGCTTCTTCTTGTTCATCGAGGTACCAATCCAGGGAGCCCCCCATGGATCGATGCATATGTTGAATGGATTTGAGGGCCAACAGAAAACCGGGCTCCAAGGGCAAGTGGGTCGGCACCCATACGCTCAGTCCTTTGAATTCCTTGAGGGATACGGAGCCGCGCAGGATCAGGACTTGCTGATTGCTGTGTTTGAGAATCGAAGGAAGAACGCCACCCCAGAAGCGTTCCAAGAATTGAGGGTCAGGGTTCCAGCCAAGGATAATTTCATGGCTCTCCTTTTCGCGGGCGGCATACACGATGCCTGAGGCGATGTTAAGGTCATGCCGTAGGATTTTCTCAAGGTTACGCCCCTTGGCCCCGGCCATGCGGTCAGCGTCTTGAAGGATCTGACGCGCACGGCGGGTTGACGATGAGTCAGGATCATTATTGGTAACAATACTTATGGCATACAGGTTCCCGGGAAGATCAGGATTCTGACAGGACATGGCGAGTTCCAGCAAGGGGGGCGCGGTCGCTGGATTGGAGAGGGCGACCATGATGTTTTCGTCCATATCCTGTTCCGTATCGCTGGAAGGTTTGATCTGTTGCGCAATCACGCGGGCGTTCCGCTCCACCACAAAGGAGCTCACGACGCAAGTAATTAACACAAGAATTATGGTTCCGTTCAGCACGTCTAGGTTGACCAAACCGATTTGGTAACCGATCAAGATCACCGCAACCGTTGCCGCCGCATGGGCCGTCGAAAGCCCGAAAAGCAACCTGCGCTGATAGGGCGTGTAGCGAAACAAAAGCCCGCTGATTCGGGAAGCCAACCATTTGCCCAGCAATGCCGCGCTGCTTAACACAAGGGCGATCCATAGCGCCTGGGGTCCACGAAACAGGACTTTGATATCCACCAACATCCCCACACTGATTAGAAAGAAGGGAATGAACAGGGCATTTCCGGCAAAGTCAATGCGCTGCATCAAGGGAGAACCGTGTGGGATAAGTCGATTCAGGGCAAGACCGGTAAAAAAGGCCCCTATAATGCCCTCCACCCCCGCCAATTCCGCTCCCAGACTCCCTGCGAAAACCAGGGTCAAGACGAGCAGGTACGAGGTATAGGGCCCCACATCGCTTTTGCGCAAAAACCATTTCACCAAGGGGGGTATGCCTCGGAAAACAACCGCACCGAACAGCACAAGACGCAGCAAGAGCCCACCCCAAAAAAGAGGGTCTGTACCGCCGGACTGCATGCGGGTAATTACCGGTAACATCAGAAGCACCAGGGTATCGGTGATAATGGTCCCTCCAACCGCCACCGTGACAATTTCATAACGGGTTAGACCCATGCGGCTCACCAGCGGGTAGGCCACCAAGGTATGCGTCGAAAACATCGATGAAATCAGCACCGAAGGGAGATGATCGAAGCCAAGCACCGAGGTGCACACCAACATGCCCAATCCAAAAGGGACCGCGAAGGTGAGCAATCCAAAGAGGATGCTTTGGGTTTGCCTTTTGCGAAACTCTTGAAGATTAAGCTCGAGCCCGGCCAGGAACATTATGTACAGAAGCCCAGCCTTCGAAAACAGGGTGATTTGACGGCTGTCGATGATGTTGAAGCCGTAGGGCCCCAGAGCCACCCCGGCCAGGATGAGGCCAACAATGCCCGGCATCCGCAAACGGTTGAACAAAAGCGGAGCAAGCAGCATGACCGCCAACACCACCGTGAATGCCGCTACCGCATTCTCGAGAGGGAGGGTGAGGTCAAACCATTCGTTCCAGGGGCGGTTCATCGGTCCTTAGCCCGGTTTATTCATGGGAACCGTGGTTTCCGCTTTGATCGTGGACTTGCTCGGAGAGCAAATCTTGATCATGCAAGCCGCCAAGGTCTTCGCAATGGTACATGCGGCGGCCTCTACGGAAGGCAGGCCCGGTGGTTGCTCCTTCGCTGCGGGCTTTGAGGGCCTTTTGGACCAAGCGACTGCGAAGGACATCGCGAGCCTCGTGGTCTTTGCGGTCCGCCTCCGCTTCGTAGGCTGTTCGTCCTTCGACCATGGTGCGCAACGGATGGCTGTACACCGAAAGCGGGTGACCGTTCCATAACACAAGGTCAGCGTCTTTTCCCACTTCAATGCTGCCGATACGGTGATCGACCCGGAGCATGCGTGCCGGGTTGATGGTGACCATTTGAAGCGCAGACTCTTCGTCAATTCCCCCGTAACGAACGGCCTTGGCCGCTTCCTGGTTAAGGCGCCTGGCCATTTCCGCATCGTCGGAATTGATTGCCACATTCACGCCCATGCGATGCAAAATCGCAGCGTTGTAGGGAATTGCGTCGATGACTTCGTACTTGTAGGCCCACCAATCCGCAAAACTGCTGGCATTGACTCCGTGCGCTTTCATTTTGTCGGCCACTTTGAATCCCTCCAAAATGTGGGTGAACGTATTGACTTTGAAGCCAATAGAATCTGCAACCTTCATCAGCATGTTGATTTCGGATTGCACATACGAATGGCAGGTAATATGTCTTTTGTTGTTACGGATTTCCTGCAAGGTCTCCAGAGTCAGGTCTTTGCGGTAAATTCTGGGATTCTCTTGCCGTAGGCGTTCGTATTCGATGGAACGAAGAAATCCATCCATAATGGTTTGCTCCACGCCCATTCGGGTTTGTGGAAAACGTACGGTATTGCGATCGCCCCAATTGGATTGCTTGACGTTTTCGCCCAAGGCAAATTTGATGAAACCGGGAGCGCCTTCAAACTTAAGCTTTTCGGGATCCGTGACCCCCCAACGCATACGGATCAGCTGGGTTTGGCCTCCAATCGAATTGGCCGAACCGTGCAGCAAATGGCTGGTGGTCACCCCCCCTGCCAGTTGGCGGTAAATGTTCGGATCATCCGGGTCCAGGGCATCCCCGATCCGTACCTCGGAAGTAATCGAACGGGTCCCCTCGTTCACCCCTCGGGTGATTGCAATATGGCTGTGTTCGTCGATAAGACCCGGGGTTAAATGCAGGCCTGCCGCATAAATCGTTCGGTAGTCTAGCCCTTTGAATTGGACTTTGGGATCAAGTTTGGGACCAATGGCTGCGATTTTGCCGTTTATAACCGCCACATCGGTGTTTTCTAGCTTGCCGCTTGCAGTGCTGGTCCAAACGGTCGCCTCCCGAATCAGCCAATTGGCGGGCATCCGCGGTGAGGAAGGCGAAGGAGGTGAGGAAGGCGAAGTAGGTGAGGAAGGCGAAGGAGATCCGTCCGGATCGTGGATACGCCCAAGATCGGCATACGGAAAAATTTTCAAACTGTCCCAAGGCTCCGGGTAATGGATTTTGGTTGCGGTGGCTCCCTTGGAAGAGGAGTCCGATTTGGGGGCCGTTACCGATCCTGCGGAATCCATCACGGCGGCAAAGGGCTGGGAACTTTCGTCCGCATTATTCATTCGTCCAAAGAGGCTTGTTCCACTTTGCCATAACAGCAGACGCAACGGAGAAGGAATTCCTGCAACTTTATGTTCAAACATCAATTGATAAAATTCACCTCTTGGTTCCGCCTTGGCATCAATGCGGGTACTATCGTTGACATGCAGAACAAAGGTGGGCGCGCTGGATTTCCCGCCGCTGGATTTGGAAGGAATCGAGAGGTGAAGACCGGTGAGCGGTCCTTCGGTGACCCTGTATTTACCGCTTGCCCAGCGTGCCGGACCCTCATAAGGCTTATAGGGATAATGCTGGCCCTGCAACCACAGCGAACGGATTTCGCTCCCCTCCTTGAACAAGGAATCGCTGGCAATGATCAGATTGGCCAATTTACCAGGGGCGATGGAACCCATAAGGGAATCCACACCCAGTAAGCGTGCAGGGGTACTGGTCAGGGCCTCCATGGCCTCATCAAAAGAAAGCCCCGCCGCAATAGCTTGGCGAACAGCGGTGGGCAAGGATTCAGGCTTGTCCAAGCCGTTCGAAGTGAGGGCAATGGAGACTCCGGCTTTGCGAAGTACCGAGGCATTGGCCGGGGCCTGGTCCCAATGCACCAAAGAATTCAGGCCTATACGCTTGGCCTCTACAGGATCACTCAGATCGGGCACATCCGGAAAACGCAAGGGTAGGACAATCGTGCTCTTCAAAGCCCGAACGGCATCCAAGTACATGTACTCTTCCCCGCAGCCTTTGTACACAAAATTTCGTTTGAATTCCTGGGCAATTCGTTCGGCCCTCAAAATATCGTATTTGTTGTTGGTCACAAAGAATTGAGGCAACGAAGCAAGACGGCCAATACTTTCTAAATTCAAATCCGTAAATCCCTTGGCGGAACCTAAGCTGCGGTACCATTGCTCGTCATAAAGCGTTTGACGCATCAAGGCAATGCAACCCATCAACGAAGAAGGGTAATCCTGCGTGCTGCTTCCCTTCTCGAAGCTCCAGAAAGCCGCTGCCTCTTTGCGCAGCATGGCCTGCAGTGCCGTGGGTCCATCCGGTGCATGGGATTCGGTAGGCGCCAAAGCCTCAGGACCTTGGGGGCTGAGCAGCACCGAGGAACCCCGCGCGATGCCGTCCGCGATGTGGGCATTGACCGCCCCAAAACCGGCTTTGCGATAACCTTCCGCCCATTTGGCATCCGGTTTGAATTCATTTGCGGCGACCTGGTCGGCACGGATGGCATCGTTGGCCCCGTAGGCCCCGGCCCTACCCGGAAACATCTGTGGATTTTCCCTCCAAGTTCGGGCAGTGGCCCCGGAGGCTTTGTTGGTGGGGACTTCGGCGATCAATTCAATCAATGCCGGAAAGACCCATTGACCTTGGAGATCCACGGTCACCGCATCGGCGGGGCAAGCGAGTTGCTTCCCCACACTGACGATACGGCCATTTCTTTCCAATAACATTGCCGAGTCCAAGGATTTACCTGCCCCCAGGTAGATTTTACCGTTGATGAGCAAATGAGCGGGGGACCGCAAGTCCCTGACCCCGTTAAAAGGAAGGTGGGCCTGTGCCCGCGCATTTTGGGCGGCGTGGAATACCGCGACTATGCAAAATACCCATACGAGGGCGCTGTAATTTTTCGGAAAACGTCTTTTAAACATGCTCCAAGTTAAGGAGAACTTGTTGAAATTTGCGTAAACCATCTCCTAACCCCCCCATAGCCAGCCATGCAAACCGGAATGCTCCATACCCATACCCTGACGGTGGTCTTGTTTTTGTTGATTTACCTCATAAAATGCGTCTTGATTTGGATCAGCCCGACCACATTGACCAAATTCACCACCAAAACCCGTATCCTCGAAATGATTGTCTCCAGCCTATTTCTGATCACAGGGCTTTATCTGGCCTATAACAACGCAAGCATTGGGGTGGGTTCTTGGTTCTGGGTCAAATTGGGGGCGGTCTTTTTGGCCATCCCTGTAGCCGTGGTCGGTTATCGCCGTAACAACAAATTTCTCGCCACCCTCTCTTTGTTCTTGATCCTCTATTCCTACGGAGTTTCCGAAACCAGATCACCCAGAATGATTAAAAGAGATTTTGCGGAAGCTAATTTTCATCAAGCCCTCCAGACCAATCCCGAACTTGCTCAAGTGGTGACCGATCCCATGGACAAATCCGGGAAAGAAAATCCCAAATACGACTTGGTTGCTCATGGCCGATCCGTCTTTTTGGCGCAATGCGCCCTGTGCCACGGCGATGATGGAAAGAAAGGCCTGGGAGGCGCCAAGAATCTCCACGAAAGTCGCTTGGACAAGAACCAAATCATGGAACTCCTCATGAACGGCAAGAACAGCATGCCTTCCTACAAGAACGTTCTCAAAGAGCAGGAAATGATGGCGGTGGTGGCTTATGTGAAAATCCAATTCGGTCCCAAAGGACATTGATGGGCTTTGCGCCAGAGGAACGTTTGCCCCTGAAGTGGACCTACCGCGGGGAACGCATCGGCCATGCCGATTCGCTCTTGCTGATGGGTTCTTGTTTCTCCGAGCGGATGGGTAGCCGGTTGCAACGGCATCTTTTTGAGGTAAGCTGGCAACCCACAGGGACCATTTTTGATCCTGTTTCCTTGCACGACCACCTCCATGCCTATTGGCGACTAGCCCAGGGACAAGAAATCCCCTGGAACCTCCATGAATGGCAACTTTTGGATGGGGTCTGGCATCATTGGAACTTGCATTCCAAGCTATCCCACCCCAACCTGGAACAAGCCAAGGAACAAGCGGCGCATGCCATCGATGCGGGAGCACAAGCGCTTCAAAAGGCTCATACTTTGGTGCTTACGCTAGGGACAGCCTATGTGTATTTTCTCCGATCAAGCGGTGAACCGGTGGCGAATTGCCATCGCTTTCCGGCGAATCTTTTTGAGCGACGGCTCATGCCTGTGCAGGAAATGATGGAATCCTGGACCTTGTTGTTGCAACAAATTATGCAGTGGAAGCCTGCATTGCAGATATGGCTGACTGTAAGCCCGGTACGGCATTCTAGAGATGGCCTTATCGAAAACAACCGAAGCAAAGGTCGTTTGTTGGATTTGGCCCACGGGCTCTGCGAGCAATTTCCAAACTTGCATTATATCCCATCGTACGAGTGGCTTATTGATGTGTTACGGGATTACCGTTATTACGATACCGATTTGGTGCACCCGAATTATGCCTCCACGGCCTTCGTTTACGATCGTTTGGCTGAACATTGCATGCAGGCCGAAGCCGCCGCTTTGCTTCCTCGCATTGAGTCCCTGTTCACGGCGGACGCCCACCGTCCTCGCTTTGAGGGCAGTGAGGCGCATCAACGTTTTGAACAACAACGGGATGCCCAATGGGAAGCCTTCGCCAAGGAATTCCCGGACATCGCGTGCAGAAGGCGTGCTCAGTGAAATTCACCTCCTGTTTGAATGAAACGAAAACAAACTCCAAGGATCCTACAAATTGTAGGCATTGTCTGGGCATTATCCCATACAATCACTTGGGGGCCGTCCTTGGTTCTTCCGGGTTGAAGCGTTTGATGCGATGGAAGGTGAATGGCATCATTACGGATTATCCTGATATTTTGGTGAGCCTATGGCAAACAAGGGCAGGTCAAACGCCCTAAATTTGCTTGGCAAATAGAACATTTGCCATGCTGGATTTTAGCCAAAGAATTGTAGGGGAAGGCTTGACGTACGATGACGTCCTTTTGTTGCCTGCCTACTCCGAAATATTGCCCAGGGATGTCCGCATTACCGGCCGATTGAGCCGGAATATCGAGCTCAAGGTCCCCATAGTCTCTGCAGCGATGGACACGGTTACCGAGTCGGAAATGGCTATTGCCATTGCCCAGAACGGGGGATTGGGCATGATCCACAAGAACATGAGCATCGAAAGGCAGGCCCAGGAAGTCCGCAAGGTCAAGCGCTCCGAGAGCGGGATGATTGTGGATCCGATAACCCTTTCGATGAATGCGCGGATAGGCCAGGCCCTGGATTTGATGGCCGAAAACCGAATCGGTGGTATTCCGGTGGTGGATGAACATCGAAAATTGGTGGGTATTTTGACCAACCGCGATTTGCGATTCGAAACCGACCCCCATCGCCCAGTTTCGGAGGTGATGACCAAGGTAAATTTGATTACTACGCCTGCTGGCACCTCCCTGCGGCAGGCGGAAGGCATCTTGCAGGAGCACAAAATTGAGAAACTCCCGGTGGTGGATGAAGAAGGGCATTTGGTGGGTCTTATTACTTACAAAGACATTCTCAAGATCAAAGATTTTCCGATGGCTTGCAAGGACCCCATGGGCCGTCTCCGTGTGGGGGCAGCGGTGGGGGTCACGGGGGATTTGGCCGAGCGCGTTCAGGCTTTGGTGCATGCAGGAGTGGATGCCATCACGATTGATACAGCCCATGCGCATTCGCGCGGTGTTCTGGAGGCATTGGCCACGGTGCGGAAGCTTGTCGGCACGTCGATTGATTTGGTGGTTGGTAACATTGCTACCGGGCAAGCGGCGCGTATGTTGGTGGATGCCGGTGCTGATGCTGTCAAAGTGGGTGTGGGCCCTGGGAGTATTTGCACAACACGGGTTGTAGCCGGCGTTGGTGTTCCTCAATTGACCGCGGTAATGGAGGTTGCAGCAGCCCTGCACGGCACCGGGGTTACCTTGATCGCAGACGGGGGCATACGGTATTCCGGAGATATTGTGAAGGCCTTGGCCGCCGGGGCTGATTGCATTATGGCGGGTTCGATGTTTGCCGGAGTGGAAGAATCTCCCGGCGAAACGATTATTTACGAAGGCCGTAAGTTCAAGACGTACAGGGGTATGGGTTCCATCGAAGCGATGAAGGAAGGTTCCAAGGATCGGTATTTTCAAGACGCCGAGGACGAGATCAAGAAATTGGTTCCCGAAGGAATTGTGGGCAGGGTTCCTTTCAAAGGGAGTTTGTCGGAAGTTATGTACCAGTACATCGGAGGCCTCAAGGCAGGGATGGGGTATTGCGGTGCCTTTGATTTGGCAGCGTTGAGGGAGGCCCGCATGATTCGGATTACCAATGCGGGGTTGCGGGAAAGTCATCCTCACGGGATCGATATCACCCGCGAAGCCCCGAATTATTCCCGTTAATTTCAGGCGTAACACAAAACGAATAAGGCATGGCATCCGAAGAATTTTCGTGGGACAAGGCGTTGGAAGCGGTCCGCCGCGAAGCGGCGGGGTTCGATTTGAGCGGGGAGGCGGGTGCCGAAGCCTACCGCTTGAAATTCCTGAGCAAGAAGGGGGAAGTCACCGCTTTGTTCGAGGCTTTCAGGGCCCTGAGTGGGCCCGAGAAGAAAGCCGTGGGACAGGCCCTCAATGCTCTGCGTCAGGAAGTGGAAACCCGTTGGAAGGAGGCTTCGGCCGGCCGGTCCACCGGCCCAGGGCCAGGGGGCGACCCCTCAAGCCAAGGGCCCTCCGAAGGACCCGACTTCGCCACGCTGCCCCCGCCCGTTTGGGGACGGGGCTCCCGACACCCCCTGGCCCTCACCCGCCACCT
>Ga0194118_10005629_pt1 | contig 12986 bp, 12 predicted proteins | sample TA2MahsurfametaG_2_FD_148662 | JGI IMG/M metagenome (GOLD analysis project Ga0194118, IMG submission 148662) | Freshwater microbial communities from Lake Tanganyika, Tanzania - TA2015013 Mahale N5 surface | ecosystem: Environmental > Aquatic > Freshwater > Lake | place: Tanzania: Lake...
GTAAATTTGCAGAATGAAAAGAACATATTGCCTCTTATTATTTACGTGTCTTATACATCTTGTAAGTGCCCAAAAAATTAGAATAAAAGTATTGGGTCAAAAAGATACAACAGTGCATTTATTCCGATACTTCGGACAATCAAAATATTATGCCGACACGGCAGAGATGAAAAATGGGGAAGTTGTTTTCGATGGCAAAAAACAAGTTCCCGGAATGCTGGGCCTTTTATTGCCGGAGCAAAAGAATTTTGAGTTCATTTACAACAATGAGGATATACACTTAGAAACTGCCTCTTCCGACTATGTTAAGAACATGAAAGTGAAGAAGTCCGAAGAAAATCGCATTTTCATTGCGTATGTGAATTTTATAACAGAGAAGCGGGTGGAGATGAACAAACTTTCAGAGGAGCGAAGTAAGTATGAGAAAAAAGATGATGCATATAAAATCATGTCTGATAAAATTGAGGCACTCGATAAAGAGGTCGCATCGTATCAAAAAAATCTTATTTCGCAGCACCCTTTAAAATTAGTTGGTAAAATCGTAAAGATGACTATGGATATTACCATTCCTGAAAGTCCGCGAGATATCAACGGTAAAGAAATTGATCCAGATTTTAGGTTTAAATATTACAGGAGTCATTTTTGGGACAACGTAGATTTAAGCTGTGATGCGCTCGTAAACAATCAGGTATTCCACAATAAACTTGAATTTTATTTTGGAAAAAGTATGATGTATCAGTACTGGGATACAATCATTCCCTACGCCTTCGACTTTTGTGATCGATTGGAGCCAAAATCAAAGATGTTCGAATATTGCGTGGGCTGGATCACATCAAACTTCGGGAAGAGTGACATCATGGGGATGGACAAAGTGTATCTTTACATGGTAAACAGGTATTATTGTTCCATCAATCCCGAGGGAAAATCACCGGCCTTTTGGATAAAAGACGATAAAATCAAAGAAATTTGCGACAATATAGACAATAAGATTAAACTGGTTGTAGGATCAAAGCCTCCAAACTTAATTTTACTGGATTCAACAGATACGAAGTGGTACGACATGTATGACATTGACGCAGAGTATACGATTCTGTATTTTTGGGACCCTGAGTGCGGACATTGTAAAACAACCACTCCGAAATTAAATGAATTGTACGTAAAAAAACTTAGAGCGAGAAACGTGGAAGTATTTGCTGTTGGTAAAGCAATTGATAAAGATTTCGAAAATTGGAAAAAATTTATAAGGGATAAAAAATTAGAATTTATAAATGTCGCTTTTACGGATAAATTATATAAGTTGGCTTTAAAAGATCCCAATAGCTTGGTTCCGGTGCCTGGAGATCCAAGTAAAAAACCAACAACTTTGGAATCTTTGAATTATAACAAGACCTATGATATATCGAGCACGCCCGTAATATACTTATTGGATAAAGACAAAAAAATAATTGCAAAACGCTTAGGCATCTCTCAAATAGAGGACATGCTGGATCACCTGCAAAATAAAAAAGACGAACCTAAGTTGTTTCCTCCAAATAAAGAGGAAGATGAACAAATGCAACAAAAACATTAGTATGCAGTCGTTTAAGTCAATTGTTGAAAATCATGATTCATTCCTAATAACTACGCATAAATCTCCTGATGGCGATGCTATTGGAAGTGTGACAGCCTGTTATTTCTTTCTGAAGAATAAGAAAAAACGTGTAACTGTCTTATTGCCCGATCAACCTGCTGACTTTTTACTACCATTCTTACAAAATGTGGACTATAAGGTTTTTGTGAATTGTGACCTTGATGAAATCCAAGAGATGCTAAAAATGGATGCGTCCATACATATGGACTACAACGACCCTTCGCGCGTGGGTTCCGAAATGAGCAGTATATTTAATCAACTGACCGGTCCCTCGATTATGATTGATCACCACCCGAATCCAGCTGATTTTACCAAATTTAGCATTTCCAAAGTATCTGCATCTTCCACTGCGGAACTGTTCTTTGAAATTTTAGAGGAAACAAAAATGAATGATTTCATAGATATTTCTTGCGCTCGAGGGATTTATTTAGGCATAATGACAGATACAGGATCCTTTCGTTTCCCTTCGGTCAGCGCATACACACATTATGTAATTCAAAAATTACTTTCATTAGGTCTGAATCACTCGGACATACACGAGGCCATTTACGATGACAACAGTTTGAGCCGTTTGCAACTCAGAAGCTTCGCCATTTCTGAACGTATGGAGCTTATTCCAGATACACCCATTGGTATAATCTCACTTAGAAGTGAAGATCTCCGACGTTTTAATTATAAAAAAGGAGATACAGAGGGCTTAGTAAATGTGTTGTTGTCTATTAAAGGAATCCAAATAGCATTATTTGCAATGGAGACAGATGAAGGTGTAAAATTATCGTTTCGATCAAAAGGAAACTATTCTGTCAATGATTTTGCATCCAACTATTTCAGTGGTGGAGGTCATAAATATGCAGCCGGTGGCCAATCAAAAGAAAGTTTGGAACTAACCATTTCGCGATTCAAGTCTTTGGTAAAAAAGCATATATCTCAGGATGAATGATAATTGGTGATATTTCTGCGGTTTGAATATGCGCATAGCTCGCTGCCAAATTACTTTGTAAACTAATGCCGTATGTATTGCCCAAAACCGAAAGCGTAAATCATACATTGGGCGAACCTGAAGCACCTAAAAAGAATTGGTTTGAGAAATAATTGATATTTTTACTTGCAAAACCTGCTTGGGGTAAAACAGCGGGAGTAACGAAAAACAAATAAAAATGAAAAAAGTTAGTTTAATTTATAGTTCAGTTGTGTTAACTGTAATGATGCTAAGCTCTTGTGGGGGTGCATCAAAAGAAGAAGGTGCATCAAAAGAAGAAGGTGCATCAAAAGAAGAAGGTGCATCAAAAGAAGAAGGTGCATCAAAAGAAGAAGGTGCATCAAAAGAAGTAACTATCGGTAAACAAGTATGGATGACTCAAAACTTGAATGTGGATAAGTTCCGCAATGGCGACCCCATTCCTGAAGCGAAAACAGAAGAAGAATGGCAAAAAGCAGGAAAAAATGGAGAACCAGCTTGGTGTTATTACAATAATAACCCAGCAAATGGCGCAAAGTATGGAAAATTGTATAATTGGCACGCAGTAAATGACTCAAGAGGTCTCGCGCCTGTGGGGTATCATATTCCCTCCGATGCTGAATGGACAAAACTTACCGACTTTTTAGGTGGAGAATCTGTTGCGGGCACAAAAATGAAAAACACCAGTGGTTGGGCACAAAATGGCAATGGAACCAACGAAAGCGGTTTCTCAGCTCTTCCGGGCGGTCTCCGTTACGGCTTTGGGGCATTCTACGGCATTGGCGGCAACGGTTTCTGGTGGAGTTCTACGGAGTACGATACGGACGATGCCTGGACCCGCGACCTGTATTACAACGATGGCCGTGTGACCAGGGACGACCCCAATAGGCACTATGGGTTCTCTGTCCGTTGCCTGAGGGATTAGAATTCATTTGATTCATTTGACAATTTGACAATTTGATTATTTACCGCGAAGCGGTCAAATTTTCAATTTTCAAAAGTTCCTTAATGACTTAGGCGTACATTAATCGTACAAAATTAAGAAAATAAAAAATCGTAAACACCTAAATGTTAGATATTTACGATTTTAATTTGTGGAGTCGGAGGGGTTCGAACCCTCGTCCAAACAGTGAGTATTCCAGCTTTCTACATGCTTATTTCTTGATTGATTGTGGGCTGCAGCTCGGACAAGAACACCCAAAACTACAACGTAGGTTTTAAAATTTTACCGAAACTTAAAACCATCACCTCGGCTAGCCCAATGAGATGAACTTCCGTAAGGCAGACCGAATGGGCGGCAATCTACCGGAAGTACTTGTTCAACCTACTTTGCTTCAGTCAAATTAAGCTCGATTAACATTCCGTTAATTAAGCAGCAAGTGCGTATGACGTATTGTCATTTATTGTTTGTGACATGAGATTATAGAGGAACACCACAAGCCTCTGCATGCTGACACTTGACTACCGCTACCGCTGTCAAATCCAATGTCGACCCCAAAGAACGTTTTTACAAAGGTAAGTCGAATTTTTGGAAAAATCCGGAGATAATAGTGAAATCAAGAAGGTTGGTACAGTTAAAACGAAGGACAAGAAATCTTACGAACAGGTTTTGCTTTCTTACGACATTTTAAATTTAATCCAAGGGAAACCTCATGTGACCCTCCTGAAATTCCGTTTCCAAGCTTCGAAACAGTTAAGTCATAGGAATAACCCAATTTAAATTTTTCAAAACTAATACCAAACAACAAGATGAAGGCGTCGCGATTTCTATACCATGCACCCAGCGTAAAATCACCATACTTGACATAAGTGCCAATATTCAATTCTTGAAAACCATTCTGATATTGATAAATGATGTTCGGTAAAACGCTCGTTGTATTTGTGTAGCGCCCTCGTTGGCCCAGTTTGATTTCTGCTCCTGCATGTCCTGTAATGCGCACAGGTAAGCGCGACGTTCCTAATATCATCGATTCATCAGGTTGATTCAAGTGATGGGCGGCCAAACCGAAATAATAGTTTTTGCCAAAACCAACAAGACCTGCTGAGAGGTCAAAGAAACCCCGACGACCATTCCCTCTTGGCACATCCCCGCTTGTAAAAATGAAGCCCCTCCTTGGGTCGATCATATCACCAAAAGTTAATTTATCCCAATCAAGAAACTTCTGAAAATATGCTGCACGCGCTCCAAACATCATGGAAAACTTACGATTAACCTTTAAATTGTAGGAATAGATGCCGCCAATCATTGAGGTTTGAATGGTCGCTTGACCTTGCATGTCGTGAAGAGCGATAATTCCCAGTCCACCTGAAATACTCTTTACGTAGCTGTCGTAAGCAACCGCACTTGTAATGTAATTTCCGGTTAATTGTGGCCATTGATTCCTGTAATTCGAGACAATGCGCGGACAACCTGTTGAGCCGGCCAAAGCGGGATTAAGATAGATGGGACTTGCATAGAATTGAGTGAATGAAGGGTCTTGTGCTTTTACCTCTACGCATACGGCTAATAATAAGAATAGGATTACTGTTATTTTCATAAGGGGCTTATAAGGTGATATATCTTCTTTGTTTTTTACTAGTTTCTGAGTTTATACGCAACATTAATTGATGGGTGAAACGCATGTGTGCCTGCTGCTTTTGTAAACTTGATTGCGCAAGTATTCCGAAGCGTTTTGATTGGTAACCGAGTTGAACGGTCTGTTGCGAGTGGCTCACAGATCCACCGACTTTCACACCGTAGATACTTGCGCTGAACCCGACAAATGAATGAAATTTACCTATTTTCCATGTTGAATATACGAAAGGTGCGAAAGAAAGCCGTTGCTTTTGAGAAAGGAATTGTGTTCCTGCAATCCCCGATAGCTCTAAAAAGGCATGTTGGTAATTATTTTCTTTATTTGAGAAAATATCGTTGAAGTGACCGGTAATATTTTCTGCTTGTAAACCAACATAACCGCGCGAGGAATTTAAAGTCACCCCAAGATCTAAATCACGATATAACAATTGACTTCCGATACTTGAGCTGGTATCAAAATTGACAAGCTGTTGTTCACCAGTTTGAAACTCAATAAATTGGTTATTGTAAGAAGCGATTTTGTTGGCATCTAATCGATAACCTCCAAATTTTATGCGTACTGCAGGTTCCAAAGATAACGTTCTTTTCAGGGCGATTTTTGGAGAAATAATAAATGCTCCATCGTACTGCGAGAGGGCACCGTTACCAAAATAATGATGATTCAATTGCAATGCTAATCCCGATCGCGCCAAGCGTGAATATCCATCAATGGTGACTTGATTACTTATTTTTTGCTGAGTGCCTTCATCCATCCAACGCGCAACAGCCGTCTGCTGATAACGTAATTGAGAAATGGCTCCCGTATTTGAAATCATAACATCCGTTTGACTCAACTCGGGCAGGGCATAAGAAATATCAGGGATGTACGTTAGACCGGTAGATAGTTTTTCGATTTTTCGGATGAGGGGTTGTATTCTCATTTTTACAATATTCAAGCTGAATTTTTTCCGAGTTGTTAAGGATGTCTTGTCATTTGTTTCACCTGGATCTTCGTCATTAGTAAACGCAGTGCCTTTTAATTCAACGGGAAGAGGGCTTGCAGAGCCAAGGACAATGGCTGGAATGTCCTGTGCAGTAGAATTAGCGAGCGTCTGTTCGCTCATGCCTAAATCTCGCTGAATTGAGTTTTCTTCTCCGAGCCTGTGTTGTTCCGATTCGCCAATAAGGTATCTAAGAGAATTTTCCGCAGGAGGAGGCTGTACGGGATGTTTTGAATTACTCAGCGCTGTTGCAATATACTTTTGTGGGTTTTTCAAAGGTACTTTGTCCCCCTTAATAGGCTCATATTTCAAGTTATTTGTCAATACTGAAGTTTCAGATTGCTCGGCAATATGTGAATGCCTTGGTTCAGAAAAAACTGACTTGTTTGGGGTACCTGAAACAGAATTGTTTTTATTCTCCTTCGTATGGTTTAAGGAGCTCAGGGTAGGTGAATTCCCGGGTGGAAATCCTGTTGTGTAATATTTTATGAATATTAATGCACTCAACATCAGCGAAAGACCATACAGGGCATACGCTGCTTTGAAACGCGGTTCTTTTTTCAGCAATAAATGGGTTCTATCAAATTCAGTGGACAATGTCTCATCGGCTTGATAGCTCGTTTCACCCCAAGCCATGAAATCCATCATCAAATCGGGGTGATCCTCTAAGAATACCTCTAAAGCCTCGGCTTGTTGCGGAGTCAAATTTCCTTCATAGAAATCAAAAAACCAGCGGTCGATATTTTCCCGTTCAGGATAGGTCATGCAAGTTCGTTCAATTGAGTTAACTGTTTTTTCATTTTCATTCGTGCTCTGAACAGGTATACTTTCACTTGAGTGTTCGAAAGGCTTAGAATACCGCCGATTTCATCGTAGGTATATCCCTCCAAGTCTCTAAGCAAGAGAATACTTTTTTGTAGAGGAGGAAGTGTTGAAACCACATGCTGGATTGCCTGCTTGGACTCGTAGTGCCCCGAATCATACACCTCTTTTTCATGAAAAGAAACGTTCAATTCACAGGAGCGATTTTTTTTGCGAATCAAATTGATCATCGCATTATTCGCACAGGTAAATAGCCACGCTTTCATTTTTCCTGATTCTACTTTGTTTCTGTTCATCCACAATTTTTCGAAGACATCTTGCACAATATCTTTTGCCTCCTCTTCACAACGAAGAAAGTTCACAGCAAAACGCATCAGTGAAGGACTGAATTGATTCAAGGCATTGTTGTACTCTTGTGTCTCCAAAAAATGTTTACAGTTAAAACAAATTGAACTAATCAAAAGTTACATCATGTAACTCAAAACAAATATAAATAACAAATGCTGTCGCAATTAATGAATTGAATAAAACACATGTTTGAATGATTATTTACAGGGACACTCCCCTTGCATTTGTTTATTTTTCCATTGTATCCAATACTCTTGAAGATTTTCCTTCGTTTTGTAACATTTACTTACACGAAGTGAGTTGCACAAAACGGTTGTTTTTCCGGGTTTTTTCAAGTCTTTTAACCTTTTTTTGATGTCAGGTGCGTGGTTCCAACCTCCAGAATGATCGAAAGATGTAAAAGCTGCACATTTATTTTTAACGCGGACTAAGGGAATTTTTAATGTGTACAGTACGGAGTCCTCATTATCCATACCTTCTGTTTTCATAACAATCTTTGTAAGGTCTACTTTTGAATAATTTCCTTCCGCGTATCGTTTTTTTAGCTGCTCCCCGGTGATTTTTGAGGCAAAATTTGAAAGACGATGTGCTGTATCAGAGATTTCTCCGTTTACTACGGCAAATTCAGGACCTTCATAAGAAAAAAATAAGTATTCATCGCTAATTGAATAATTTACTTTTGCAGAAAATTTGGGACTTAGATTGGTATTGGCTTGTTTGTTCGGATAGACTTTTGAATCGTTCGACATCGAATTTTCTCCATCAGACGAACAGCCCGTTGTTAAGATTGAAAAAAAACAACTAAAAATCGAAATTATCGTAGCCGTTTTTCGATAAGGCCTCATATTTTTCTTCGTTGAATTTGTACAAGCGAGAAGGCTTGTGCGGAACACCCTGTTGTTTTTCTTTTAATGCTGTCACAATACCTAGTTTTTGAACTTTTCTTCTGAAATTTCTTTTGTCCAACGGTTTCTCGAGGATGCTCTCATACAATTTATGAAGTTGGCTCAGCGTGAACTTTTCAGGGAGTAAATTAAATCCAATGGGTTGTATTTTTATTTTTTGCCGCAATTTATCTTTAGCAACCTGTAAAATTTCGTAGTGATCGAATGCCAATTCAAAAATTTGAGTGACAGGTGCCCAGCCTGCTGTTTTTGCAAATGAGGAGGCTCTCGGAGCGTAATCCGCCATTTTTACAAGTGAGTAGTATGCCACCGTGATCACCCGGGCCTCTGGCTCCGCGCGGATAGATTGCAGCCATTCTTTATCGGCTTCTTTGCAAATTCGATTAGGATCACCAAATGCACCCACCTGTTCCAAATAAATATTATTAATTCCTGCCAATTCATTCAAAATCCTGTTGGCAGCTTGGTCAAGATTTTCGTCGTTGTAAATTAAATTTCCAGGTAAGGCTAAACGCGGTCCTCCTTGTGTTTGTTGTCCTCGATCAATGAGCAATACCGTTAATTTGTCTAAATCAAATCCAAAGATAACACAGTCAACGGATACGTTTGGATTTAACTCAGGAATTACTTTTTTTTGCATATTTGTCGCTAATTCGAATTTATAACTTAAATTTGAAAGTGTATAAATGACACGAAGTTACATTTTAACCCGTACAAATATATGTTTTTTGTTGTAGAAAGTGGTTCAACCAAGAGTGATTGGGTTTTAGTCGATAGCAAAAATAACCAAACTTTTTATTCAACCATGGGCTTCAATCCTTATTTTCATTCCGCGGATCTTATTGAAAGTGAATTAAAAAAACACGAAGACATTTTGAGTCTAGCATCACAAATTGAGGGTGTCTATTTCTATGGGGCAGGTTGTTCAAGTCCTCAAATGAATGCAATCGTGGCTGAGGGATTGGGTAGGATTTTTACCAATGCAAGTATTCTCGTTGAACACGATTTACTCGCTTGCGCTTATGCGACCTATCGAGGGGTTCCGGTTATTTCTTGCATCATTGGTACCGGATCCAATTCATGCTATTTTGATGGTGAAAATCTCTCTGAGGAGGTTCCAGCACTTGGTTATATTCTGGGTGATGAGGGAAGTGGTTCTTACTTTGGAAAGCAGTTATTGGCAAGTTTTCTTTACAATAAACTGAGCCCAGAAATTGAAAATGATTTCATTTCTACTTACGGTTTGGATAAGGATGCCATCGTCTTTAAAGTTTATCGTGAGCCAAATGCAAACGTATTTATTGCCTCATTTATGCCCTTTATTCACAAGCACAAGTCTGATCCTTACATTCAGTCTATGTTGGTAGAAGGTTTCAAAAGATTCTTTGATATTCACGTAACGTGTTATCCAAATTATATCCATTCAGAAATCAATTTTGTGGGTTCTATTTCATCTCTTTTTGAAAAGGAGTTGCAGGAGGCAGCAGCGTCTTTTGGTGTTTCCATAGGTGCCATTATAAAAAGGCCAATTGATTGTTTGGTGAACTACCACATTCATTACATTTTCAACCAATAAACCTTCAATACATGAGATTAATTTCTTTCTTTGTTGTACTGTCAATCTCAAGCGGGACATTTGGGCAGTTTAAAGTACCGGAATGGTCTAAAAACGCAACAATTTATGAGGTTAATGTCCGGCAGTTCACACCTGAAGGAACCTTTAATGCATTTGCGAAACACCTCCCGCGATTAAAGGAAATGGGTGTTGATATTATTTGGTTAATGCCAATTCATCCCATTGGAGAAAAAAATAGAAAAGGAGGTTTAGGCAGTTATTATGCCGTGCGCAACTATGAAGAGGTAAATTCTGAATTTGGGACCTTGGGTGATTTTCAACAACTCGTGAAAGACGCGCATGCATTGGATATGAAAGTGATTATAGACTGGGTGGCAAACCACACTGCTCCGGATAACGTGTGGGTAGACCAAGGTCATAAAGATTGGTACACCCTTGATTCTTTGGGTAATTTACAACCAACAATTGGTACAGATTGGTGGGATGTTGCAGATTTAAATTACGAAAATCGAGAAATGCGCAAAGCGATGATTGAATCCATGAAATTTTGGTTAAAAAATGCCGATATCGACGGTTTTCGCTGCGATGTGGCGGGTTGGGTGCCAATGGATTTTTGGATTGACGCTCGAAAAGAATTAGACGCCGTTAAACCTATCTTTTTCCTGGCAGAGTCAGAAGGTGCTGATCAACACCAAGCATTTGATATGACGTATGGATGGGAATTACACCACGTTATGAACGACATCGCGAAAGGAAAAAAAACAAAGGCGGATGTTTTGACTTATTTTGAAAAGAACACTTACAAAAAGTCGGATTACCGAATGCACTTCACGTCTAATCACGACGAGAACTCATGGAATGGGACCGAAATGGAGCGCATGGGTGATGCCCGTTTTGCAATGGCAGTTTTTGCAGCAACAATAGAAGGAATGCCCCTCGTCTATAATGGTCAAGAGACTTCGTTGGACAAAAGATTAAGGTTTTTTGATAAAGACACCATTGATTGGTTTAAGATGGATTTAGTTTCCTTTTATTCAAAACTACTTCACTTAAAAAGGGATAATCCTGCCCTATGGAACGGGGAATATGGAGGCTCAACCGTTTTTCATTCCGGTGGGACCTCTTCTATTTTGCTTTATTCTCGTCAATTAGGTAAAAATAGAGTAGTGGTGGCCATAAATATGTCGTCGAAAGATGTTTCAGAGAAAATCAAGGATACTACACTTTTGGGTAAATACAAGGAGCTTTTCAGTGGAAAAAAGCAACGCTTAAAAAAAGATCATCCCCTTGTTTTAGAGGCCTGGGGTTATCGGGTGTGGGTCAAATAATTAGAAATTTAACTATGCTAAAAGAAAAACCGAAATTGTCCTTTTGGCAAATCTGGAACATGAGTTTTGGATTTTTGGGGATTCAAATGGGATTCGCGCTTCAAAATGGAAATGCAAGTCGAATTCTTACGGATTTTGGAGCAAATGTAGAAAGTCTCTCTTGGTTTTGGCTTGTTGCTCCATTAACGGGTATGATTGTTCAACCTATCATTGGTTATTGGAGTGATCGAACATGGTCAAAAACATTTGGAAGAAGACGACCCTTTTTTTTAGGAGGAGCAATTTTAGCTTGTACTGCATTAGTTTTACTACCCAATGCAGATAAGTATACGAGTGTTTTTCCGGCACTATTAGTTGGTGCTGGATTTTTAATGTTGATGGATACCTCCTTTAATATATCGATGGAACCTTTTCGCGCGCTAGTTGCGGATAATTTACCTAAAAGCCAGAGTACTGTTGGTTTTTCAATACAAACGGCGTTAATTGGAGTAGGGGCAGTTGTTGGTTCATTTTTACCATGGATTCTTGCAAATTGGTTTGGCGTTCCAAATAATCTCGTAAATGTTAAGGTTCAGCCTAATGTGGTTTATTCCTTTTATGTCGGGGCAATTGTTTTTATGATCGCCATTCTGTGGACAATTTTTAAAACAAAAGAATATTCACCCCAAGAGCGAATTGATATGGGGATTGTTGACACTGAAAAATCAACTGAAAAATTTTCAATTCCAATGACCATGTGGAAATTAGGATTAATTCAGTTTTTTTCTTGGTTTGGATTGTTTTGTATGTGGGTATATACCACAACTGCAATACGGGAGCATACGTATGGCCTGCCTTCGATAGATGCACTGAAAGAAATTTCAAGGGATAATCCTACAGACAAAATAGCAATGGTTCAATTGGCATTAAGTGAAAACCTGGGAGATTGGGTGGGGATATTATTCGGTATTTACAATGGTGTTTCTGCTATTTTCGCTCTATTAATTCCGATTATTGCCGTAAAAATTGGTAAATCTAGAACCCACATGGTTTCATTAGTGATGGGTGGTATCGGATTAATTTTAATGTACTTCATGCCCGACAAAAATGCAATGATTATACCGATGATATTTATTGGAATTGCATGGGCAAGCATTCTAGCAATGCCCTATTCTATGTTGTCGGGTGTAATTTCTACCGATAAAATGGGCTTATTTATGGGAATTTTCAATTTCTTTATCACCCTGCCACAAATTGTAAGCGCTTTATTTTCAGGACCTATTGTTAGACACCTTTTTGGTGGAAATGCAGCTTGCGCACTGATGCTCGGAGGTGGATTAATGATAATTGCTGGATTATTGAATTTTACGATTAAAAATGAAAATTAAGGCCCTTATTTTCGATTTAGACGGTGTTCTAGTAACCACGGAATACAATCATTTTATGGCTTGGAAAAATACGGCCAAGGTATTGGGTATTTCGTTTGATAAATATGACAATGAGCAGTTGAAAGGAATAAGTAGGGCAGATTCCTTAAAGAAAATTCTTGCATTGGGAAATAAAATAATTTCTGAACAATACTTTAATGAATTACTTACCAAAAAAAATGAATTTTACCTGAATTCCATTCAAGCCCTCAATCAAGAAAACGTGTTACCCGGAGTTCTGAATCTCTTGAAAAAAGCACAGGAATTCGGGTTGAAATGCGCTGTGGGTTCATCAAGTAAAAACGCCCGTTTAATTTTAACAAAACTAGAAATTGACAGGTATTTTAATGTAATTGTAGACGGTAATGATGTTTCTCATCCCAAACCTCATCCAGAAGTTTTTCTTAAAGGCGCAGAACTGATGGGGGTTGATCCAGCGGAGTGCATTGTATTTGAGG
>Ga0194118_10005631_pt1 | contig 12985 bp, 10 predicted proteins | sample TA2MahsurfametaG_2_FD_148662 | JGI IMG/M metagenome (GOLD analysis project Ga0194118, IMG submission 148662) | Freshwater microbial communities from Lake Tanganyika, Tanzania - TA2015013 Mahale N5 surface | ecosystem: Environmental > Aquatic > Freshwater > Lake | place: Tanzania: Lake...
TCCTGCAGGCCATTTTGGCCCGGCGTACTGAGCAATCGCGCCTGCTGCTCAAGGCGCATGTGGAAGCGAGCCAGCTCGAGGTACGCAAGATCACCCTGCATCAGTTGCAGATGGTCAGACAGGGACAGGGGCGGTAGCAAGCGGCTCCCCCGAGGCAGGAGCCAAAGCTTCAAGAGCGCAGCGGCGGGGGGCGTCTGTGCTTGGGCGGCTCTTTGGCTCTGCCGGCCTGCAAGCGCTTCCTACAATGGCGCCATGACTTTCCTTGAGAAGCTTGCCGCGGCCGAGCGCCAGAATCGTTCGATGCTCTGTGTGGGACTGGACCCGGAACCGGCGCGCTTTCCGGGACGGCTTGAGGGCGATGCCAACAAGATCTACGACTTTTGCGCCGCCATCGTCGAGGCGACGGCCGATCTGGTCTCGAGCTTCAAGCCTCAGATCGCCTACTTTGCCGCTCACCGCGCAGAGGGCCAGCTCGAACGGCTGATGGAGCACATGCGCCGTGTGGCGCCCCAGGTGCCCATCATCCTCGACGCCAAGCGCGGCGACATCGGCTCGACCGCCGAACAGTACGCCAAGGAAGCCTTCGAGCGCTACGGCGCCGATGCAGTCACGCTCTCGCCCTTCATGGGTTTTGACTCGGTGCAGCCCTATATCAAGTACGAAGGCAAGGGCGCATTTTTGCTGTGCAGAACCAGCAACCCGGGCGGCGACGACCTGCAGAACCAGCGCTTGGCCTCGGTTGAGGGCCAGCCCCTGCTATATGAACACGTAGCCCGCCTGGCCCAGGACCCCTGGAATCTCAATGGCCAGCTCGGCTTGGTGGTCGGCGCCACCTATCCCGCAGAAATCGAACGGGTGCGTCAGGTCGCGCCGCACGCGCCGCTGCTCATCCCTGGCGTTGGGGCCCAAGGCGGCGACGCGGTGGCTACCGTCAAGGCCGGCTGGCGCGCCAATCCCGATGGCAGCAGCGCCGGACCGATCATCGTCAATTCATCGCGCGCCATACTCTACGCCTCCGGCGGCGACGATTTCGCCGACGCAGCCCGGCGCGCCGCGCAGAGTACACGCGATACGCTGGAGGCGGCCAAACAAGGCTGAGCGCCCTTTACGCTGCCGAACCGGTAGGCGCTTGCTGGGACCGGCGCCCCGCTCTGACGACAAGGCTGCTTGACCGGCCTCGTGCATCACAATAGGGCTGCCTTCACGGGTGTAAGCTAGGGGCCTGAGTGCCCTTGCGCCAGGAATGTCCCAAGGCCTGATGCGGAGTGACGCCATGCAAGACGAAAGCTTTGAGCTGTATGACCTGCGCGTGGAGGTGATCGGACCGAGCGACCAGAAAATCTACTGCGGGGCCCAGGTGGGCGATTACTTTGAAGTGCACGGGGAAATGCTGCACTTCCCGCCAGGCCAGGGCTTCTCGATGTATTCACTGGCCGCCATCCTGCCCTTGCTGGCGGCCAAGCAGCGCAGCACCAACCCCAACGACTGGATGAGCACTGACAGCGAAATTGCCTGCCCCGACCCCCACTGCCCCACGCGATTTCGAATCACCCGAACGCGCAAGCGCCGCTTTGAACATAGCCAAACCACTGCCGTGCCCCTTGGAGAGACCGCCCATGAAGATCAGCACACGCACCCTGGCCCCGGGCTATGAAATCCCGCGGCTGATCCGGGGCGGGTGGCAACTGGCCGGAGATCATGGAGAGGTGCAAGCGTCGCGAGCGATCGACGATATGGCTGCCTTCGCGGCCGCAGGCCTGAACACCATCGACTGCGCGGACATTTACACCGGCGTAGAGGAACTCATCGGGCAATACCGTTTGCGCGATCCCTCTTTGCAGGTGCACACCAAATTCGTCCCCGACCTGTCGATCCTGCATCAGATCGACGAGAGCTACGTTCGCACCATTCATCAACGCTCCTTGCAAAGGCTCCATGCCCAGCGACTGGACCTGGTGCAATTTCACTGGTGGGACTATGCGGCCGCCGGAATGCTGCAAGCGGCCCGACACTTGAAGAGCCTGCAGAAAGAGGGAAGCCTCAGGCTCATTGGGGCGACCAATTTCAACACCGAACAAAGTCAGCGACTGCTCGATGCAGGTATCGAAGTGGTCAGCATGCAGGTGCAATATTCACTGCTGGATCGCCGACCTGCAGATCAGATGGCCAGCCTGTGCGCACAAAGCGGCATGCAACTGCTGTGCTACGGCACGCTGGCCGGCGGCTTTCTGACCGCCGCCTGGCTGGGTCAGCCGGAACCGGCGGCCGGGTCGCTGCGCAATCGCTCATTGATCAAATACAAGCTGATCATCGATGACTTTGGCGGCTGGCCCTTGTTCCAGCAATTGCTGCAGGCGCTACATACCGTGGCCCAGCGCCACGGCGTGGCCCTCTCCAGCGTGGCCACCCGCTGGGTGCTCGATCAACCGCATGTGGCCGCGGCGATCGTCGGAGCACGCTATGCCGTACACCTGCCCCAAATGCTTGAGGCCTTTTCCTTCAAGCTCGAAACGCGCAGTCACGACCTTCTGCGTGATGTACTGCGCCGTAGCCGACAACTGGATGGCGATGTGTTTGATCTTGAGCGCGATCGGCAGGGCCGGCATGGGCGAATCATGAAGTATGAGCTCAATCAGAAGCCGGCCTGAAGACGCTGACCCATCGCACATGCCTGCACCGAAATCTGGCCTGCCCGCACCGTCGCCGAGCCCCGGCAAGACCTGCGGACCCTTTGTATCGGCCTGGCTGGCCGACTTGAAGTATGGCTGGACCGAGCTGACGGAGGGCGCGCGCAGTGTCAGTCTGCACAGCGATCAGGTTTTATTCCATCAAGGGCAGGCTGCCGAGGCGGTGTACGTAGTCGAAGAGGGCCGAATTCGACTCTCTTCGTTTTCTTTGGATGGCCGCGAGCGGCATCTGATGATTTTGGGCGAACGCGGTCTTGTCGGTGACTGCGGCTGGCCCGATAGCGACATCTACGCGGTCACCGCCTTGGCTTCGAGCCAGGCCCGGCTACGAGCCATCGATATGCGCCGCTTCGCACAGGCGCTGACCGACCACCCGGCATTGGCCCAACAGCATCGGGAGCTCAGCAGCCGACGGCTGCGAATACTTTTGCAACAGCTTGAATTGCAGGGGCATAAAACGGCGGGGCGGCGGATTTGCCACCATCTACTGGGCCTGATGCGCGCCTATGGCTCGGTCACTGCTGAAGGGATTCGAATCGGCATTGGCTTTACCCAGCAGCAGATGGGCAATATTTGTGGCTTGTCCAGGGTCAGCGTGGCTTATGTCTTTTCCCGCCTCGAGCGCCAGCAAGTGATCGTCCGCCAGCGTCGGCACTGGCTGGTTCTCAAGCCCGAGCAACTCGAGTGCGAAGCCAGCGGCCTCAAGAGCGACTCCTGACGACAGCGGCTACCTATCCTTTGCGAGGATTTCCCAAGGATGTAAAGCGCTTGACAGCGGCGCACCGGCCTGCCCGATAAGCTCAAGCCTCTGTTTCATCCTTCAACTCCCAGCCATGGCGTCTTCACCCGGTCTTCGTGTTGCCGTTGATATTGGTGGTACGTTCACTGACGTGGTCCTGCAGCGTGGCCCGCAGACTTACACCAGCAAGCTGCTGACTACGCCGCACGCGCCCGAGCAAGCCATGATTGATGGCATCTTGCAAGTTCTGGCGCAGGTGCGCGCCGAGCCCGAGGATCTCGATCTTCTGGTGCACGGTACTACCCTGGCCACAAATGCGCTGATTGAACGCAAAGGAGCGGTCACAGGCCTGATCACCAATGAGGGCTTTCGCGACGTCCTGGCCATGGGCGATGAAAAGCGATTTGACCACTATGATCTGGACCTCGAGAAGCCTTTGCCCCTGGTACCTAGGCAATTGAGGATTGGGGTGCGTGGCCGTATGCTGGCCGATGGACGGCAATACGAGGCCCTGTCGATGAGCGATGTCGATCGCGCCTTGGACTCGATGAAACTGCAAGGCGTGACCGCCTTGGCCGTGGGCCTGCTGCACGCTTACGCCAACCCGGCGCACGAGTTGGCAATCGCCCAACGAGCGAGCGCGCGGTGGCCCGATTTGACCGTCAGCCTGTCGAGCCAGGTGTGTCCTGAAATACGCGAATACGAGCGCTTGAGTACCACGGTGGCCAACGCCTACGTTCAGCCCCTGATGTCGGGCTATTTACGGGCGCTGCAAAAACGCTTGCAAGCCCTGGGCTTTCGCTGTCCGCTGTTCATGGTCACCTCCAGCGGCGGATTGACCACACTGGAGACGGCCGCCGAGTTCCCTATCCGGCTGGTGGAGTCTGGGCCCGCCGGTGGGGCAAGCCTGTCGGCCTTCCTGTCCCTGGAGCTTGGGCTCGAACGTGCTTTGAGTTTTGACATGGGCGGCACCACGGCCAAGATCTGTTTCATCCACAAGGGGCAGGCCCAGCAGTCGCGCAAATTTGAAGTGGCCCGGTCCTGGAAAAACCGCAAAGGCAGCGGGTGGCCGGTCCGTATACCCGTCACGGAAATGGTCGAAATTGGGGCCGGGGGCGGCTCCATCGGACGCCTGGACCGGTTGGGCCGCATCTGCGTGGGGCCCGACAGCGCCGGGGCTGCGCCAGGCCCGGCCTGCTATGGTCGGGGCGGCGACAAGCCAACGGTCACCGACGCACAACTGCTGCTCGGGCGTCTTGATCCGCTGCGCTTTGCCGGGGGCACTTTCAAACTTGACCGGCAGGCCGCTGATCATTGCCTCGATGAAGAAATTGCGCGGCCGCAGTTGCTCGATACGGCATGGGGTGCAAGCGGCATGCTTGAGATCGTCGACGAAAACATGGCCAACGCGGCGCGGGTCCATGGCATCGAACGAGGTCAGCCCATTGGCCAATGCGCGCTGATTGCGTTTGGCGGGGCAGCCCCCCTGCACGCAGCCTCCATGGCCCGGCGGCTCGATATCGATCACATCGTGATTCCCAAAAATGCTGGTGTCGGTTCGGCCCTTGGATTCCTGCTCTCGCCGCTGGCTTTCGAGCTGGTTCGCAGTTTTTACGTGGATGAAGCCCGCCCGGTCTTTGGCCAGATCAATACCCTGCTGGAGAACTTGCAGGCCAGCGCACAAGCGGTGGTGCAGGCCGGTGACCCGAAGGCCCCGCTCCAGACCCGCTGCTGGGTGGATGTAAGGTACCAAGGGCAAGGGCATGAGCTGACCATCGAATTACCCCGGCCGATGATGGACCGAGCAGGCCTGTCTGCACTGCGGCAGGACTTTGAACGGCGCTATCGGGCCCAATACGGCTTGCTGATCGAGGGCGTCCCCCTGGAATTTCTCAACTGGACCGTATCCGTAGCGGCACCGGCCTGGACGCGACCGCAGGCTGCCTCGGCAGTGGACCGCCTTACGCCCGGAGCAGCTTCGGGCCATGCCTTGGTCTTCGACCCTCTTTCGGGCCGATGGGTCGATCACCTCGTCTACGCCCGCGAGCAGCAGTCCGGCGGATCGTACTTCGAAGGGCCAGCCCTGGTGGTTGAGGACCAAACCACCACCTTGGTACCTGCGGGCTGGCAAGCCCAAGTTGACAGCCGCGGACACCTGCACCTGCGGGCGGCCACGGCAAGAGCAGAGGCAGCCTGAACCTGGCCTGGAGTCCAACCCATGCAAAACATTTCTCCCGCCGCCCGATCCGCGTTTGCTGACCAGGAAATGCGTCTGCGGGTGATACGACAGGTCATGTGGAATCGCCTGATAGCCGTGGTTGAAGAGGGCGCACAAGTTCTGCTGAAGACCGCCTTTGGCGCTGTCACCCGTGAGGCCGGAGATTTGTCAGTCGGTGTGTACGACACCGGCGGTCGCATGCTGGCGCAGGCGGTCACCGGAACGCCGGGGCACGTCAACACCATGGCCATGGCGGTAGGTCATTTTCTGCAGCGCTTTCCTTTGGCCGAGCTGCGCCCAGGCGATGTACTGGTGACCAACGATCCCTGGATGGGGACCGGGCACCTTTTCGACTTCGTGGTAGTCTCGCCCGTCTTTCATCACGGTCGGGCGGTGGCCCTGTTTGCCTCCACCTGTCATGTCATTGACATTGGTGGGCGTGGCTTTACCGCCGAGGCGCAGTCGGTCTACGAGGAGGGCCTGTGGGTGCCGCACCTCAAGCTTTTTGAGGCCGGCCGCCCCAACGAGACTTTGCTGGTCTTGCTTGAGCGCAATGTCAGGGAGCCGCTACAGACCCGGGGCGACCTGATGTCGCTGGTCTCATGCAATAACGCCGCCGCGCTGCGGCTTCAGGCGCTGATGACCGAATTTGAGCTGCGGGATTTGCAGGCACTGGCCGATTACATCGTCGAGACCTCGGCGCAAGCCATGCGATCGGCCATCGAGGCCCTGCCCGACGGGCAATGGCGGCACACGATGCGCATTGACGGCAGCACCGAACCCGTGGACTTGGTGGCCAACCTGTCCATCGAAGGGACGCATATGCGGATCGATCTGGCCGGCTCCTCTGCTGCTTCGCGTGCGGGCATCAACTCGCCCAAGTGCTACACCGACGCCTATTGCGTCTACGGTATCAAATGCGTCATTGCCCCGGACATCCCCAACAATGCGGGATCACTTTCAGCCATCGAGGTGGTGGCCGAGCCGGGCACAATTGTTCATCCGCTACCGCCGGCGCCGGTAACCGCCCGTCATGTCGTAGGGCAGATGCTGCCGGACTTGATGTTCGGCTGCCTGCAAGAGCCCTGTGCAGCCCAGGTCAGCGCCGAGGGTGCTGGCAGCATCTGGGTGCTGGCCTTGTCGGGACAGACCGCGACCAGCCCCTTTCACACCATGAGTCTGGGCATCGGCGGCATGGGGGCCAGGCCAGGCAAGGACGGCTTGTCCTGCACTGCCTTCCCCAGCGGTGTCGGTAGTATTCCCGTTGAAGTCACTGAGGCCGCCACGCCTTTGCTTTTCCATCGCCGCGAGTACCTGCCCGGCAGCGGTGGAGCGGGCCAGTACCGGGGCGGCCTGGGCAGCGTGATCGAAATCGGCCACCAACAGGGCGCCAGCTTCCGGATATCGGCAGCCACCTTCGATCGGCGCCTGTATGCCGCTCGAGGTCGGCAGGGCGGGGGAGATGGACAGGTGGGCGCCTGCCGCATCAGTGACGGCACGGTGATTCTGGACAAGGGGGTGCATGAAGTGCCGGCCGGATGTCACCTGATCCTGGAGCTGCCGGGCGGCGCCGGCTATGGAGATCCGGCCCTTCGCGACCGACTGGCTTGCGACCGCGATCGCAGCGAAGGATTAACTTAAAAGATTTTAAGGAGGACTCCCATGATCACGCTGGCCCACTGTCAAGCGCTCGATGCGCGCGATCCACTGGCTTTTTTGCGCGCATCGTTCGCACAGCCGCAGGAGGACACGATTTATCTGGACGGCAACTCGGTGGGCGCCATGCCGGCCGATGCGCCCGATCGTGTCCAAGCCCTGCTGACCCAGGGCTGGCGCGATGCGCGTCGGCGCGGGTGGAGTTATTTCGATTGGCTGGAAAAGCCTTGGCTACTGGGTCAGGCGCTTTCGCATTTACTGGGCGCACGCCCCCAGGATGTGATCTTCAGCGACAACACATCGGTCAATCTGTTCAAACTGCTGGCCTACGCCTGGAAGATAAATCCGCAGCGGCCGGTTATCGTCAGTGAGCGCTACAACTTCCCGACCGACATCTACGTCGCGCAGGGCCTGGCGCATTTTCTCGATGGCCAGGCGCAACTGCGACTGATTGATCACCCCGATGAGCTCTCTGCCGCGCTCGGGCCCGATGTCGGCGTGGTCTATCTCAGTCATGTCGACTACCGCTCGAGCTACCGATGGCCGATGCGCCAGACCAGTCAGGCGGTTCATGCGTGCGGCGCCCTGGTGTTCTGGGATTTGTCCCATGCGGCCGGGGCAATTCCCGTCGAGCTTCAGGCCGATGGGGCTGATTTTGCAGTGGGCTGCGGCTACAAGTATTTGTGCGGCGGTCCAGGAGCGCCCGCATGGCTGTATGTGCATCCGCACCACCAAGAAAAAGACTGGCCGGTGATTGCCGGCTGGATGGGACACGAAGACGTTTTTGCCTTTGCGCCGAACTACGCCCCCTTGGCGGGCGTGCGCAGGCATCTGACCGGTTCACCCTCCATCCTGGCCAATCAGGCCATGAGCGCCGCTGCCGACCTTTGGAAACAGTTCAAGCCGGCGGACCTGGGCTGGAAGCACCAGTCGCTCTCCGAGTTGCTGGTCGATCTACTGCACGAGCGCTGCGCGCATCTGGGCGTTAGGGTCACATCGCCGCTGGACTACGCACAGCGAGGCGGTCACCTGACTTTTAGTCACCCGGGAGCAGGAAGCGTCACCGAAGCGCTTTTGGCCCATGGAGTGGTCAGCTCCTTTCGCAAGCCGGACTCCATACGCTTTGGTCTGTCGCCCCTGTATTTGAGCCACGCAGACATCTGGACGGCCGTCGAACGCCTGGTCCAGGTGCTCGAGACCGAGGTCTGGAAGGAGCCGCGCTTTGCCAAGGTTTCTGTCTGAGGCTGCAGCGCGCCTCAATGGGTCGGCCGGTAGGCGGTGACTTCGATTTCCACTTCGCACTCGGGCACCGCCAGTGGCGTACACAAGGTGGTGTTGGCCGGGCTGGCCGGCCCAAAGCATTGCGCGATGACTTCACAGACACCGGTAATGTCTTCCCGCTTGGCCACATGCACCGTCACGCGTACTACGTCCATCAAGCAAAATCCAGCCTGCGCAAGAGCAGTCTCTATTGTGTCGATGGCGCGCCGGGCTTGCTCGACCGCCCCCTGCGGCCACTGGCCCGTGACCATGTCTGCACCTACCGTGCCTGAGACAAAGGCCCAGGGGCCGTCGATAACCGCCCGGCTGTAGCCTGCCATCGCCTCATAGACCGAACCCGTACGCACGAAGCTGCGTGGCATCGGCGGTATTTCGGCCTCCGCCTCGATCTCGACCTCGTAGTCGCCCACCAGTTGAGCCACTGCCAAAACCGTGTTGGCCGGTCGCACGTCGGCAAAGACACGGCCGTGCACCTCCGTAGGCCCTTGCCAGGCAGCGATGTCGCGAAGGTAGATCCGGGTGCGCACCACATCCTCGAGCCCTGAGCCCAGAGCCTGCAGGCTGGCTGCAATCTTGTCGAGGATGAAGACGGTCTGGGCCTGCGCGTTGCCCGGGGCAACCACCTGACCGGCGCCGTGAGTAGCTGTGGTGCCGCTGACCATGATTCGCGAACCCTGTCGAACAGCGCGCGAATACCCGCCAAAGCTTTCCCATTGACTACCGCTGGACACTTGGCTGCGCTGCGCCAGACCAGCGACCGACCGGGCTGAAAAAGGGCGCTGCAGCTGCTTGAGATGGTGACTAAGATCGCCGGAGGCCGTCAGGAAGGGCGGCTTGCGGTACTCATCGCCGCAGTCGCCGGGCGGTTCCTGGGTAAGGGCAAAAGCCTGGCGCAACAAGGCTTGGTCCTGCGCATCCAGCGCGAAACCAAAAACGGCCAGATTGCTGGCCCGGTGCTCGCTCTCGCCCAATCTCGCGCCGACGATGACCGCCCCGACGGCCGCTTGCTCGAGCACCCAGCGCAGGGAGACGGCCGAAATCGAAACGTCGTGCTTCTGAGCGATCGCATGGGCGGCCTGCAGAACCCCCTGAAAAGCATCCCATCCGCCGATGGCGTCAATGAATCTTTGGTACTTGGACTTACTCCAGTCGGGCAGCGCCAGCGGCTCGGCTTTTCCGAGCCAGCGCTCACTGAGAAATCCACCGGCCAGAGTGCCATAGGCCAGCAGACGTATGCCCTGGGCGAGGCACAAATCGCTCATGCGCCCGGCCGCCCTTCGATCAAGCAGGGAAAAGGAGACCTGATTGGTCACGATCGGTGCGCCGTGCTGACGCAGCAAATGCAGGTGATCGGTGTCAAAGTTGGTCAGTCCCAGGTGCAGGATCTGACCTTGCTCGCGCAGTCGCATCAATTGCTCGATGGCATCGAGATAGGCCGGGTGAGTGTAGTCCCACCAGTGAAATTGCAGCAAATCCACACGATCGACCCCAAGACGCGCGCAACGCTCATCCACGCCCGCACGAACCCGGTCGACGCTCATCGCCCCCGGCTCGGGACACCATTTGGTAAAAGCATGGGCAGGGCGCTGCGCTTTCCAAATCTTCAAAAATTCGCCGGTGATGAGTTCAGCGCTGCCGTAATGGTCGGCCATGTCAAAGGCGTCGAAGCCGGCACGGGCATAGTCCAGGAGATCGCGCGCCGCTAGCTGCGGGTCCAGAAGCGTCCCCTCCTTTTCCATATCGGCGACCTGCCACAGGCCGGTGATCAGGCGGGGCACCACCAAGCCGGGGGCCAGTTCGATACGTTCAGGCTCGAGAGGTCTCATGAGGGCGCCGGCGCGCTGACCGGTTCACTTGTTCCAGAAGCGATTGAATGAGGTACACCTCAGCCTCGTGGCAGGCGATGAGCCGACCCCAGCGATGATCAGACATATCCTTGCCGCGCCTGGCGCGCAGCGAGATCACGCAGCCGAACTGTCTCGCCACGACACGGGCCTGGATACGCGGCTGCAGATGCTGCGCATCGGGTCCCACCCAAAAATCCACCCGCCCGGCCTGCCGGTCCAGAACCGGCCGAATCAAGGTCGCCGTGCCATCAAACAGGCTGATGCCCCGGTATAGCCCAACCCCGACGCGAACAGTGTTCATCGAGCCCAAGGCCCAGCGGCCGAGCTGGCGCCCATTAGCCAGAAAACGCAAGGCCCGCGCCGGATCGACAGCGCAGGCCATCCGGGCGGTGTGGACGAGCGAGGACAACGCAGGATTCAAACGACCCGCCCCTACTGCAGAGCGGGCCTGCATCCTCGCACCGCTTACTCCTCGACCCGACGGGTCAAGGCTTGCATATCGGTCAATCCGATCGTACGGTCCGTGACGATCTGCCCGCCCGTAATCTTCCAGACCAAGGCCGGGCCGCTAACATCTCCGTTGGCGTCGAATTCGATCGGACCCGTGGCGCCGAAGTATTTGATCGGCTTGCCAGCCCGGATCAGCTCAATGGCCTTCTTAAATTCTGCGGGGCCAGTACCCACCGGCGTACCGCCGGGGGTGTGCACACGACGCACGGCCTCACGGATGGACGGGCCGCTGAGATCCTTGGCGATGTTCATGGCCAGGGCCATCACCATTACAGCGTCGTACTGGGTGTGTACGCCCGGTCCCTTGGAATCGGTATTCCACTTTTTCTGGAAGGCGTCATTGAAAGCGTCAACGTGAGGACCAGGTTCCTGGGCGTTGTCCATACCAAAAAAGTCTTCGACGAACTGCGCGCCCACACCATTGACAAAGTCCATGGTGCGCATTGAATTGTTCAGCGCCACCTTGCGCGGACCGCCCTGTGAGAGCCACTCGCGAATGATGGTCACGGCATCTTTGGGAAATCCGATGAGCAACAAAGCCTCCGGCTTGGACGCCAGGGCACGGGTGACCTCGGCGCGATAGCTGGGCTGGTTGTCGTTATAAGCCACCTCGGCCAGTATTTCACCGCCCAGTTTCTTGTGCGCACCGCGATAGAAGCGCAACATGTCGGTGCCGAAATCGGTGTTCACATAAATGACCGCCAGTCGCTTCATGCCACGGCGACTGACCTCGGAGGCCGTCGCATAGGCCTGGGTCTTGCTGGTGGGCAGGGTACGGAAGAAGTAGCCTGCGCTGCGGCCGTCCGTGAAGGCGCTGGCCGAGGAGCAGCAGGAGATCTGCACCACCTTTGAAGGCGCAGTCACCGCGGAGATTATGGGCCCGGTTACACCGGAGGAGATCGTGCCGGTAAAGGCCTGCACACGCTCGACATCGACCAGGTACTTGGCCGCATCGACGCCCACCGTGGGCTGGCCCTGGTCATCGCGCAGGATGAACTGAACAGGGCATCCCTTGACACCACCCCCCTGGTTGACGTGCTCGATAGCCAATTCAGCCGCCTGAGCAATTTTCTTGGTAATCGGCGCCATGGAGCCGGTCAGCGGCAGGATGCCCCCGACCTTGACCGGACATGCAGTCGATTGCGCCCATGCTGCCGGCGCAGCGGCGAAAGCCAGCAGAAGGCCCAGAAGACGGCGGTTCAGACCCATCCGGGTTACGGTTATCGGCAGTTGCATGATGATTCCTTTCGTCAACAGATGAAGCTCAGCTTACCAAACCAGATGTCGCGACACAACAGCACGCTCCCCTAGGAGGCCACGTGGCTTGAAGAGCAGCATGAGCACTAGCGTCAATCCGATCAGAATGACCTGAATGGCCGCTCCCTGGGCTGCATGGGAGGGCGGCACCCACTTGGAGACAGCCACCCCGCTGGCGGCCCAGATGCCCCAGACAACCAGGGCACCTAGCATGGCACCGCGATTGTTGCCGCTTCCGCCCACGATGAGCATGGCCCAGACTTGAAAAGTCAGGATAGGCAAAAAATCAAAGGGGCTGACAAAGCCGATGAAGGTGACGTAAAGAGCTCCGGCCAAACCCATCAGAGTTGAGCCCAGCACAAAGGACTGCAGACGATACGACAGCGGGCTCTTACCCAGAGACGAGGCCGCCATCTCATCCTCGCGAATGGCCCGCAGCACACGCCCCCAGGGGGAAGACAGGATGCGTTCGAGGGCCCAGTAGACCAGCGCCACCACAACCACCATGAAGACCAGATAAAACAGGTTGTAAGTCAGCGAGCCTTCAAACCAGGTACTCAAGGGCTTGGGGATGCGGGTAATTCCTTGCGAGCCACCGGTCCAGGATTCCAGGTTGAGCGAGACCAACTGAATCATGATGCCAATGCCAAAGGTGGCAATGGCCAGGTAGTCACCGCGCAAGCGTATGGTGATCAGGCCAACCACCAGCGCGGCGACGGCGGTGATCAACATGGCCGCGATGATGCCCACCAGCCATGGCAGCCCGAAATTGCCCATCAGTTGGGGGCTG
>Ga0194118_10005632_pt1 | contig 12985 bp, 6 predicted proteins | sample TA2MahsurfametaG_2_FD_148662 | JGI IMG/M metagenome (GOLD analysis project Ga0194118, IMG submission 148662) | Freshwater microbial communities from Lake Tanganyika, Tanzania - TA2015013 Mahale N5 surface | ecosystem: Environmental > Aquatic > Freshwater > Lake | place: Tanzania: Lake Tanganyika...
GCCGTATGGCCAAACTGATGACGGAAATGGCGTGCTCTTGACCCACCACGCGCTGGTGCAACAAGGACTCCATATTCAGCAATTTACTGTTTTCCCCCGCGATCATTTTATCCACAGGAATACCCGTCCAGCGGGACACAATGGCGGCAATATCTTTGTCTGATACCTCTTCACGCAACAAAGTACCCCCAGAATGGGATTCTTCTTCTTTTTTGGCGATGCTTTCTTCCAGTTGGGGAATGGCGCTGTACATCAACTCACCTGCTTTGGCCAATTCACCTTGCCTTTGGGCCTGCATTAATGCATGTCGTGCATGATCCAGGTCGGTTTTCAGCGCCTGCAAATCCGCAATGGCTTTGCGCTCTTTTTGCCAACGCATGGTCATATCTGCGCTGACTTCTTCTAAATCAGCGATGTCTTTTTGGCATTGGTTCAATCGGCGAATACTGGCGTCGTCCGTTTCTTTTTTCAAGGCCTCGTATTCAATTTTCAGTTGCATCAACCGGCGATCCATTTCGTCCAGCTTTTCTGGCTTAGAGTGCACCTCCATACGCAATCGACTGGCCGCCTCGTCCATTAAATCAATGGCTTTGTCTGGTAAAAATCGTTCGGTTAAATATCGATCCGACAGGGTTGCCGCTGCAATAATGGCCCCATCTGTAATACGCACACCATGGTGCATCTCGTAACGCTCTTTCAATCCTCGTAAAATGGAAATGCTTTCTTCTACACTGGGTTGATCCACATAAAGGGTTTGAAACCGTCTAGCCAATGCCGCATCCTTTTCAATGTATTGACGGTATTCGTCCAACGTGGTGGCTCCAATGCAATGCAGCTCCCCTCGGGCCAAAGCAGGTTTTAAGATATTGGCGGCATCCATGGCCCCATCCCCTTTGCCCGCGCCTACCAAGGTGTGCAGTTCATCAATAAACAACACCACATCGCCCTGCCCCTCTGTAATCTCGTTCAGCACGGCCTTTAAACGCTCTTCAAATTCGCCTCGGTATTTGCTGCCTGCAATTAGGGCACCTAAATCCAAGGACATCACGCGGGTATTACGCAATGTATCAGGAATATCGTTGCACGCGATCCGCAGCGCCAAGCCCTCGATAATGGCTGTTTTTCCTACACCAGGTTCGCCGATCAAGACTGGATTATTTTTGGTACGCCGCGACAACACCTGAATGGTACGACGAATTTCTTCTTCACGACCAATCACAGGATCCAACTTACCCTCCTTGGCCAGCTGAGTCATATCCTTGGCATATTTCTTTAATGCATCGTACTGATCTTCTGCACTGGCAGACTGAGCCGTACGCCCCTTACGCAATGCGGCAATGGCCCTATTCAACCCATCGGGTTTCAAGCCCGCTTTGGCCAGAATATCCCCTGTGGTGGCATCCTGTAACAATCCCCAAAATACGCTTTCCACTGTGACAAATTGGTCCCCCAAAGAGGTGGCGAAATCTTTGGCTTGAACCAATACTTTTTGTAATGCTGGTGACGTTGTAACCTGACTGTTTTTGGCCACAGGCTTTTTTTCCAACATCAAGGCCACCTGTGCCATGGCCTGGGCGGGATCTCCGCCTGCTTCTGTCATCAGAGCACTGACTCCCCCTTGAGGATCGGACAACAAGGCGCCCAAAACGTGGATGGGCAGCACCTCTGGATGCTCTTTTCGAACGGCACTTTGGTGGGCTTCTTGTAAAAATCCCTGGGTTCGATCTGTAAAATGATTCATAGTCACTTCCTGGAAAAACAAAATCTTTAAACAATTATCTCATATAATCTTGTAAAAAATCTATACAAGATTTAGTTTTTTTTACAGAATGAACATTGGTCGTCGAATCCATCACGCTGGCCCCAGCGCCCCAGATCCGTTCCACATGTTTTTTTGAAAAATAGAAAACAGCTCTTGACTTCACCAACCTTTTGTTTATAAAATATGAAGAATCGTGCGCCCTTAGCTCAATTGGATAGAGCGTCAGACTACGGATCTGAAGGTTAGGAGTTCAAGTCTTCTAGGGCGTGCCAAAAAAATACGGAAAAATATAGAAAAAATGCCTTCAGGGATCCTGTCACTTACGAACATTTGAACCATATTCGTTGATGATAATATGTGGTGGTATTTTTGGCTTTGGACCTGATTCATGGCATGGGGTTCGGACAATGGGCGTGTTGTTTATTGATTTATAAGATTAAATTCTGTATACTGTCCTGTAAATTTTTAATGCCAAACCAACCATGAATTCCGCAGAATTGCGCACTCTGTTTTTAGAGTTTTTTCAAAGAAAAGGCCACGTCCTTGCGCCCTCTGCGCCCTTGGTTCCACACAATGACCCCACGTTGCTGTTTACAAGTGCTGGCATGGTGCCGTTTAAGGATTACTTTACAGGGGCCGTGTCTCGCCCTTATCCCACAGCAGCAAGCTGTCAAAAATGCGTGCGCGCAGGTGGAAAGCATAATGATTTAGAACAGGTAGGACACACCAAAAGGCACCACACGTTTTTTGAAATGTTGGGCAATTTTTCCTTTGGTGATTATTTCAAAGAGGCGGCTATTTTATATGCCTGGACGTTTTTAACCGACACATTACAGCTGGACAAGAATCGTCTGTGGATTACCGTATACCATACCGATCACCAAGCGGTCCAATGGTGGAAAAAAATTGCAGGTTTGGGCGATGATCGCATCATTCGCATTGCAACGTCGGATAATTTTTGGTCCGCAGGCGATATGGGTCCCTGTGGACCGTGTTCCGAGATTTTCTATGATCATGGGGATCATATTTTTGGTGGATTGCCTGGTACAGCAGACCAATATGGTGATCGGTACGTCGAGTTGTGGAATTTGGTGTTCATGCAGTTTGATCAAAAAGGTCCGGATGAACGTGTAGATTTACCATCACCCAGTATTGATACAGGGATGGGCCTGGAACGCATTGCCGCAGTGGTTCAGGGGGTAAACGATAATTTTGAAACAGATATTTTCAAAGCGATTATTGATCAATCTGTGTCCTTGTGTCCGGATCAAGAGAGCTCTGATCATGTCCGCGTTGCCCACAGGGTGGTGGCCGACCATTTACGCAGCAGCAGTTTTTTATTGGCCGAAGGGGTTTTGCCCAGCAATGAAGGCCGCGGGTATGTGGTGCGACGCATCATGCGCAGAGCCTTGCGACACATTCATTTTTTGGGTGCCAAATGCGATCACTTAGCCCAGTTGGTACCTGTTTTAATTGAAAAAATGGGGGCCGCCTATCCAGAGCTGGGCCGTACACAAGATTTAATCACGTCCGTTTTGTCTCAGGAAGGAGAGCAATTTGAAGAATTATTGCGAAAAGGGCTGCGCCGTATGGAGGGGTGGTTAAGTCGGGCGAAAAAGGGAGATCTTATGCCTGGTGCCGATGCCTTTACCCTGTACGACACCTTTGGATTTCCCCTAGACTTAACCCAAGATATTGTAAAGGAAAAAGGGTGTGGTGTGGATGAACGGGAATTTCATATTTGTATGAGTGCACAAAAAGAGCAATCGCGTGCATCATGGTCAGGCAGTGGAGGATGGGCAAAATCTTCCCTTTGGGATGATTTAAATCAACGTTATGCCGCCACAGCGTTTGTCGGGTATGATGATTTGCACGCTCTGGGTCAAATCCTGTGCATGGCATGGGATCAAGAAGAGGTGGGTGTTGGGGAAACGTCTGTATTAAAGGCGTCGCAAACGGGGTATGTGGTCTTGGATCAAACCTCGTTTTACCCAGAATCTGGTGGACAAAAAGGCGATGGTGGGCAATTCACCTGGACTCACGGTTCGGCCACGGTTTTAGATACGATGAAAAAAGGCCACTTGATTGCCCATTTAATCCAGGTCAACAGTGGGCAGTTAAAGGTCAATGACACCATTCATTGTGCCGTGGACAGCTCCAGGCACGACACAGCGGCCCATCATTCAGCGACCCATTTGCTGCAAGCGGCATTGCGGCGCGTTTTGGGAAAACACGTGATGCAAAAAGGATCATCGGTCAGTCCGGATCGATTGCGTTTTGACTTCAGTCATCAAAATGCCGTGTCTTGGGATCAGTTGGAATCTGTGGAAAATATGGTCAACGGATGGATTAGGGAAAACACAGCCATTGAGACCAAACATATGCCTCAAGACGTTGCTCTGGCATCAGGAGCCATGGCTTTTTTTGGTGAAAAATACGATGATGTGGTGCGTGTGATTTCCATGGGGGATGCATCTGTGGAATTGTGTGGTGGAACGCACGCAAAACGGACAGGAGATTTAGGGTTATTTAAAATCATATCCGAATCAGGTGTGGCCGGTGGGGTGCGTCGCATCGAGGCTGTGGTGGGGAAATCGGCATTAAAAGTGGTGCAAACATGGCATGATCAATTGCGCAGTTTTTCCCATAAACTGAAAACGCCTATTGTCCAATTATCTGAAAAAATAGATACATTAAATGCCAATCGGCAAAGCACAAAACCCGCATGTTCATCCGTTGTGTGTCAAGAGTCGGCCATCGGCTCTGTGGTTTTTTGGCACGCAGAACAACCAAGGGCCTCCTTCAAAGACTTGAAAACTGCCTATGATCAAGTCAGAAAAACCTTGACATCGGGGATTGTCGTATTAACCAGCACAGAAGACGATACGACCTGTCTTATTTTGGGGGTTACACCCGATTTAAATCATGATGCCGCTGTGCTGTTAAAAACCATATTGGCTCCGTTTCAAGTGTCCAGTGGCGGACGCAAAGATTTGGCCCAAGGGGGAGGAAAAGGTTTGCCTTTACACCCTGCCCTTATGAATCATATTATTCAAACTCTGGAACCTGTATTATGAATGTGATAATCATTCCATAGCATTTAAGGGATCTGTGGTCGAGAATATAGACCACAGACCCATCCCTATGGTCTGCAGATGCCGTCTTCCCTTTTCAGTCCTCCCACCCCCATGGAACCATGTCTATATCAACGTGCACGCCTAAAATGCCATCCTTAACGCCCATTATGGCCCAATATCTGTCGATCAAAGAAGAAAACCCCGATTGTTTATTGTTTTTTCGTTTGGGTGATTTTTATGAACTGTTTTTAGAAGACGCAAAAATTGCATCCCAAGCATTGGACATCATCTTGACCCGACGTCACAAAAATGGCGCAGAGGATATCCCCATGTGTGGTGTTCCAGCCCATGCCAGCGAGTCCTATATTGCACGATTAATCAAAAAGGGATTTCGTGTGGCCATATGTGAACAAATGGAACAGTCAACAGCAAAAAGCAAAGGCCCCATCCACAGAGAAGTCGTGCGCATCATTACGCCAGGAACATTGACCGAAGAGACCCTGCTGAATGCCAGAGCCCACAATTTCCTGATGGCACTGTACCCTCAAGAGAAATCTTTTTCTTTGGCGTGTGTGGATATTTCCACAGGAGACTTTTTCATTGAATCCCATCACAGCAGCGATTTATCCTCTGTACTGCACCGCATCATGCCCCAAGAAATTTTGTTGCCAGAACCATGCCTGAACAGGGATGATATTCAGAGCATTTGGCACGATTGGAAAAGCAAAATTCAACCACTGGCCTTGCCCCGTTTTGATCGCGGAGAAGAGCGTTTAACCAGCTTTTTCAACATTCAAACCATGGAAAGCTTTGGTTCATTCAGCACCATAGAATTGGCCGCAGCCGGTGCATTGTTGGATTATGTTTTAATCACACAGAAGAAAAACAGTTTATTGTTATCGCATCCGAAAAAAATAGAACCCTCTGATTGTTTAGAGCTTGACGGTTTCACACGGCGTAATTTGGAAATCACCACAACCTTTTCTGGGGAAAAAACAGGGTCTCTGTTGCATACCATCGATGAAACCATTACCCCCATGGGTGGGCGTTTATTGGCCATGCGCCTGTCCAATCCTTTGAAAAATTTAACCACATTGCAAGAGCGCCAAAACAGCGTTCGATTTTTTGTAAATAACAACAGCACACGAAACGTCATCCGAGAATTGTTTAAAACCATACCGGATATGGATCGAGCGTTGTCGAGATTGTTTTTACGCCGAGGCACACCCAAAGATTTGGGGGCTCTGCGTGCGGGCCTTCAGGTTTTACCCGCCATTACAGAGGCATTGTCCCATCATCAGTCCAGTTTAGGTGCAGAGTTGCGTCATCTTTTTCATGCCTTTCACACCCACACATCCCTGTTAGAGCGCTTGGATCATGCGTTGATGAAGGAATTACCTGCCCAATTACGTGATGGCATGGTGTTTGCACAGGGATATGATGCCGTATTGGATCAAGCCCGGGAAAACCATGGGGAATGTCAGGATATTCTGCAAGAATTACAACGCCGATACAGTGCGGAAACGGGCATTACCCATTTGCGCATCAAACGCAACGCCATTATTGGATATTACATAGAGATTCCTCCGGCATCGGCTGGAAAAATGCCCTTTCACTTTATTTTAAAACAAACACTGGTGTCCAGTTATCGATACACGACCCCTGAATTATTGGCCATGGAGCAACGTCGGGCCAGCAGTACGGATGCGGCGTACGCCAGGGAATGTCAATTGTTCGAAGAAATTGTGATCCATTTGTGCGAGTCAGCCGATCAATTGCGCGAAACATTGAATGCCATTGCCGTTTATGATGTATCGTGCGCGTTGGCTGAACTGGCGGAAAAGTATGGCTATACCTGCCCTATCCTGGATTACTCCACCACCTTTGAAATCGAGGGTGGACGTCACGCGGTGGTTGAACGGGTTTTGAACAATGCCTTTGTGTCCAATGATTGCGCGTTATACCCAGAACGCCCCATTTGGATTTTAACAGGGCCCAATATGGCTGGAAAAAGTACGTTTTTACGGCAAAATGCCTTGATTGCACTGTTGGCCCATGTGGGCAGTTTTGTCCCCGCAACCACGGCCCACATCGGTATCATTGATCGTATTTTTAGCCGCGTTGGGGCATCCGATGATTTGGCCAGGGGACATTCCACATTTATGGTGGAAATGATCGAAACGGCGACCATTTTAAACAAGGCCACAACCCAAAGTTTTGTCATTTTGGATGAGGTTGGTCGAGGGACATCCACCCATGATGGTTTGGCGCTGGCTTGGGCGTGCATAGAATATTTAGATCAACACTTGCCTTGTCGCACCTTTTTTGCCACCCATTATCATGAATTATCGGGCCTGCAGCACATGGAGAAATTGGGGTTTTATACTATGGAAATCAAAGAATGGGAGCGCAAAGTGGTGTTTTTTCATAAAATCAAACCGGGAGTGGCGGACCAATCCTATGGGTTAAATGTGGCGCGTTTAGCCGGAATTCCCGATGCGATCATTCATCGTGCAGAAGCCATTTTAAGCACCCTGCAGCCTTTGCCACTGACTCCTGCAACCCAGACATGATCCAAAAAAGTATCCTGACCCCCATTTGCATAAATGGAATAAACCTTTAGAATGGTTCGAAGTGTCATGATTCTTTATTATCGAGATCCTTTGTGAAAGTACTTGTCGTCGAAGCCCCAGGAAAAGTTAAAACCATATCACAATATGTGGGTCCAGATTACAAGGTTTTAGCCACTTGGGGTCATGTGCGCAGCTTGCCCAGTAAAACCGGATCTGTCCGACCAGATGAAGATTTTGGTTTGACGTGGGAAATGACGGAAAAAGCAGAAAAATCTGTGGGCGCCATTGTCAAGGCGTTGGAAAAAGCCGATACATTAATTCTGGCCACAGACTTGGACCGAGAAGGCGAAGCCATTTCCTGGCACTTATTAGAACACTTAAAAGAGATCAAGGCTCTGAAGAAAGATCTGGTCATTCAACGGGTGTGCTTTAATGCCATTACAAAATCGGCGATTTTACAGGCTCTGTCTAACCCCAGACGGATTGACCAAGATTTGGTTGATGCCTATTTGGCCCGTTTAAGTTTGGATTATTTGGTGGGGTTTACTCTGTCTCCTATCTTATGGACAAAAGTTCCCGGAACCCGTTCTGCTGGCCGCGTTCAATCTGTGGCCTTGCGATTGGTGGTTGAAAAAGAGCAAAACATCCGATCCTTTCAGGTGCAAGAGTATTGGTCCATTCATGGATTTTTCGATCAAGAGAAAAAAGGGTTTTCTGCCCAATTGGGGACCTTTCGCGGTCAGAAATTGGAAAAACTGTCTCTGAAAACAGAAAATGAAGCCAAAGAGTGGGTCAAAGAATTACAACCTTTGTCTTATACGGTTAAAGAGGTTGCCGCCAAACGTGTTCAGCGCCATCCTGCCCCACCCTTTGTGACGTCCAGTTTACAGCAAGAAGCATCGCGAAAGCTGGGGTATTCGCCCTCTAAAACCATGCAGATTGCCCAAAAATTATACGAAGGTGTCGAGATGAAAGGCCAAACACTGGGGCTGATTACCTATATGCGCACCGACAGTACCATGATTATCCCAGATGTCATCAAGGACATGCGTGATTTTGTCACGAAAAAATGGGGGGCCGAGTTTATTTCACCGGCCGTACGGCAATACAAAGTCAAGGCGCACTCCCAAGAGGCCCACGAAGCCATTCGCCCAACCCAAATTGATTTAACACCTGATGGATTAAAAAGCGTTCTCCCTGAGGACCTTTTTCCTTTGTATCAATTAATTTGGGATCGCACCATGGCCTCTCAGATGAGTTCTGCCCAGTATGATCAAACCACGGCCAGCATTGTTTCCAGTGATGGACAGCATATATTCAGAGCATCAGGTTCCGTATTGGTATTCGAAGGGTTCTTGATTTTATATGGGGAAAGTGTGGATGATGATACCGATCAAGAGGACTTGAAAAAGCTGCCTGCCTTGGTGGCCGATCAAAAGGTTGCCCTGGAACGGGTCGATCCCGATCAACATTTTACCCAACCGCCAGCACGGTATTCCGAGGCATCGCTGATCAAAGGCATGGAGGAATTGGGTATTGGAAGACCCAGCACGTATGCCCGGATTTTACAGGTTCTGCAGGAACGTGGTTATGTGGAGATTGACAAAAAACGCATGGTTCCAAAAGAGCGCGGCATGGTGGTAACGGCTTTTTTATGTAAGTTTTTTGCAAAATATGTGGACTATAATTTCACTGCAGAATTGGAAAATCAGTTGGACCAAGTGTCGGCTGGAAAAGAATCTTGGAAAACCTTGCTGCATCAATTTTGGAATCCATTTTTCAATACCATCCAAGAATCCAAAACATTAAAAGTTTCCGAAGTATTAAACATCATTCAGGAGGACATTTTGGAACAACCAAAGCAAGAATGCCCCCGCTGTAAAAAAGGATTTTTATCATTAAAACTAGGCAAAATTGGACCATTTTTAGCCTGCTCTAATTATCCAGATTGCACATACAGTGCCAACATAGAGGGCGCAAGCGAAGAGCCGTCTGTTTTGGGTGCTCACCCCGATACAGGAAAAGATATTTTGATTAAAAAGGGGCCCTATGGTTGGTATGTGGAACATGCAGAAACACGTACATCATTAGGCCCCTTGTTTACCCCTGAAAATATTCAGTTGGATCAAGCATTATGGCTGTTGTCTTTACCCCATGAATTGGGCAAACACCCCAACACTGGTCTGCCCATTATGATTGGTCTGGGACGTTTTGGCCCGTACGTTAAATATCAGAATCGATTTTATTCCATCAAACAAAAACAACCCGATACGTTGACCTTGCATCAGGCGGTGGATTTAATTGACCATGCGCCGGCGCCTAAAAAACCGGTGGCTGAAAAACCAGCAATGGCCATCAAGTCTGGTGCGGTAAAAACGGCTGTGACGAAATCTGCTGAGCCTGTAAAAACAGGAGATTCCAAAACGGATGATCTGGCGAAAACAGATGCGCCTAAAAAACCGGTGGCTAAAAAAACCACAAAATCCCTGGTATCGGATGCATCGACAGAAACGGTGGCCAAACCTGCTGGGGCAAAAACGAGACCTGCAGCATCAAGATCCAAAAAAACAGCCGCATCCACGCCTCTGGGAAATGATGGGGTTTCTGCAGCCAAAGCTTCTGAAAAGACGCCTGCCGAACCCAAGATATAGGGGGACATGTTCATGGAATTCCTATACACAGGATTACGCCAAGCCATCGATGGTCTTTACGCATTCATTTTTCCCCCCGATAAACCCTATGAGTGGATAGGATTTTTGGCTTTGCTGTTTAATCTCGTGTGTTATATTCCTCAAATCAGGCGCATTCGTCTCACCCAATCATCCAAAGATATTTCGTTTTGGATGTTTTCCATTTGGATTATGGGCAGCACCACGTGGATGATTTACGGCATCAGAGAAATGCGTTGGCCTGTGATGATTACCAATGGCATTAATCTGGTATTTCGCATTTGGGTTTTGGTGTACAAATATATTGTGGATCGTCGATCTAAAACCCTCTCTAAATCCTGAAAATGGAGTTGTACTTTGGCATGTCTGACCCAATCTGAACCACGTACGCTTGATTCTATATACACAACGGGTGCGAACCCAAACCAATTAAACACGCTATACTGCGCAGGAGGATTTTAATGATGAAAGTTCTGGATTATCTGCGGATTTATTTTGAACACGTTGATTTCCTTGGTTTTTTAGCTGCGACCTTGAGTGCCATTGCGTTGTTGCCACAAATTCATCAAATTTGGGTTACGCGCTCTGCCAAAGACATTTCCTTTGGCATGCTGGCCTTATTGCTCAGCGGTTCCATTGTTCAGATGATTTATGCCGTTTTAACCCATCAAATTCCGGTCATTGTGACCAATTGCATTTCTATCACCCTGCGCACCTTGGTTTTAGGGTGTAAACTTTATATGGATTGGCGTGCATCACAAAAAAGCTCATAAGGTAAAACACCCCCCCCACCGTATTCTAAGAGGGCAAACTGTGACAGCATAGGCTTTGTACATCATTCAAGTCATCAGCATTCTAGATCACCGAGTGCAGAGCCCCCGCGCCCGTATTTTGGGCAGTCAGATTAAATCCATACCCCTTTCTATGCCTGATCAAAATCTGGTGCATCATGAGCAAGAAATTCCGACGACGATCCGAATTTTTCAAAATATCGGGCATCGCCAACCATGCAAATGGATCGTTTGACATCTTTTTTTAAAAACTCTTGAATGACTTTAACCTTGGAAAATTCTAAAAATTCCGATGGTATGGTGTTCACACGTTCAAAAAAAGAGCCCTCTGTTGCACAAAAAATCCATTGAAATGTGCGGTGCACTGCCCGAATTTCTTCGTGACTGGATTGCAATCTTTTTAACTTGATGCGATTAATCCCCATCAATTTTGCAGGATACCCCAAAACCAACCCATAAGGCATTACATCGCTGGCCACACCCGATAATCCGGAAATCATGGCGCCCTCCCCAATGCGTGTAAATTGGAGCACCGCACATAATCCACCCAAAACGGCTTGATCTCCTACCTCGACATGTCCGGCCAGAGTCGCCTGATTGGCCATAACGATATCATTGCCCAGGCTGCAATCGTGGGCAATATGCACACCAACCATTAAAAATACGCGATCGCCTATGACTGTGCATCCTCCACCTTCTTTTGTACCCCGATGAATGGTGACGTGCTCACGAATTCTGGCATGCTTGCCAATCACCAGATGGGTTTCTTGGCCGGCATAAATTAAGTGTTGGGGATCAGAGCCCAAAACAGAAAAAGCGCCAATCGTGCTGTCTGCCCCGATGGTGGTATTCTGTTCAATCACCACATGGGACGTCAATCGCACATTATTGTGCAACACAACATCAGGGCCAACAATGCAATAGGGTCCAATATCACATCCACGACCAATGTGTGCGCTGGGATGAACAATGGCGCTGTTATGAACAACAAAGGAATCTGTCATGAACCCAAAGACAAGACTTTACTCGTTAAACTATAGTCTATTTCTCTTTACCAGTCCACTGTGCACCCATTTGATGCCGCGGGATTATCTCGGCGCCACTGAGCAGGTTCAACCTACCCTGCCCTGTAACACGTGCCATCATTCAATGTATTTCAACGCGTACCCCCGGGATGAAAGGATCCCTTTGTCCCAGGATCCACCCTTGATCCTTTTCGTCCGGTCATGCATGGTCGGACGTCTTTTTTAACCGTGTTGTTATTTGCATTATTGTATATTTTCATCGCATGAAAATCTCTTTTCTTCGATTTTCTAATTCCGCACTACTTTTTTTGTTTGGTGATGTTTTTTCCGTCTGTTTCGTATTCTTTGTGTGCGTCAAAGAATTCCGGTCATTCCCCTGACCAGAGAACTTGGACATTATACCAGAGTATTCGTTCTCAGTGCCATCGGTCTTGCGCATTTTAAAAATACCGGCGTAGCGAGCAAGATCTTGATTAGTCAGATCTTGTGCATCGTATTTCCAGTCCGTATAAAAAATACTGTTTATAGGTTGTCCAGTACTCTTTGGTTGTGGAGCCGTTATTGGCTGGCTATTAAAGCCACAAAAATTCTGGGATGAATTATTATGATCCGTTGGTAAAAACCGAATGCTTTTTGTGAGGGGAATGTCTATTGTTTCATTTTCTCCATCTTTTTCATTTTTTATATAAAACCTTTCTTCTTTTTTATATATTGCACATTTAGCACCTAGAAACTTAACCCGTTTGTTTTTATCATCATCTGTCGGTAAAATTGTGAATCCATTAATGTCCCATATCTTTCCATCGCGTGCAAAATCATCTAGCACACGATTTAAAGTTCTGTCTTGTTCAAAACCTAAACCCTGCTTTACTTTACCCACAATGCTGGTTCTCTCATTTTTGATAAAACAATCGTACTTTCCCTGTTTATCATCCTTTACATCAATTTTAAATATCTTGTTATTGTTATTATCTAACATAAAGCAGTTTTGCAGAACTTCTACTATTTCTGTATTTTTATCCCCACTCTGCACGTCACTGTTGGTACGATCCTGCAACACCTTCTCTTCTGCTTCCTTCTCTGCTAAT
>Ga0194118_10005634_pt1 | contig 12984 bp, 14 predicted proteins | sample TA2MahsurfametaG_2_FD_148662 | JGI IMG/M metagenome (GOLD analysis project Ga0194118, IMG submission 148662) | Freshwater microbial communities from Lake Tanganyika, Tanzania - TA2015013 Mahale N5 surface | ecosystem: Environmental > Aquatic > Freshwater > Lake | place: Tanzania: Lake...
TCCCCATGAGCCCCCTAGGTCGAGAATTACTCGAGGAAACACTCGAGAATATTTGTGTAATTGCGCTAGAAAGTAGGATGGGGGATGAGTCAATAATCGTTACCTAACGAGAGGCCAAGAGAGCGATGCCAGCCGGATCTAATAGTTCATATGGAAAAGTGCTTGTTACGGGCGCTGACGGCTTCATTGGCTCGCACTTAACCGAAACCCTCTTCCGTCAAGGATTTAAAGTTAGGGCTTTCGTCTATTACAACTCATTTAATTCATGGGGCTGGCTTGATCATTGTGGAGAAGATGTAAAGGGTCAATTCGAAGTCTTTGCCGGTGACATTCGCGATCCGCATGGGGTTAAAAACGCAATGACTGGTTGTGACGCAGTACTTCACCTTGCAGCCTTAATTGGAATTCCCTTTTCCTATCACTCACCCAGTACCTATGTAGAGACCAATATCAACGGAACACTAAATGTATTGCAAGCAGCAAGAGATCTAGGTGTTAGTCGCATTATTCACACATCAACCAGTGAAGTTTATGGAACAGCGAAATTTGTCCCAATCACCGAAAAACATCCTCTTCAAGGCCAATCTCCCTATTCAGCTTCGAAGATAGCAGCTGATCAATTAGCTTATTCTTTCTATTCATCATTTGATCTACCCGTCATCACACTTCGACCCTTTAATACCTATGGGCCAAGACAATCGGCGAGAGCAGTGATTCCAACAATAATTACTCAGCTAGCAAATAAAGCCAGCTCTATTAAATTAGGTGCGATTAAACCAACTCGTGATTTTAGTTTTGTCGAGGATACCGTTTCAGGATTCATCTCAGCTCTTAAGAGTGAGAAAGGAGTTGGTGAGACAATCAACCTTGGAAGCAATTTTGAAGTTTCAATTGAAGACACCGCAAAACTAATCGCAGAGATTATGGACGTATCGGTAGAAATTTCTACTGATGAAGAGCGCCTAAGGCCTGAAAATTCCGAAGTTGAAAGGCTCTGGGCTGATAACTCAAAAGCTCTTGAGATTCTGGGCTGGAAACCTTCATATGCAGGTCTAAATGGCTTTAGAGAAGGTTTAGCCAAGAGCATTGATTGGTTCACCCACCCTGAGAATTTAAAGCTCTATAGGTCGGGGGATTACAACCTGTGAGGGCCGCCGCGGATTCAACTGCATTTGTTAGTCAAATAGTAGAAGCAATTAGAGAAGTCGTAGGGCTTGGGCCAGTGGCGCTTCATGAACCTAGCTTTGAGGGCAATGAGTGGATCTATTTAAAGGAGTGCCTGGATTCAAATTATGTATCATCGGTTGGAAAATTTGTTGACCAATTTGAATTATCACTTGCTAATTACACAGGGGCAAAATATGCAATATCTGTAGTTAATGGCACTGCCGCTCTTCAGATAGCGCTCAAGCTTGCGGGAGTAAACAGCGGCGAGGAAGTGCTATTACCAGCTCTAACTTTTGTTGCGACAGCAAATGCAATTTCCTATCTTGGCGCAATCCCTCACTTTGTCGACAGCGAGGAAAGGACCCTTGGCATCGATGTTGTTAAGTTGAGAGAGTACCTAAGTGCAAATACAGAACAGCAATCTGATTTATGTATTAACAAGTCCACCAAAAGAGTAATCAGGGCCTTAGTTCCCATGCACACATTTGGTCATCCATCTGATCTTGAGCAACTCTTGTCAATTGCAAGAGACTTCAGTCTAGTCCTAGTAGAAGATGCAGCAGAATCTCTCGGAAGCTTTTATAAAGGACAACACACTGGAACCTTTGGCCTACTTAGCACTTTGAGTTTCAATGGAAACAAGACAATTACTACAGGCGGTGGTGGTGCGATACTCACCAATGATGAAGCACTGGCTAGGCGTGCAAAGCATCTAACAACTACTGCCAAGATTTCACATAAGTGGGAATTTGATCATGATGAAATCGGCTACAACTATCGGATGCCAAATATCAATGCTGCGCTTGGCTGCGCACAGATGGAGAAGCTTCCAGAGAAGATAAGGTCAAAGCGAGAGCTTTTTAACAGTTATAGAGAGGAATTTAAGTCGATTTCTGGGGTCTCGATATTCGAGGAACCCAAAAATTGTCAGAGTAATTACTGGCTCCAAACGCTTTTATTGAAAGACGACAATTTAGACCTGAGAGACTCTGTCCTGGAGGCGAGCAACAAAGAGGGAATAATGACAAGGCCTGCCTGGAAACTTATGAGCAATATAGCTCCTTATCGAAATTCGCCAGCTATGTCGTTAGAGAGCGCTAACTCGCTTTATCGACGAGTAATTAATCTACCCAGTAGTCCTGTCTTATCCGAAGGAATAAAATGAGGAAGAATTTAATATTGTTTGGAGCTGGAGGCCATGCCCGGTCTTGTATCGATGTCATTGAGCAAGAAGGCGAATTCAAAATCACTGGCATAGTGGGACTTGATAGTGAGCTGGGTTTGCAGGTAAACGGATATGAAGTCATAGCGACGGATAAGGATCTCTCTACCTTGATTAGTAAAGCGCAATTTGCGTTAATTGTTTTGGGTCAGATTTCCTCTCCCGATGCAAGGATCAGTCTTTATCAGAGAGCTTCAAAAGCTGGATTTGACCTGGCCAACGTTGTATCTCCTTCCGCTTATGTATCCCCATCTGCCCAACTTGGTAAGGGAACAATTGTCATGCATGGGGCCATCATCAATGCTGGAGTGAAGATCGGCAGTAATTGCATCATTAATAGCAGAACGCTTCTGGAACACGACACCCAAGTCTTAGATAACTGTCATATTTCTACGGGTGCAATTCTCAACGGTAGTGTTCTTGTTGAAGAAGGGTGTTTTATCGGTAGTGGAACGATTGTCAAAGAGGGAGTCTCAATTGGAGCGCGCTCTGTAGTTGGAATGGGTTCCCAATTGCGCTCTAATTTGACTACAAATAGTAGGTTTCTTGGAGAGTCATTGAAATGAAAACCATGATTATTGCAGAAGCTGGAGTGAACCATAACGGAGAATTAGAGTTAGCCAAGAAGCTAATTCAAGTAGCAGCTAAATCAGGTGCAGACTTTGTAAAGTTTCAAACCTTCAATGCTGATCGACTGGTAACCAAAAAAGTACCTAAGGCGCAATATCAGATCCAAAATTCTGAATTTAGTGAATCTCAATTTGAGATGTTAAAACGCCTAGAGCTCAGTGAAATCATGCATAGAGAATTAATCGAAGCGTCACGAGCTCAAGGTATTGGTTTTATCTCCACTGCTTTTGATATTGAAAGTGCAAATATGCTGCTTTCGCTTGGTCAGGATATTTTTAAGATTCCTTCTGGTGAGATTTCAAACCTTCCATATTTGCGCCATATCGGAGGTTTTGGAAAGAGAGTTATTCTCTCATCAGGGATGTCTACCTTGGAAGAGGTCAAAGATGCACTTGAAGTATTAGAAAGCGCAGGTATTTCTAAATCTCAAATTACAGTCCTTCACTGTGCAAGTGCCTATCCAGCCCCAGTTGTAGATGTCAACTTATTGGCTATGCGGACAATGAAAGAAAGTCTAAATGTGGAAGTTGGATATTCGGATCACACTCTTGGCATTGAGGTATCGATTGCAGCAGTTGCACTAGGAGCAACAGTGATTGAGAAACACTTTACTCTCGATAGAAATCTTCCTGGTCCTGATCATAAGGCAAGCCTTGAGCCTGATGAGTTGAATTCAATGGTTACCCAGATACGAAATATAGAGCAGGCACTTGGTGATGGAGTGAAGCGCCCCATGCCTAGTGAGTTGGAGAATATAGATTTAGCCAGAAGGTCGATAGTAGCAAAATGTTCAATCAGAGAAGGCGAGATCTTTTCTGAGTTAAATCTATCAACGAAGAGACCAGGAACTGGAATATCACCAATGGACTGGGATCGTTTAATTGGTAGTAAGGCGACAAGAAACTTTGATGAAGATGAGTTGATTGATGAAGCGTAAGGTTTGTGTGTTTACGGGCACACGAGCAGAGTATGGATTATTACGCCCGCTACTTGTCAAGTTATCAAACGATTCGAGAATTGAATTGCAGCTGGTGGTTAGCGGTATGCACTTGTCGGAAAAATTTGGTTACACTTACAAAGAAATAGAAAGTGATGGTTTTTCTATTGACAAAAAAGTAGAGATTCTTGATGATGAAGACTCAGCTAAATCAATATCACGAGCCATTGGAATTGGAATTGCAGAGTTGACAAAAGCTTTCAATGAAATAAAACCAGAAATCGTCGTAATTTTGGGTGATCGTTTCGAAGCGTTAGCAGCAGCCACAGCATGTCAAATCTCAAGGACGCCAGTTGCCCATATCTACGGGGGGGAGGCAACAGAAGGATGCATGGATGAAGCCTTTAGGCACGCGATTACTAAAATGTCACATCTTCACTTTGTATCAACCAAAGAGTATCAAAAGCGAGTTATACAACTTGGAGAAAATCCAGAGCGTGTCTTTCTGGTTGGTTCCCTGGGAGTAGAAAATATACTAAACGCCAAGTTTTCAAGTCGAGAGGATTTGGAGCGAGATTTAAAATTGAGATTCTCTCGTACTAATATCTTGATTACATTTCATCCTGTAACACTTGAACCTGATACTGCTAAAGATCAAATTGAGGAATTGCTGGTAGTCTTGAAAGATCTAAAAGAAACTACTTGCATTTTTACATATCCAAATTCAGACCCAGGCGGTCTTCAAGTTATTTATGCTATAGACAAATTCGTCTCAGAGCACCAAAATGCATATGCCTTCGCATCTCTGGGCCAGAGCAATTACTTCTCATGTGTCAATATTGTAGACGTAGTAATTGGTAACTCTTCCAGTGGATTAATTGAAGTACCAAGCTTGGGAAAGCCGACAATCAATATAGGAGATCGTCAATTAGGAAGAGTTAAAGGTTTGAGCGTAATAGATTCGTTACCAAGGAGTTCAGACATAAAGGGGGCACTTGAGGTTGCACTTTCAGGCGACTTCAGAAAGAACAGACTTAATAAATCGAATCCATATGAACTCCCTGAGACGAGTCAAAAAATTGCAGAGATTCTAAGAGAGACTCCACTAACCGCTATACTAAAAAAACATTTTTGGGACTTGGAATTTTCGTGCGAATAGTATTAATTGGGACCGTCAAATTCTCTGCAAATTTGCTAGAAGAGCTTTTGAGTTTTCGGGCCAACGTGGTGGGAATCTGTACAAAGTCGCGATCCAAGTTCAATTCTGATTATCAAGATCTTGGCGTAATGGCGTGAGAACACAAGATAGCGTGCCTATATACTAGCGATATCAACTCAACGGAGAGTATTGATTGGATAAAAAGCTTACAACCTGATCTAATATTTTGTATTGGTTGGTCACAAATAATTCAAAGAGATTTACTTTTGATTCCTAGAATGGGTATCATAGGATTTCATCCTGCAGAATTACCAAAAAATCGAGGCAGACATCCGATTGTTTGGTCCTTAGTTCTCGGATTGGAACGAACAGCCTCCACCTTTTTTTCATAGACGAAGGCGTGGACTCAGGAGATATTGTTTCTCAAAGAGAGTTGGAAATTAAAGATAGTGATTGTGCTCGAACGCTGTATGAAAGAATCTCAAGAGTTGCGGCAATTCAAATCAAGGAGATAGTTTTGCAACTTGAGAATTCTACGCTCCGCAGAGTAAAACAGAATCGTGAACTTTCGAACACTTGGCGAAGGCGTACTGAGCATGATGGGTTAATTGATTGGCGAATGAGCGCAAAAAATGTCCACAACCTTGTTCGCGGTTTATCCACTCCTTATGTGGGAGCTCACTTCATCGATAAAGATCAAATAGTGAAAGTATGGGAAACAGCTCAATCCTTAGAGGGAGAGATAAACGAGGAGCCTGGTAAAGTTATAAGAATTTCGGATCGTGGCCCGATTATTAAGTGTGGTGAAGGCTCGGTAGTATTGTTTAAGACGGAGCCGGAATATTGGAAGCCAGAGGGTGAATACTTATGAGAAGTTTGGTGATAGCCCCGCACCCTGACGATGAAGTTTTAGGTGTCGGTGGAACGCAACTGAAGCGTAGAGCGCAAGGTGGGGAAATTGGTTGGATTTTAATGACCGAAATGAAAACAGAAAACGGATACACGAAAGAGGCTGTGAATCATCGAAGAATTGAAATCGAAAATATAGAGAGTTTCATGGGATTTGGATTCTTTAGAGAAATGAAATTTGCAACTAGTAGCCTTGACCAAGTTCCTTTGGCCTTGCTCGTAGTTAAACTTTCTAAGGCTATTAGAGATTTTGAGCCTCAAGAAATATTCCTACCACATTTTTCTGATGTGCATTCAGACCATAAAGTGACATTCGAGGCTGCCTCGAGTTGTGTTAAGTGGTTTAGGCAGCCCAATATTAACCGAATAATGTCGTATGAAACTGTTTCAGAGACCGGATTTGGCCTAAACTTAAATTTAGATTTTCAGCCTAACGTATTTATCGATATTGAAAAGTATTTGGAAAGAAAAGTAGAAGCCTTAAATATCTACATCTCAGAAACTGATAGTCATCCTTTTCCAAGAAGCGATGAAACGCTTGTCGCTCTGGCAACTCTAAGAGGTAGCTCTTCAGGATTTAAAGCTGCGGAAGCTTTTCAGCTTCTACGTGAGTATTTTGAGTGAGCTTCTTGATTCCAAAAACCTAAAATTTTTCGGGAATTGGATGGGGTTGAGGGAAGCATACGTCCATTATTAGAAGTTTAAACTGAAAGCGCTCACCCAGTTAATTGGCTAACTCGAAACGGTGAGAAATCCAAGGTGGACAATTTGGAAAGTGGCTCAACGTCACAACGCGGAGATTCTGTCCAGAGGTACAGGCCAAATAGATTGATTTACCTAAATCCTTTAAACGATCTTCGACATAAGCAATCTGTTCTGCGCGAAAATGCCATCTCCCTAATCTGTAATTTTCTGATAGAAGCTATAGATGCAGGTACTAATGTCTAGCTTCCACTTTGTAGCTACCGAAGACTACAAGAAACGTGTTATTCAACTGGGGGAGCACCCGAGCACTGTTCATTTAGTTGGAGGTTTAGGGGTTGATGCCATCAAGGAACTAGAGCTGCTAAGCAAAGATGAAATTCAGCAAATTCTTGGCATTGAGTTTTTAGATAAGAGCTTGCTAGTGACTTTTGATCCCGCAACTCTTGAAAACCAAGCTCCTGCTGAACAAGTGAGTGAGCTCTTGGCAGCTCTATCCGATAGGCCAGACACAACGCTAATATTTACCATGCCAAATGCAGATACTGGTGGACTTGAGATTATGAGGCAAATAAAAGATTTCGTAGAAAAAAAATGACAATGCTTATTTTTTTGAATCTCTTGGCCAACTCAATTACTTGTCTTGCATGGCAATAGTGGATGGCATAATTGGCAATTCATCTAGTGGGATTCTAGAGGCTCAAACACTCAAAGTTGGAGCTGTTAACATTGGAAGTAGACAGCTTGGAAGATCTCAATCAGAAAATGTCGTAAATTCTCCAGCTAACAAGGTCGAATTAGAGAGAGCACTCGACAAGCTATCATCTCCAGAATTCCAAGCAACTCTCGAATTTTGCAATAGCCCTTACGGTGAAGGTGGAGTAAGTATCCAAATCCCTCGAATTTTAAGGAAAACTAGTTTTGATGGAATCGTGGGAAAATCCTTTTATGACCTACAATAAGTAGATGAGGTTTATTCACTAATATGATATCAGAATCACAATGGAAGAGAGCTTTGCTATCGTCGGCAGGTTCAATAGAAGATGCCATCAAAGTTTTGAGTAATGCGTCGTTAAAGATTGTACTAGTTGCTGATTCAACTCTGAGGCTTATGGGAACAATCACAGATGGTGATATTCGAAGGGGACTCCTTAAGGGCTTAACTCTTAATGATCCGATTTCAGAGGTGGTTAACCAAAAACCAATTGTTGTCCCTAGAAATTTTCCCAAAGAGGAAGTTTTGAAAATTATGTCAGCGAATAAGGTATTCCAAGTACCAGTTATTGACGAAGATCTAAGGTTGGTTGACTTGTTTCTTTGGGAAGAATTGAGTTCTCCTGCCGCTCGAGATAACACTATGGTAATTATGGCTGGCGGAAAAGGATCAAGACTTTTGCCAAAGACAGAGAAAATCCCAAAACCAATGTTGCGCTTAGGGGAAAAACCAATTTTAGAGCACATAATTGAACGAGCAAAAAAGGAGGGATTTAGCCGTTTTATTCTGGCAATACATCACCTTGGAGAAGTGATTGAAGAGTATTTTGGTGATGGAAAGACTTTAGGGGTGAATATTTCCTATGTTAAGGAGAAAACCCCCCTAGGAACTGCGGGAGCATTGAGTCTTATTGAGCCAAGGCCATCAAGGCCAATAATCGTTACAAATGGAGACGTACTAACGGGTATAAAGTACGGAGAAATTCTTGATTTTCACAACTATAGTGATGGAATTGCTACCATGGCGGTTCAAACTAGAGAATGGCAAAATCCTTACGGAGTAGTTAATACCGATGGAGTCGAGATTACGAGCTACGAAGAAAAGCCAATCACTAGGACTCTGATAAATGCGGGAGTTTATGTCGTTGATCCTTCGATGCTTGAACTTCTTACGGGTGTCACTTCGTGCGATATGCCTCAATTATTCGAGTTAGCTCGAGGAAAGGGCATGAAAACTGTAGCTTACTTTGCGCACGAGTCATGGATGGACATCGGCACTCATGAAGACTTTAAGTTGGCTTCAGGACAAACTAAAAAAAGGAATGGCTATGACTAAATTAGTATGCAGTATGAATCAAGTTCAACCTGTTTCTTAAGTGAATTCTTACGCAGACAAGAGGTAAATTGGTGGTTGAGCAAGGAGGAACAAATGATTGATGGGAAAAAAATCATTGCAATAGTTCCTGCTCGTCAAGGTTCAAAAGGATTGGCCAAAAAGAATATAATCGATTTTCTTGGTAAGCCTCTATTAGTCTGGAGTATTGAGGCAGCTCTCCAGAGCAAATATGTTGACAGAATCATAGTTAGTACAGATTCCACGGAAATTGCAGGCGTTGGTGAAAAATTTGGGGCTGATATACCTTTTATTCGACCCAGCTACTTATCGGAGGACAACTCCACGTCAGTAGACGTTATTTGCCATGCCATAGAATTTATGAGTGAAGAACTCGGTGAAAACTTTGATTTTGTAATTCTACTAGAACCTACCTCGCCACTTAGAACTTCTGAAGACGTTGACTTAGCCTTGGAAAAGTTGATAGGTAGTCCTGATGCTAGGTCACTTGTCAGTGTAGGAGAATCTGAATCTCAACATAATAAATTGCAATTCAACATCACGGAGAGTGAATTTATTTCAGTGGAACCATCAAGTAAGAAGTTTGTGCATGTGAGAAGACAGGATCTAGCTAGGTCCTATTTCTTAGATGGCAGTATTTATCTCTCATATATCCATACTCTGTTTGAGATTGCGAGTTTTGTGCATGCGAAAACCTTGACTCTATCCTTGCCAAAGTGGAAAAACATAGAAATTGATGACGAGTATGATTACTTTATGGCTTTGGCGTTGGGTCGAAAGTACTTGAAGTGAACTATACAAGACGCTTACAGCGCGTTATTCCAGGCGGTGCTCACACTTATTCAAAAGGTAGCGATCAGTTTCCCTCTAACGCACCTCAAATTTTTGAGCGTGGAGAGGGAGTGTATCTATTCGATGCAGAAGGAAAAAAATTCTTGGATTTTGGAATGGGGCTCCGTTCTGTATTGATTGGGTACGCAGAAGAACAAATAGACTCGAAAGCCATTGAATACTTAAAAAAGGGAATGAACTTAACTAGACCTTCTCTTATTGAGCTTGAAGCAGCTGAACTAATGACTGATTTAATCCCAAGTGCCGACATGGTCAAATTCACAAAGAATGGCTCCACCGCTGTAACGGCGGCAGTGAAACTCGCGCGTGCCTATACAGGCCGTAAAAAAGTTGCAATTTGTGCGGATCATCCATTCTTTTCATATGACGACTGGTTCATTGGCACCACACCCATGTCTAAAGGTGTTCTAGAAGAGGATTCAAATTTCACAAAGACTTTCAAATACAACGATATTGGATCTCTTGAAAAGCTAATTTCTGAAAATACTGGTGAACTAGCTTGTGTGATCCTCGAGCCTCTTGCAGTTGATTGCCCAAGTGTTGCGCAAGCTCAAGGAGGGTGTTGCGGCCAAAGCATTTGTTCAAGGGCTATAAACTCCAATTACACTTTTCTACACAAAGTTCAGGAATTGTGTAATAAAAACGGAATAGTCTTCATTTTGGATGAAATGATTACCGGATTTCGTTGGGGATTGGCGGGGGCACAGGGCAAGTTCAATCTGAATCCAGACTTAAGTACCTTTGGCAAAGCAATGGCTAACGGTTTTCCTCTCGCATGCGTGGTAGGAAAACGAGAGATAATGAGCCAAGGATCAATCGAAGAATTGGGTAAGGAGAGATTGTTTCTTGTTTCCACTACACATGGGGCAGATATGGCAAGTTTGGGGGCATTTGTTGCAAATGTCGCATTTATGAAAAGTGAGCCAGTCGAAGAGAGAGTTTGGAGCTTTGGATCTCAGCTAATTGCCAAAATGAATCAGCGTGCAGTCAATCGTGGTCTGGAAAAATACTTACAAGTTTTTGGCCCAGCTTGTTCTCCTAGATTTGTCACTTTAGATCGCAACGAGAAAACTTCTCTAGAGTTTCGTACCCTATTTTTGCAAGAAATGCTTAAAAGAGGAATTCTCATGCCCTGGATTTCAATCTCATATCGACATACCGAGTCGCTACTATCAGAAATAGAGCACGCCCTTGACGAGACGTTTGAGATTTATGCTCAAGCTCTCGAGACAGGCCCGAGAGGATTTGTTCAAGGTGACTATTTAAAGCCTGTGTTTAGACAGTTTAACTGATGAGAATTGCTCTAGTTTCTTTTGAGCCAGAACAAGGCGATATTCCGGGTAATCTGGAAAAATGTAGAGATTTACTGAACAGAATCCAGGGAATGCATGTAGACCTCTGCGTTTTTCCTGAAACTACTCTAACCGGATTCTCTTTCCCGAATGGTGACTTTGTGGAATCGAGAGAAAATTCTTTAGCCTTAGATTTCTTTAGATCAGAGGCCAAACGAAGAGGCATCTCTATAATTTTTGGTCTTTTTCTTAACGATCAAAATAGAATATATAATTCGGCATTTGCATTTAGTAAAAGTGGTGAGTTAATTTCAAGATATGACAAAATTCATCTTTTCTCTCCTGGGGGAGAAAACAAATATAATGTTGCAGGCAATTCTCCTTCAACCGGTGAACTAGAAGATGTTAGGTTTGGATTGACGATTTGTTATGATTTAAGATTTCCAGAGCTTTTTACTTCACTTGCTCTTACGAGTAAACTTATAGTAAATATCGCAAATTGGCCGTTAAAAAGGGAGTCTCACTGGTTAAATTTGCTCAAATCCAGAGCAATTGAAAATCAAGTATTCATCATTGGAGTAAATAGATCAGGCCATGACTCCACAGGAGAATCATTCGCAGGAAATTCACTAATTTACGATCCATGGGGCGAGGAAGTTGTCCCTGAATCGAGCGACGGAATTGTCTCAGTCTTTACAGTAGATATTGACCAGGTTGAAAAAATTAGAAGTTTTTTTCCAATTAGCCAAGATCGCAGATTCAAAATTTCACTATCCTGAATAAGCAACCGAAATAAGCGAATACGAGAGGGAGTCCAAGTGTCTGAAACAGAATTTGATTTTACTGGAAAGAATTTGATTGTTCTTGGTGCTGCAGGTCATCTAGGAAGGAATCTATGTGCACGTCTTACTTCTCTCGGCGCAAACTTAGTACTCATAGACAAGAATAAAGTCGGATTAGATGAACTCAAATCTTCCCTCTCTGGTAGCGAATCTCCTTACATTAGAACTATAGGGTGTGACTTAGAGGAGGAAGGGCATAGAACTGAAGTATTTTCTGATCTAATCAAGATGTATTCAGAAGTCCATGGCCTTATTAACTGTGCTTCATTTGTCGGAGACTCTAAATTACCAGGCTGGAATGTGGTATTCGAGAATCAATCAATCGACACATGGAGACGAGCTATTGAAGTTAACCTAACCTCTATGTTTGAAATTTGCCAAATTCTCACTCCCTCCCTAAAAAAAGCAAAAGGTGCCAGCATTGTTAATATTGCGTCAATATATGGCGAAAAAGGGCCGCGATGGGATTTGTATACTGGAACTTCACTCGGCAATCCAGCAGCTTATTCTGTTTCAAAAGGTGGCTTAATCCAACTAACTAGGTGGCTAGCCACAACTCTTGCTCCATCGATTAGAGTCAATTCGATTATTGCAGGAGGAATAGAAAGAGATCAACCTGAGGATTTCAAGGCAAAGTACTGCAGAGACGTTCCATTAGGCCGCATGGCAACCGAAACAGACTTGATCGGACCGATTACTTTTCTTTTGTCGTCGGCATCCTCTTATGTGACGGGAGAGGCTTTACATGTGGACGGAGGCCGTGGAATCTGGTGAAGGATTGGTTAATCACTTTCTAGTCACAAGATTTAATGTTTCTTTCAGGGTTCAATTCTTTGGAAGAAAACACAATATACTTCGGGTGGTTTCCACCCCCAATCGATTCTGTGCCCAAGTCAATTGTCGAAGGAGCTTAGCGTGATTGATGTAAAGCTTGATTTTTTTCGAAGGTGTTTGCGATGTGGACTCCCAGAAACTTATGAAACTCTAGAGTTTGATGATGCTGGCGTATGTAATATCTGTCGTTCTGCTGAATTCAAGCGCGATAATATAAATTGGGCAGAAAGAAGAAATCTTCTGAGCAACATAATTGAAAAGAATCGAGGGAAATACGAGTATGACTGCATTGTTCCATTTTCGGGTGGAAAAGACAGCACTTTCACATTGCTGTATCTGATAAAAGAATTCAACATTAAGCCACTTGTTG
>Ga0194118_10005644_pt1 | contig 12971 bp, 6 predicted proteins | sample TA2MahsurfametaG_2_FD_148662 | JGI IMG/M metagenome (GOLD analysis project Ga0194118, IMG submission 148662) | Freshwater microbial communities from Lake Tanganyika, Tanzania - TA2015013 Mahale N5 surface | ecosystem: Environmental > Aquatic > Freshwater > Lake | place: Tanzania: Lake Tanganyika...
AATCTGGCGCATTGGTGGCAAAACCGGTTGGTACTACGGTACCTGGCTGTGGAAACTGCGGGGCTTTGTGGATCAGCTCTTTGGGGGGGTGGGGATGCGCCGGGGTCGCCGCAGCGATACCGACCTGCTAAATGGCGAAGCTCTGGACTTTTGGCGAGTTATTTTGGCCCAAAAAGACCAAAAACGCTTGCTCCTCTACGCCGAAATGAAATTACCCGGCGAAGCCTGGCTCGAATTCAAAATCGATGACCAAAACCGCCTCACCCAAACCGCCACCTTCCGCCCCCTGGGCGTTTACGGCCGCCTCTACTGGTACGCCGTCCTCCCCTTCCACGGCTTCATCTTCCGCGGCATGATCAACCAAATCGCGGGCAGGGGGTAGGAGGCCGGGGACCGGGGGCCGCGGGATTGGGGGTAGGGGCGTCGGAAAGTGGCAATCTGACTCTATTTGTCAAAATGCATCAGGGCTTGACGAAGCCCCTGTCTTCGATGTATATTGGAAGGATTTCTATAAAGTTTTGATGTTAAACGAAAACCCCTCGGTTTGGACCTCGGAATTTCCCAAAAGCGAATACTCATGTTAGTTGCCTCCATGACCGATTTGGAAGCCTTGAACGAGGTTATGGATGATATTCCTAGGCTTAGGAATAGTGGTCAACGCTGGATAGTTGAATATTTCCAAGAAAGAAAGAGATTAAAAATTCCTCGCCATCAGTCATACCTACGAAAATTTCGCTCCAAATACAAGCATAAAAATCCATGGGTGACAGTCATGTTCAAGCCTGATGAAGTAAAGAGGATAATTGATACTGTGGGTTTTTTCTCCTATACCTGGTATCAAACCCCTATTGGCTTGCGGGTTTTTTCTGTAGCTCACGGTCAAGTTTCCATTTACAACGGACATCTATTTAAACGCTACAACGAAAGGCTCAACCTGGGAATAGGTTCTCCCTTAGACAAAGTCCACCATTTTTATTCCAATAACCGCGTTCTGGCTCCCTCCGAATTTGAACGGGAGGGCGTCAAAACCTTGGTGGGGATTTGTCCTTTGGGTTATATCCTGGGGGAGCAAAGGCTGGACCTGGACTGCAGTATTTACAAGACCTTTATCGCCCGTCCAACCGCTGGACCACGTCTTGACGATCTTCGACAGGACCTTCTAAATACGCTTGATACCTACCAACCCGACAAGGGGTGTTCGAACACCACCTTTGGCCCAACCCCAGACTCCCTCAAAACCCGCCTTAGGCTGGCTTTGGAGGGGGTGTAGTGACCTTTAAATAAATTGACATGAAAAAATCCGTATCTAGTTTGATCGTTCCTGATGGAACCAGGACCAAGGCCCAAATTGGCTTAAAACTTTTGAAAGAGTCTGCATTGGAGTTTATTGATGCTAATCCTCAAGGAATAAAGAATTCCCAATTGGCGCATCACCTAGATTTGCATTCAGATAATAACGGGAATCAAAAGGATTACTTAACTTATAGTGTTTTGGGATTACTGATGAAGGAAGGACGGATAAAGAAATTAATGACTGGCCTTTATGTTCGTGATTAAAGAAAATCAATCAACTCTGATAAGAGTAGGTTAATTTGACAATAAACATACAAACAGATATAAATTTAAATCTAAAGTTAAAAGCATTAAACAAACGGATATTTTTAATGAAAAAACTGAATTACATAGATTTATTCGCTGGTGCAGGCGGACTTTCAGAAGGATTCATTCGTGAAGGTTTTCACCCAGTTGCTCATGTTGAAATGAGCAAAGAGGCGTGTGACACTTTGAAAACTCGTTTGGCATATCATTATCTAAGTCAAAACAAAAAACTAAAAATTTATTTCACTTATTTGCAAAACGAAATTTCTAGGGAAGTACTTTGGAAAAGTATTCCTAATAGTTTAATTGATTCAGTTATCAATGATGAAATATCAGGTAAGACCATTGGAAACATTTTCAAACAGATTGACGAAAAGCTTGATTCAAAAAAAGTTGATTTAATAATTGGAGGTCCGCCATGTCAGGCTTATTCACTTGTAGGCAGAAGCCGAGACCCCAACAGAATGGAAGGCGATAAAAGGAATTTTTTGTTCCGATATTATGCCCAATTTCTTGATCATTACAAACCGAAATATTTTGTTTTTGAAAATGTTATGGGATTACTCACGGCCGGAAACAAAAAATATCTGAATGAAATGATGCGACTTTTTGAATCTATTGGTTATTCAGTTGCAGAGCCTACCGTTTTGAATGCAGAAGAATATGGGGTTCTACAAAAAAGACGAAGAGTTATCATCATTGGACAAAGAGGGAAAAAGAAATTCAATTTCCCTGAACTTGAAACAGTAGTAAATAAATGGGAAACAAAAAAGGATTTGTTTTTTGACTTACCAAAATTAAAACATGGGCAAGAATTAGTTATAGCTAATTACACAAAACCAATTAATGAATATTTAAAAAAAACAGGAACTAGAAATGGTGTTGAATTCTTTACGCAACATATTACAAGACAACACAACGAAAGAGATTTGGAAATATATTCCATCGCAATTGATAAATGGTTTAATGCAAAGCAACGTTTGAAATATGATGAACTACCACATCGTTTACAAACACATAAAAATGTTTTAGCATTCCTTGACCGTTATAAAGTAGTTGACCCAACTGGACACTCTCATACTGTAGTTGCTCACATTGCGAAGGACGGACATTATTATATATACCCTGACAAGAAACAGGTTCGTTCTATTTCGGTTCGTGAGGCCGCAAGAATACAATCCTTTCCAGATGATTATTTTTTTGAAGGAGGCAGAACAGCAGCGTTCAAACAAATTGGAAATGCAGTTCCGCCATTGATGGCACAAAAAATTGCAGTATCATTAAAATATCTTTTGCTAAACGGCTAAAACAATATTAAAGTGAACTAACATGAATCAGGATTTAATTCAGAAACTGCAATACTCTTATATAGGGCCAAATGAAGCCTATTCGCTTCCTTTGCCACTGAAAGATTCACTTCAACTTATTTCTTGTTTTTTCGCAAATAATCAAAACCACAAACTTTGTTTTGTTTTTTCATCAAAAGAGTTCTCATCCCAATGGCTAACTGTACCATTAACTCTTAATCAAATTTTTCAAGATTATGTTTCTAATCAAGATGAAATAACAGAATCTTATAAACACTTTAGGCCAGGTGATAAACTATTGCTAAACAATGAAGCTGTAGTTGAATGGGTTGGTCTTAAAGAAATAAAAAAAGGAAGCTTTACAAGGAATTCAGCACTATTCAGAACAAAATCCTCAAAAGGCTCCGCTTGCTTGGAAATTTCGATTCCATTTAAAAAAATCATTAAACTGCAGAAAACAAATAAGAAAGTTCTCTCAGCACAGAAAAAGGTTTTAGAAGCCTTACCAAAGAGAAAAATTACTCCACTTGAACAACTGTTGGATATAGAGACCTTTGGTAATCATGAATATATTAAAAGTAGAACTTGCCTTGTTACAAAATATAAATCCTTCAATGATTTGCAAGATATTGTTTTAATGAATTTGTCAATCTTGGCGGATTATTTTCCAATCGGGAAGATTGACGAAAACGGTATTGCAGACACCTACAGTCCGCTTCTGCTTGCAAAAAATCTTTCCAATCTTGCTTTATATTCAATCGAAAACCGCCCCGCCAAAATAATCATTGACGGATTTTCTGCAATACAAGAAAGAGGGACTGACTTTTCAGATATTGATGCAAAAAAAATATCTACAATTCTCATTACAGATTTATCTGAAATAGAAAGCTTTGAAACCATCAGTAAATATGGATTCGATTTTTTTAATTTCACAAAGGATAATTTACAACTTAACCAACTGTCAAATCATTCTCCCTTCCATTCTTTTGAAAGAAAGTTGAAACAATATAGTTCGTTCAATGTTGTTAAAGAAATTTGCCATGATACCGATCTTGAAACAATCACACAGAAAATTCACTCTATTGAAAAGGATGAATCCAACAGCGATTTGACCTCATTGAAAATTTCTCTAATTCAACTGACTAACTTGGTTTCAAGAGTTGCACACTTACCTACGACAGAAGAAATTTCTGTTCTAAATTCCAAAATAAATAACATTGAAACTTTGTTTCACCGATGCAGAAGGTGGTTAGGTGATTCACTTAATCTAATTGAAGAAAGCACTTTATGTTTAAAATCTGTTATTACAAGGTTCGAAGCGCAGCCATCTGAAAAATGTGCTAGGTTGAAAGCCCTCATGAGTTTAAATCAATATGATTACATCATTTGCTCTACCGAGGAAGAGGCTAAATCACTAGATGATTCACTTCCGGCACAGATTCAGAATCCAAGAGTAATTTCTGTTGCCGCTGTGAATGACAAATTAGTTTCGAGCAATCCACAGAAAGCAATCCTTACAGGATGGGTTAAATCAAACAATATTAACAGAATTCTTTCATCATTTTTTTTCTCTGAACTCACAGTTCTGTTCTATCAGTTTGAAAACCAATTTTATAATTCTCTACAAAGAAGGAACAAACAATATTGTGAGAACATTAAGGCAACCATAAATAACAAAGGCATCCGTTTAGAAACTGATTCAATTAAGGTAATAGGTTTTGGCGATTTGTATTCAGGTAATGAAGTAAGCGAGATAATTTCTGAAAGTTCGTTTGACATTTTAGATTTTGAATTCAAACTTGATAATGCGCAGTATTCAAGATATGTTGCAAAAGTAAATCAGATAGATAGCATAAAGGCAAAACGAATGTGTTTTGAAAGCGAATTTTTTATTTATTCAACCGAATCACATAAATTTTTATTCATAAATGAATTGATTGAAAGAACTGGAGGAAAAGCAAATCTTCTCAAGAGAAAAATTGAATCGTTGCAAACTGGTGATGTGATTGCTTTTATAAACACTGACAGAGATATTTTGGTTGAGTTGGTTGAGAGAAACACCAACACAGAAGAATTGGCTTCGGTAAAACAGTGGACAGAACTTTGGAAAAACCTTTTGAAAGAACACTACACTGAAATAGGATGTGATTTCAATAAATTGGTTGCAGACTTGCGGAAAAATAATTGCAATAAACATGAAGTTACAATCAGATCATGGTTGCAGGACGAAAGTAGAATTGGTCCCGATGACAACGCTGACCTAATCAGTATTGCACTACTTACAAACTCAAATCTGTTGAATGACAACATCAACACAGTGAGAAAAGCAATTAAAAAAATGACAGGGTGGAGAATGAAAGCATCTGACTTTATCACAGATAAAATCAAAACTAAGATTCATGAGTTTGCTGACAGTTCAATAATCAATAAAAAAATTTCGGTTGAAGGATTAGGAAATGTAATTTTTTTGAAGGTTATTGAAGTTTCAAATGTGTGGGAGAATATTGATGTTCGATATGTTAATAGGTTACTTCAAAAGGAAATTATCTGATGGCAAAACTGATCCCGCCTTATATTGACAAAAATTGCAAAAGCACAGGTGAGAAACTGCTGTTTGAGATTTTCAAAAACAGTCCTTTCACCAAAGATTGGATTGTGCTGCATTCACTCAACTTGTCGCAACATACAGTCCGCTTGTATGGTGAAATTGATTTTTTGATTTTAATTCCAGGCGGAGGTATTTTTGTATTGGAAGTTAAAGGCGGTGATGTAAAATGTATTGACGGGGTTTGGCACTACACCAACAAATTCAATGTAACAAACACAAGCAATGTAGGTCCGTTCAACCAGGCAAGAGATGCAATGTTCTCATTGCGTTCTGCCATTGAAAAAGAATTTGGCACAGGACACAAGTTCTCAAAAATTCTTTACGGCTTTTTGTGTGCATTCCCTCACATCAGTTTTGACAAACACAGTCCAGAATATGAACAGTGGCAGATTCTTGATAAAGATTCTATCAGAAACGGAACTGAAATATTTTTTCAGAATCTTGTAAAGCAGTTTACCAACAAACACAAAAACCAAAGATGGTTTTCCGAAATAGATTCAATTCCTGATTCTATTGCTTTGAATTCGCTTTGTGATTTTCTGAGAGGGGATTTTGAAAGAGTGCGGACAGTAAAAGAACGGTTAATCGAGTTTGACAAGGAAGTAAAAAAATATACCGAAGAACAATACAGAATTCTTGATTCAATTCAGTCTAATGAAAGAAGTGTAACACAGGGAAGTGCCGGAACAGGAAAGACAATGATTGCAATTGAATCGGCAGTTAGAGCAGCAGCAGAAGGAAAAACTGTTTTCCTTACTTGTTATAACAGCTTAATTGGTGAGTGGATGCAAAACCAAGTTGAAGAATGGAAAGATAAAATTACGGTTTCAAGTTTACATAGTTTTTTGTTTGAGCAATCAAAAGGATTTAACTACGATAAAACACAAAGTGAAAATCAAGATTTTTTCAGTAAGTATTTGCCACTATTACTTAGAGACATTTATCAAAAAGGAATCAGCAAAAAGTTTGACAAGTTGATTGTTGATGAAGGTCAGGACTTAATTAGAGAAGAATACCTGAGTTTATTTGATTCAATAGTAACAGGTGGTTTACAAAACGGTAATTGGGAGATATATGGTGATTTTGAAAGGCAAGCAATTTATGCACAACTTACAAGAGATGAAATGCTTGACTTGCTAAATGGTTCAGGACAACCTTCAAAATTTGTTTTGACAATAAATTGCAGGAACACAAAACAAGTCGGAGAAGAAATCTCTTTGATTTCCGGATTTGAGAAACCGCCATTTTTGTTAGATTATCTTGAAGGGATACCGGTAGAATACATTTTCTACAATGATGAAGCAAATCAGAAAACCTTGCTTGCACTACAACTGCAAAAACTTTTTTCAAGTAAACTCCCATTGAATGAGTTAGTTATTATATCACCACGAAAATTTGAAAACTCATCTTCTAATTCAGTTCAAGGTTTTTTAATCAGGGAAATTAAAAACAACAGTGAGATTTCACCGGCACAAAATTTCATTGGCTTTGCAACTGTTCAGTCATACAAAGGCATGGAGAGCAACTTCATTTTGATAACTGACATTGAAGATTTGTCAAGTCAAAAGGCCAAGTCGCTATTATATGTAGGAATGAGCAGAGCAAGATATGGTTTGATACTTTTTATTTCTGAATCTATGAGAAACGAATACAGTGAAATTCTAAAACGCAAACTCAATTAGGATGAGAGATGATATTTTAAAATACATTAAAAAAGAACTGATAGGTCCAGACCCAATCAAACCTCACATACAAGAGAATGGAGAGGAAATACTTATTAACGAGACGCCAAGAAAAAGATATAGTGCAGGTGTTTTATTTCCGAGGGCAGTAACTTTTGAAAAAGCAGATTCAACAACATCAGAGGACGAACAAGTTTTAGAGCAACTTGAAGGAGATGAAAAAGAAACTGATGATCCAGTAAAAATTGAAGAAAGCAAAGCGCCTGTAGACATGGCAGAAGATATTGAAGAAGAAATAGGGCTTGCAAATTCTTTTCTTCCTTCTGCAATGGGATTCAGTTGCTTTTCAAAAATTCCGAAAGGTGGTTTTAACGTAAAAGCAACACTTGGTGTTTATGAGATAAATGAATACAGTTATCAAAAAGAAGATGGAACTCCTGTTTCAAGAAAAGCATATTACCGAATTTCACTTGACCAAGAGTTTACCTTGAGTGCAAGTGAAATTCCGTTGCAGTCAGGTATGTCCATTGAAAAAATGTTTATTGATAAAGACGGAAAGGAAATTAATCTCAAACTGAATATCCGAAACAGAACACATGAAAATAATTCAACAAAGAATATTCATCTACTTACATTCACGTTGATAAACCTTAATACCGGAGGAGCAGAAAATATCAAGAATGAAGATTGCTTTTTTCAGGTTTCATTTTCTGTTACATCAAATGAAAAAAGTTTTTGTCCATACAAAGAAACAGCATCTAAATCTAACAAGGAGGATGAAAAGTCAAATCTGCTTTTGTTCCGAAAGAAAAAAACATTTGCAGTTGGACACGGTTGTTCACCCGCATGGAATGATAACGATATTGACTTTACTGATTCAATTACAACAGAAGCAATTCCGGTTTATGAAATAAAACCAATCGTGCCGAATGAATTGAAAAGTGTTGAGCTGAATATGTTTGACCTGAGTGATTTGTCGGAGAAAGACATCACCACCAATCTTGTAAAATTGAATGTAGAATATGGATCATGGATAGATAAGCAGGAAGAAATAGCAAATGCAGAATTGAAAGATGAACTGTTGGATACAGCATTGCGACACATAGAAAGTTGCCGTTTGTGCTTGCAGAGAATGAAAGAGGGAGTATATTTATTGAAAAGCAATGAAAAAGTAAATCGTGCTTTCAAGTTGATGAATCGTGCTATGTTGTTGCAACAACTTCATTACGGCATTGAAACGAGAAACTGGATTCTTGTAAAAGGAAATATTACCGGAGTAAAGGATGCCGTAATTCCAAATATCAACGACAGTTCAACATGGAAGAAAGGACTTGGAGCATGGAGACCTTTTCAACTTGCATTCATTTTGATGAACCTGAACTCAATGTTTGATTCAAGTCATGCAGACAGAGAAATGGTTGACTTGATTTGGTTTCCTACAGGTGGTGGAAAAACAGAGGCATATTTGGGTTTGTCAGCATTTACGATTTTCCTGGAAAGATTAAAAGATCAAAACGATTCAGGCACAACCGTTCTGATGCGTTACACTCTGCGACTACTAACAGCACAACAGTTTCAAAGGGCAGCCGCATTAATTTGTGCTTGTGATAAAATAAGAAAAGAGAATGAAGTAGAATTAGGAACAGCGAGAATATCAATCGGACTTTGGGTTGGTTCTGATTCTACACCAAATACAAGAGAGGAAGCACGGAAAGCCTTTCAACAACTGGAACAAGGCAGAGAAGAAGAAAATCCTTTCATCGTTTTGAAATGTCCTTGGTGTGGTTCACAAATGGGTTATCTGAAAGAAGCAAGAACAAACAAAGTAAAAGGTTATAAGCGAAGAAGAGTTGGCACGAAGGAGACAATCATTTATCAGTGCGACAATCAACAATGTGATTTCTCAAAAGCAGATTTTAATTTGCCGCTTGTAGTTATAGACGAAGATATTTATGACAATCCGCCTACTCTATTAATTGGAACCGTTGATAAGTTTGCAATACTCACATGGAAACCGGAAGCAAAGACAATTTTTGGTTTCAGAGGTAATCAAAGAGTGTTTTCACCACCTGAATTGATTATTCAAGATGAGTTGCATTTGATTTCGGGCCCATTGGGGTCAATGGTCGGTTTGTATGAAACAATGATCGAAGAACTTTGCTCATCAAACAACATCAAGCCGAAAATCATCGCTTCTTCAGCGACAATTAGTAGAGCAAAAGAACAAGTTAATTCGCTTTATGGCAGAGGCACAAACAATGTCAACATCTTCCCTGCACAATGTTTAAGTGCAGGCGATTCATTCTTTGCATATGAAGACAGAAAGATGGAAAAGATGCCAAGCAGAATGTATGTGGGCATATTTGCCTCAGCTTTACCATCTCATACGACAGCGCAAGTACGAGTTATTTCCGCTTTGCTTCAATCCGCAAAATCTATTCCAGTTGCAGATGAAATTTTACGTGACCCTTACTGGACAGCATTGACATACTTCAATAGTATTCGTGAGTTAGGCCATGCAGCTACACTCATTCGTGCAGACATACGGGAATACATGAATTCAATTTGGATTCGGAAAGCAATCAAAGGTGATGAAAGGAGATTCATCAACAGAGATATTGAATTGACAAGTCGTATCAACAGCAATGATATTCCTGAATACTTAGAACAACTTACAAAATCATGGACAGGAGATAAAACAGAATATCCGGTTGATGTTTGTCTTGCAACAAATATGATTTCAGTTGGCGTTGATATTCCACGATTAGGTTTAATGACAGTTATCGGACAACCAAAAACCACATCGGAATACATTCAGGCAACAAGCCGTGTTGGTCGTTCAAAGAAAGGCCCGGGACTTGTTTTCACAATTTACAATTGTTCAAAACCAAGAGACCGTTCACACTATGAACATTTTCAGGAATACCATTCAAAAATTTACAGCAAAGTTGAACCAACAAGTGTTACACCTTTTTCAGCACCGGCACGAGAACGAGGATTACATGCAATCCTAGTTGGATTGATTAGAATTTATTCAACAGACCAAAGTTCAAGCACGCCAAGACCTTTTCCTCAAAGAGAAATTATTGAAAGAGTGACTCAAATAATTTTTGACAGAGTTCATTTGATTGATGAAGAGGAATACGAAAAGACATTAGAACTGATTGAAGAAAAACTTGACTACTGGAAAAATGAATTACCACTTGTTTACGGTTCATTCGGGCAGCAAACAAATATTCCGTTAATGTATCCGGCAGGAACAAATCCATCAGAAGATATTAAAGCAAGAGCATGGTCAACACCAACATCAATGAGAAATGTTGATTCAACTTGTGAAGCGTATGTTATTCCGGCAGAATACTTAAACATTGACAATTAAATTATGCCAGCTAAAAAACCAATAAGAAGGTCGCAGTTAATTTCTCCATGGGGAGTTGGACAGATGATAAATTTTCCAAAAGATGAATCATTGATGGTTGTCGGGCTTGATATGTGGGAAGAAAAATACAGAACGATTTCTGAGTTGGATGAATTCAAGGTAACAGAAGAACGATTAGCAAAAAGATTAGGAGTAAAAGAATTCAGATTACCGCCTGATTTCAGAGACCCAGGGCCAGGTGTTACAAATCCTTCTTTGAAAATTCCATTTGTAAGATTTCCACGGTGGCACTATTGCACAAGGTGCGGTCACATGGAGAAGGTTTCAATTTACGATTCACAGAAACCAACTTGTTCAGGTATTTCTTTTGGTTCAGGTAGGTCTTGTAATGAAATCGCTGTAAGAAAAAGACAGCGATTGATTCCAGTTCGTTTCATTGCGATTTGTCCTCACGGACACATTGAAGATTTTCCTTTTATGCAATGGGTCCATGGTGGAGCACAGCCGGAAGGTCAGCATGATTTGAGATTAAGAGCAGGACGAAGTTCAGGTGCTTTATCGGGTATTGAAATCACTTGCAGTTGTGGAGCACATAAAACAATGGCGGGAGCATTCAACGAACAGTCTCTTACAAAAATTGGAGTTACTTGTTCGGGTGGCAGACCGTGGTTAGGTCAGGAATCGGAACGAAACAATGCAGTTCATTGCGGTCAACATTTAATAGTAGTTCAGAAAGGTGCATCAAATGTTTACTTCTCACAGGTTCGCAGTTCAATCTATTTGCCTCAATGGGAAAAATCAGTCGACAGAAGATTGGTTGAAGTATTGGAAAAGAATTGGGGATTTCTGACAGCAGGAATGGAGAATGGAAATTTTCAGCGAATGCGATTTGAGTTGGTTGCTGAAAGAAATTTTGCAGAGGAGAATAAAGAATTTTACACTGACAAATTATTGGAAGCAGCATCAAAAAGAATTACAGGTGCTGACAGTTCAAACACTGATGATTCAGAGGAGAAATACCGCAAGATGGAATACGATGCAATACTTGCAGAAGCCGGAGGAGAAAATCAGGATTTCTTTGTAACGAAGAATCAGGCGAACATTTATGATGATTCAGAAACTAGCGGTGCAATCAGTAACGGTTTTACAAGCATTGGTTTGTTGCACAAGTTAAGAGAGACAAGGGCATTCGTAGGTTTTTCAAGATGGCTTCCTGATGACGGAAAATCTTTGAATGAAAAAAAGAACTTCATAAAACTTGGACAGCGTATTGAATGGCTTCCGGCAGTTGTTGTGAGAGGCGAAGGAGTTTTCTTTGAGTTTAATGAGACGCGTTTGAAAGAGTGGGCTGCAAAAGAAGAAGTGATTAAGAGAGTAAAAATTTTATCTGACAACTACAACCGACCACGGGAATTGAAAGGACAAAAGAGAAGGGAAATGAAACCTGAGTTTGTTTTGATTCACACATTTGCTCATTTGGTAATAAATCAGTTCAGTTACGAATGTGGTTACGGAAGTTCTGCTTTGAGAGAAAGAATTTATTGCAATCTTGAATTTCCAAATGAAACAATGAACGGAGTTTTGATTTACACTGCATCAGGTGATTCAGAAGGTTCTTTAGGCGGTCTAGTAAGACAAGGAAAGCCGGGTAATCTTGAAACGATAGTTTACAACTCAATTGAAAATTCAAGATGGTGTTCAAGCGACCCTATCTGCATTGACAGCCACGGACAAGGACCCAACTCTTGCAATCTTGCAGCATGTCATAACTGTTCGCTGTTACCTGAAACTTGTTGTGAAGAATCAAACATGCTGCTTGACAGAGCAATGTTGATTGGAGAGTTGGACAATCCTTCAATTGGTTATTTCAATTTCAAGTAGTGATGAAAAGAAAATCCCTCCCAAAAAAAAAATACACTCAGAAAAGGCTACCCCATCCCATGTCGGAACAATTATCTAGTAATTCAGATACAGCGTGCTACTGACCTTGAATTTGAAAATATAGCATGGAATTTAAGGGCGCTTTCTAACTATTCAAGAGGGAGAGGATGGGCATTTCCTTTTACAACAAGTCTATCAGAATTAATGAAAAAAAAGTCAGATAACATGGTAATCTTTTCACAACCAAAATTATAGACATTTAGGTTGTGACGTAGCTAAAATATAAAGTGGGCAAAGATTGCGAATTTACCTATACATTTCAAAGCCGACATCGAATTTCTCACATTTCGGCATGCGATTGTCAAAAATCATTTTAGTCTATACTTTTATTTACTTCTTTTATGGTTTTTTGCTTAATTAAGGCTGCCCATACGTCTGTTCGACCCGAAACAAAACATGTTCGATGATTTCCTGCGTTGTGGTGCAATGGCCTTTGGCTTCAATCATAAAGATAC
>Ga0194118_10005652_pt1:0-7500 | contig 12949 bp, 5 predicted proteins | sample TA2MahsurfametaG_2_FD_148662 | JGI IMG/M metagenome (GOLD analysis project Ga0194118, IMG submission 148662) | Freshwater microbial communities from Lake Tanganyika, Tanzania - TA2015013 Mahale N5 surface | ecosystem: Environmental > Aquatic > Freshwater > Lake | place: Tanzania: Lake...
CGCGATTGGTTGCCAGTCATCGTGAACTTCACCAGGCCAAGCCGGGTTAGCACCCAACCCGTCAGCGGCATCGATGCCGGCTCTCACGGCCTTAGTCGTACCTACGCGACCGCGTTGCGGCGGCTTACCCCAGCAGCAATCAGGCCTTTAAACAACGGGTGAGCATTCGTTGGTCTCGAACGGAACTCCGGGTGGGCTTGTGTTCCAACATAAAACGGATGAACCTTCGCGGGCAGTTCTACGAACTCGACCAACGCCCCGTCAGGTGATTCACCTGAGAACACCAGGCCCGCTTTCTCAAGTTGAGGTCGGTATTTTGCGTTTACCTCATAACGGTGACGATGCCTTTCTTCAATTTTGTTATCGCCGTACATCTCACGCACAAGAGTGCCGTCAGACAAGATCGCTGGGTAGAGACCAAGTCTCATACTCGCGCCCATATCTGCGTCGCCCTTTACGACGGCAACCTGCTCAGCCATAGTGCTAATGACGGGCGACTTTGTCTCCGGGTCAAACTCTGTCGAGTTAGCCCCCGTCATGCCTGCGACATCTCGAGCGAACTCGATGACCATGCATTGCAAGCCCAAGCAAAGCCCCAACGTCGGTATGCCGTTCTCGCGGCAATACTTCAATGCACCCAGCTTGCCTTCGATGCCCCGCACCCCAAACCCCCCGGGCACACAAACCGCATCAACGCCAGCTAGTGCTTCGGCAGCCCCCTCTTCAGTAATGCAGTCATCTGAGGCGATCCACTCGATGTTTACGCGTGTATCAGTCGCGAAGCCACCTGCTCTTAGCGCTTCACAGACCGACAAATAGGAATCAGGCAGATCAACATATTTGCCGACTAAGCCGACGGTGATTTCATTGGATGGTCTATAGACGCGATCGAGAAGTTGATCCCAGCCGCGCCAGTCCACGTCCTTAAACGGCAGGCCAAGCCTTCGAATCGCGAATGCGTCAAGGCCCTCTGCGTGAATCACCCGAGGGATGTCGTAAATACTCGGCGCATCGGTTGCCGAAATGACCCCAGCAACGTCTACGTCACAGGTTTGAGCAATCTTGGCTTTGATTGAAACCGGTATCGACCGATCGCTGCGCAAGACGATGGCGTCAGGTTGCAAACCAATGCTGCGCAATTGCGCAACTGAATGCTGTGTGGGTTTTGTCTTTTGCTCACCTGATGGGCCGATATAGGGCAAAAGCGACACGTGAATCAAAAGCGTCGAATCACGCCCAACTTCACGACGAATTTGACGAGCGGCCTCTAAAAATGGCAGAGACTCGATGTCACCAACAGTGCCGCCGATCTCGATGATGACAACGTCGACATCAACGCCCGCCATCGCCATCATGCGAGCCTTGATCTCATCGGTGATATGAGGAATAACTTGAACCGTTGCCCCTAGGTACTCACCTCTGCGCTCGCGCGCGATCACGCTTGAGTACACCTGGCCTGTCGTGACGTTTGATGAGCCAGTTAGTTCGGTATCTAGAAATCTCTCGTAATGACCAATGTCGAGGTCAGTCTCTGAGCCGTCATCGGTGACGAACACTTCACCGTGTTGAAACGGGTTCATGGTGCCCGGGTCGACATTCAAATACGGGTCAAGCTTTTGCATGGTTACCCGCAACCCGCGGGCTTTAAGAAGATTCCCAAGACTTGCGGCGGTGAGGCCCTTACCTAAAGATGAGGCAACCCCGCCAGTAACGAATATGAATTTTGTACCCGTAGCCACGGGTTACGAATGTACCAAGCCCGCTCTCTCGCGAGCCCCCATCTCAAGAAGTTCTTGCGCGTGTTGTTGTGCCGCTTGGGATTCGCCCACGCCGGCGAGCATGCGTGAGAGCTCAGCCACTCGCTCTAATTCAGAAAGCCTTCGAACGTCAGCTTTTGAGACCTCGGCCGAGACCCCTTTCTCAACTAGAACCTGGTGAGCAGCAAACGCCGCCACTTGAGGCAAATGCGTAACCACGATCACCTGAGCGTGCTGGCCCAACCGCGCCAAACGACGGCCAACCTCGATAGCTGCCTTGCCCCCAACGCCAGCATCGACCTCATCAAAAACGAATGTTGGGACGGGGTCAGCGCTTGCTAGCACCACTTCTAATGCCAGCATCACCCTTGACCTCTCACCCCCACTTGCCGCCTTAGCCAGCGGACGAAGTTCATTCGACCCGTGAGCTGAAAATTGAAATTCAATCTCGTCAAAACCGTTAGCCGTAATGTCGTCAATCAACTTGGTCGGCTGGGTCACCTTGGCCACAAAATGAGCGTTCGGTAGCGCTAGTTCGTTTATCTCTTTAGTGACTTGACTCGAAAGCGTGCGCGCTGCCGAAACCCTTGAATCGCTCACGTCGGCGGCCAACTTCAACAACTTTGCCTGGTTGGCCTGAACTTCTGCTTCCAACTGTGCTAACCGCTCTGGGTTCGGGTCAAGTTCGAACACACGGGCTTGCGCCCTGGTTAGCCAATTCGCCAAGTCGTCGGGTTCTAGTGATAGGCGCTTGACCGCGGCCAACAAATCTGCCTTTCGTTGTTGTGTGGCAGCTAACCGGGCCGGGTCGAGATCTAGGTCGGCAAAGACCTTGCGCACGGTTAAGAGAACATCGCTGACCCCGTCCAACGTCGCGTTCAATTGAGTCTTGATTGACTCGAATTGCTCGCCATATTTCGTTAAGGCACTTACAGCAGATATAGCGGCGTTGAGATTGCCGGATGCCCCCGCTGACTCGCCGCCATCACCCTCTAGTTGTGCTGCTATTGCTGATAGGCCGCCCATGATCTCTTCGGCGTTGGTCATAGTGGCTATTTCTTCATTAAGTGATGCGATTTCGCCCTCTTTGGGGTCGAGGGCACTGACTAGAGCGATGTCCTCTTGTAGAACCGCCAGCTCTCGGGCCGAAGATGCCGATTGGTTCTTTAGGTTCTCTAGCGCGACTCGCGCCTCTCGCCAATTGGCAAATACCAGGGCTAGCTCATCTACTAATAAGAGGTGTTCCCTGCCGGCGAAGCGGTCTAGTAACTCTCTTTGCTGCGCAGGTTTCGCTATGCGGGCTTGATCGCCTTGCCCGTGAACTGTCACCAAGTGTTCGGCAATTTCGCCAGCAACTGAAGCAGGCACGGACTTTCCGCCAACCACACAGCGTGCTCTGCCTTCTTTGGGGATCTCTCGGTTAACGATCAACAACCCGTCATCTAGGCTCGCGCCGCATTCGTCAATTACTTGAGTTAGTTCAGCATTCTCACCCTCAGGTAGTACGTAAAAGCCCTCGACGCCCGCTGATTCAGCGCCACTGCTCACGAGCCCAGGGTCTGCCTTTGCACCGCCGAGTAGCGCAAGTGCGGTAAGCACCATGGTTTTGCCAGCACCAGTCTCGCCGGTGACGACCGTAAAGCCTGGCGAGAATTCGATCTCAGCTGATCTGATTACCCCAAGATCGTTGATCTTGAGGCGCTCAATCATCTAGCGGTGCGCCAACCTTCAACCGGCAGACGAAATTTCGCGACCAAGCGATCGGTGAAGGGGGCATCGGTCAATCGTGCTAGACGCACCTTCTGTTCACCCATCTCAACGCGCACTTGTGCACCAGGGTCTACCTGGGTGCTACGCCTGCCGTCACAAACCACCTCGACTTGGCCAGAGCCGCCGAGCACGTCAATTGTGACCTCGCTTTTCGGCGAGACCACCAACGGCTTGGCGAATAGGGCGTGGGCGCTAACCGGCACGATTAACAAAGCCTCGACATCTGGCCAAATGATCGGGCCACCCGCGCTAAACGCATAGGCGGTCGAGCCGGTCGGGGTAGAGACGACGACCCCGTCAGCCCCCCACGACGAGAGCTTTCGCCCGTCCACACTTAAGCCGAGCTCGATCATGCGACCTGTGCCGACTCGCTCAAGGGCCACATCGTTGACCGCCCAGCCAGTCGTCTCGGAGCCATCAGCCCGCATGATTCGTGCCCTAAGCAACGGACGTTCTTCGACAATCCACGTTTTGGCAACGACAGCCTTGGCAACGTCGGCTAGTTGTTCACGTTCAGCCTCTGCAAGAAAACCAACGTGCCCCAGATTTACCCCGAGCACGGGGCAGCTATGTGGGTGAGCAAGCTCCGCGCCGCGCAAAATGGTTCCGTCGCCACCTAGCGCGATAACCAACTCGAGGTCTGACTCTTTGCCGAGAGTGACGGCCTCTACTTGCTCAGAATCAACCTCGAGCACATTAAGCCCTGCGTCTTTAAGTGATCTCGCCACCTCTTTTTGAGCAGCAACGGCCTCTGAGCGCTCTTTGTTTGCAACAACACCGATATGCCGAGTGGCGTTTGTCATCAGTTGGCCGCATCTTTTCGGAACCACACGAACGTTTCTTGATTACCCGCAGGGCCCTTTATGACGCTATCTGCACGCGCGACTTCGACAAGGCCTAACTTAAAGCCCTCTTGCACGAGTGAGTCAACAGCGGCTACCCGAGCTGACTCGTCTCGCACGACCCCACCTCTCTCAATTAGATCTCTACCAACTTCGAATTGCGGCTTCACCATCACGACTATGTCGGCTGCTTGGGCCGAATTAGCCACGATGGCCGGCAAGATTTTCGAAGCTGAAATGAAGGATACGTCACACACGACAACCGACGGTTTTGGTTCGAGCACCCATGCGTTTGGGTCGCGAGCGTTAACGCGATCGAGCACAACCACTCTCTCATTGCTGGCCAGTGACCAATCAAGTTGTCCGTAGCCAACGTCGACTGCAAAAACCTTGTCTGCGCCGTTGCGCAAGAGCACATCGGTGAACCCCCCGGTCGAGGCACCCACGTCAGCGCAAACCTTGCATGAAACCTCAAGGCCGACGAATGCCTCTAACGCACCGGCTAGCTTTTCGCCCCCTCGAGAGACGAATCTCGGGCCGGTGTCAGCATCGATGATGACCGAATCATTTGCAGCAACTTGGCGAGCAGATTTGTCGGCAACTATTCCGTTGATTTTGACCACACCTTGATCAATCAAAGCTTGGGCTTGTTCGCGCGTTGGTGCTAGGCCGCGCTCGACTATCTCTTTGTCAAGCCGCCGTCGGGTCATCGTCAGGGCTTGTCAGCAGGGTTCGTAGACGTTGATGGGTGTCAGTGAAAGCCTCAACGTGATCTGCAACTGGTAATTGGGTGATTTCGCGAACCGGTGCCAACGCCTCTTCAACCTCGACGCTGACATCGCTAGTGACGTCGTCTATCTCACCCATGGGCATCACAATAGCCACGTGATTCGGATTCTTGATGGGTACTTAGGCAACGAGCCAGGGCTGACATCCCTCTACCTAATCGAATCACACCGTCCAGTTCTCATTGACGCCTCAACCGCCGTCTCAGCCGAACGAGTGGCTATGCAGATTCGCGAAACCGGAATCGGCCCCGATGATCTCGCAGCGATTGCGCTGACACACATTCACGCAGATCACGCTGGTGGTGCGGGTGCACTTGCCAAGGCATTCCCGAAAGCGACGATTTACGTCCACCCCAAGGGTGCAAGACATTTGGTTGACCCGACGCGACTTGAGGCCTCAGTTCGAGCTCTCTATGTTGATGCATACGACGAGTTGATGGGGGCCCTGACACCTATAGATGCCGGACGGGTGCAGGCGGTTTCTGATGGCGAGCGCATCGACTTAGGTGAGGGTGAATTCTTAGAAGTTCTAGAGACCCCTGGGCACGCCAAGCACCATCTGACTTTCATTGGCTCAGAAGGCTCGGCCTACACCGGTGACGCTGTCGGTATCGGGATCGGTGATGTGTCGATTCAACCCGCTACCCCACCCTCAGACTTTGACCTTGATTTAGCACTGGCCAGCATTGCCAAGATTCGCGAGGCCGACCCAACTCAGTTGATGTTTGCCCACTTCGGGCGCAAGCTCGACGTTGATGAAACCTTTGATTTGGCTGAAGCAAGCTTGGTTGATTGGGTAGAAGTCGTGCGGGCCGCAAAAGCCCAAGGCCTGAGCGTCGAAGAAGCGGTTGTGCAACTTGACGCCAATGCTCCGAGGGCTGCCGCACCAGCAGCGAGCGTGATGGGCACTCGCACCAACGTCTACGGTGTCTGGCAGTACCTCGACCAATCCAACGAAATGGGGAAATAAGAAAACCCGCCGGGTTAACGACGGGTTCTCGAATCTAGAAAAAAATGTCCGGCGGCGTCCTACTCTCCCACCTAGTCTCCCAGGCAGTACTCTCGGCGCAGAAGGGCTTAGCTTCCGGGTTCGGAATGAGACCGGGCGTTTCCCCTTCGCTATGGCCGCCGAAACTTTATGGAGTTATTCGCTAGGCCGACCACATTGATCTGGCCTTGGCACTGAGGGCAAAATTGCCCACAACCCCAGAGCTACACAGAGAACACGAGCTTAAGTAAATGGAGCCAAGTCCTCGGCCTATTAGTACCGGTCAGCTTCACACATCGCTGTGCTTCCACCTCCGGCCTATCAACCCAGTAATCTGCTGGGGGCCTTACCAAATGACTTGTGGGAGTCCTCATCTCGAGTTGAGCTTCCCGCTTAGATGCTTTCAGCGGTTATCTCGTCCGAACGTAGCCAACCAGCCATGCTCCTGGCGGAACAACTGGCACACCAGAGGTTCGTCCGTCCCGGTCCTCTCGTACTAGGGACAGGTACTCTCAAGACTCCTGCGCGCGTGGCGGATAGGGACCGAACTGTCTCACGACGTTCTAAACCCAGCTCGCGTACCGCTTTAATGGGCGAACAGCCCAACCCTTGGGACCGACTCCAGCCCCAGGATGCGACGAGCCGACATCGAGGTGCCAAACCATGCCGTCGATATGGACTCTTGGGCAAGATCAGCCTGTTATCCCCGGGGTACCTTTTATCCGTTGAGCGACACCGCTTCCACTTGCCGGTGCCGGATCACTAGTTCCGACTTTCGTCCCTGCTTGACATGTCTGTCTCGCAGTCAAGCTCCCTTGTGCACTTGCACTCAACACCTGATTGCCGACCAGGCTGAGGGAACCTTTGAGCGCCTCCGTTACTTTTTGGGAGGCAACCGCCCCAGTTAAACTACCCGCCAGGCACTGTCCCTGATCCAGATAATGGATCGAGGTTAGACAGCCAATTCGACAAGAGTGGTATTTCACCGACGACTCCACACTCACTGGCGTGAATGCTTCTAAGTCTCCCACCTATTCTACACAAGCCGCACCGACCACCAATACCAAGGTGTAGTAAAGGTCCCGGGGTCTTTCCGTCCTGCCACGCGTAACGAGCATCTTCACTCGTAGTGCAATTTCGCCGAGTCTATGGTTGAGACAGCGCTCAAGTCGTTACGCCATTCGTGCAGGTCGGAACTTACCCGACAAGGAATTTCGCTACCTTAGGATGGTTATAGTTACCACCGCCGTTTACTGGCGCTTAAGTTCTGAACTTCGCAGCCGAAGCCGCTGATCCGTCCCCTTAACGTTCCAGCACCGGGCAGGCGTCAGTCCGTATACATCGTTTTACAACTT
>Ga0194118_10005658_pt1 | contig 12936 bp, 10 predicted proteins | sample TA2MahsurfametaG_2_FD_148662 | JGI IMG/M metagenome (GOLD analysis project Ga0194118, IMG submission 148662) | Freshwater microbial communities from Lake Tanganyika, Tanzania - TA2015013 Mahale N5 surface | ecosystem: Environmental > Aquatic > Freshwater > Lake | place: Tanzania: Lake...
ATGAATTCATCTCATCTGCACTTCAAAAGTGGGGCGAGCGCTCATCGGTTGTTCTACTTCTCCCACACGGTTATGAAGGCCAAGGCCCAGATCACTCCTCAGGTCGCATCGAACGCTTCTTAACGCTATGCGCCGAAAACAATATGACAGTTGCGCAACCATCGTCCGCCGCTTCTTACTTCCATCTCTTGAGATGGCATACAAAGAATCCCGCGCGCAAACCACTTATCGTCTTTGAACCAAAGTCGATGCTTCGTCTAAAGGCTGCCGCATCCAAGTTATCTGACTTCACCTCCGGAAACTTCCGACCATTCATCTCTGATTCAGAAGTAACTTCAGCAAAGCGTTTGATTATGTGTAGCGGAAAGATTTATTGGGAGCTGCTTGCAGAGCGGGCACGACTGGGCGATAACTCATCTGCAATTGCGCGGGTCGAACAGCTTTATACACTTCCTAGCGCTGAAATTATCGCCGAGATAAATCGTCTCCCAAATGCAAATGTTCTCTGGGTGCAAGATGAACCAGCAAACCAAGGTCCGTGGCCATATCTCTCCAGCACTCTTGGCGAAGCACTTCGAAGCGCCGGACTTACTCGCGAAATTAGCCGCGTCTCACGCAAAGCTGCTGCAAGTCCTGCAACGGGAAGTCTTCATGTTCATGAAGAAGAGCAGAAAGCTTTAATTGCTGAAGCATTTGCTCGTTGATTATCTAGCGCGTTTAATCCTTCGAACCACTCGCCCGCGAATCTCATGTGCCGGGATGTAGCCCCAACTCCTTGAATCCTTAACTAGCTCTTCAATACCCGGTTCGCGATTGTCGCCCTCGACCCAATATGCGCCGCCATGCGATTTCTGAATCCGTTTCACATAGAAGATTCCAGGTTGAACTTCCCGCTCGACTAATACGACAGTGAGTAAAGGCAGTTCAATTGGGACTTCGCGGTAAAGCTTTACAAGTACTTGATCCCCATCACGAAAGGTCGGGGCCATTGAGTCGCCCTGGACACGGGCCCTTCGGTAAGGACAGTTAAATCTGCCCGAAAATATTGCCGAGGCGCGAAAATTTGCCACGAGAGGTAGTCTTTCACAACTTAAGTTTCTCGATATTCGAAGAAAGAGGAGTCAACTATGCTAACTATCTACGCACATTGCGATCTTCCATGCGGCGTTTACGATCCCGCACAAGCAAAGATCGAAGCCCTTTCAGTTAAGGCCTGCATGGAGAAATACGCTGCATCAAGCGATCCAGATTTCAAGTCACGTGCTGTTGCAATTAAGGAAGAGCGCTCACATCAAGTTAAAGAACATCTCTGGGTACTTTGGACCGATTACTTCAAGCCCAACCACTTCGAGGCTTACCCACAACTCCATGCTCTCTTCAACGAGGCAACCAAGTTGGCTGGCGCTACCGGCACAAAGGGAACAAATGATGTTGCTGTTGCCGAGAAGCTAATCTCGAAGATTGATGAAATCGCAGAGATTTTCTGGGCTACTAAGAAGTAAAGCGGCAGAGAACCTTTCATAACCCGACCCGATAACTCTTATTCACCGGGTTGGGGGTTCGAGTCATACACCACCTACTTCAATGTGATTCACCAAGTCTTCGAGCTCAAAGCATTTGAATAGTAAAAATAATTGAACTTCAATCTAGTTTCTATGCTTGTAAAGTTTATTTCTCTCTTTCGAGAAAAACGGGGTCCGATAGCCTTAAGCAATCCAGTTGTTGCTGAGTATTTAGAACGATTGACTACTTCCTGCCGATAAGTTCGAGAAGACAATGCTGAAAATATGAGGCAAGCGACACAAAGAGTTAAAAAATGCACTCACTTAACACTCATAATGTATGAGTAGTGAGAAAAAAATATTTGCTCATAGTTTATGAATTAACATTTAATCGAACGCAAAAAGCCTCTTTGATCTTTAGTCCAAATTAGACAAAATTATCTTTTTAGGAACCTCAGCGAGTCAAACAGAGTGTATTCATTGCCCATAGAGACTTCGATATGTGATAAGTCTTTTCACATACACTTCTAGAAACGATTGCCTAAAGTCAAACACTAACGACAAAACTAAGGTGTTATTGCAAACACAACTTTAAAGTGCACAAAGGTATTAAACCGAAGAAAAATGAATGAATAGAGTATATTGTAAAAATTGAATTTCAATATTCATGTAAAATCCAGACATATTCCAATCTTTAAATGTCGCATACAATTAAAATTGGTCAGAATTTCATTCGAATTTTCTGATTTACTGAGTGATTGGTTAATTCTCTGATTACTTTGCAGGGATAGATTTTCTAGACCATAAGTTATAGATTTGAGCATTAGTTAAGGAAATCTGTTCACGAGCCCAAGTTCCTTCAGCCCCGTCAAAGCAAAGGTTAAGTTTCGAATACTTGCTCAGTACAATCAATTCGATAGCTGATTTCTTGACTTCTTGGCAGTAAGCATTTTGATTATTGGGCTTACGAAAAACGTAGGTTCCTGTAGTGTCCGCCCAAAGTCCATTATAGATATGACTTGTATTTGCCGCGTGTGGGAATCCATGCCGTGATTCATTCAGTTTCCAGTGCAAGTACATATCCTCTGGTGCAAGAAAAAATGGGCGCGAATAAACCAGATTTGAAAATCGTGATTCTAAAGCTTGGGCGAGTTGTTGAGAAGGATGCTCTCTCAAAAGGCGACCATCAACCCCCATCAATGTTACTAAAATAGTTGTCCCGGCAAGAATAAATGAAACGAAAGTACTTGGGTTAAAATGTGGTAAAAAACGATTTGGCAAAGAGTGAGAAAATTTCTGGTCAAGAAAAATCAATTGAGTAGACAGAATAATTGAGAAATACCAACTGAAAAGATTTATATAATGAGGCCAAAAGTGTTGAGTTAATATTCCTCCAGCGAGTAAAAGCGCACAGATTGGAAAAAGTGCAGAAATCACTCGTTCCCGTTTCCTCCGAAAACTTTGTCCTAATAGGAAAAGAGAATAAAGCAACATACCACCTATCCACAGCCGAAACATCCATCCCTGCAGAGAGGGGCCGGGATAAATCAAATAGGTGATGAGTGATTTACCAGCCTGGGGAGTGCTTATAAGGAATGTGAGACCTGAAAAAAACTCTTTAGTCCTTCCAATTAATAAGTATGGCCCCAGATTCAAAATGACTCCGAACAAAATGGGAGTAATGAGGAGTCCAGAAATCCTGAACAGTTTTTGATCTGAATCAAGAGACTTTTCAGTTAATATCAGGAATCCAATCACAAGGATCCCAAATATGAGTGGAAAAATGAAGTACGGCCGAATCGAAACACTGATTGCAGCCGTTAGGCCAGCAATGCTAGTGATGCATAAAACCCTCAAATACTTTTTTTCTTGGCGTAAAAGGGTAAAACCCAAAAGGGTGGGCATGATTGCCATGCTTGCACTTAAGACATTGATGTGCGTGAAACTTCCTGGAGCGCTATTAGATACCAGCAGGTAGATACCTCCTGAAAGGACTGCCGCTTTGTCTGCCTGATTTTTGGGGCAGCCGATTTTAATTAGGATTTGAGGAAGTATTTGGACCACACATACAATTGCAATAATTGCTGAGGTGAAGGATATCAATCTCCATATAGCTAGGGGGTCATCAAAGGCCGCCGCGATAGCAAAAATTAATTGGAGTGCAGGAAGTTTGTCGTGAAATTCTGCCATCCATAGAAGATTACCTCGTAAAAGTTCCTGTCCAAAGTAAATCTCGTGATCAATATCCCAGTCATATCCTTGTCGAAGGAACTCAAGCACGATCCTACCAATGGAAAAAACATAGAGAATTAAAATCGCAAGGCTACTCAGATGAGTCGTGCTTCTAGTTGGTAATTTTGTATGCTTCCAGCGCGTTGCAGCATTAGCATTTTGTGAAGTCAATTTTTTAAAAGTCCATACTCGGTTGGCCAGGTATTGGGCACCGACCACCAGTGGAATGGAAGTCCATTTAGCTTCTAGAGGATTAAACCCTATATAAATCAATAGTTTTAACAAAAGTGTCGAAATAGCTAATCCAAGAAGTCCAACACTCATGAATTTAACGCCACGTATGGAATTGAGCCCAGTTTTAAAGTTTAAAATAGAATTCCATATGAAATTGTTACTAATTCCCAACAGTGTGCTAACCAGGTTTGCAATTATTGGAAAAACGCCAATTCGAATTAGGAGGTAGTAGAGGATAAAATCTAAAGTAACGCCTGTTACCCCAATTAGACCGTATCTTCCAATAGATCCTTCTCCCATGAAAACCCCGAAGAATTTTCCCCGAAAATTGCCTTCTTCAATCAATTTCTATTTCCAAAAGTAAATTTCAGCCATCCCCAAAAAGCTCGAATACAGAACTTCAGAAAACGCGAGCTAGGTAGAAAATGACTTTTTTGATTCCAAGTTGATCCCTCTTTAGATGAGCCACGTCGCGGAAGTGATTCAATCTGAACTTCTTGCACCACTGTTGACCAACTCCTGACAAGTGAAGAAGTCATTAGGTTCGGTATTGCTGAATCTGCGGGAAGACTATCCAATATTTGGCGCAGCAAATCAGGTCGATATGCGCGAAATGGGGTATTTGCATCACTGACAATTTTTCCGGTTCGTATCCAGATAAGCGACCGCGTTGTTGCACTTACGAGACGCCGAAACCAGGGATCGTTGCGGCTAATACGTACACCTTCAGCGTATTTTGATTCACCATGAAGTATAGAATCGCAGAGAACTCGTAAATCTAGACCTGAGATTTGGCCATCGCCATCAGTAGAAACTATTACATGTGGGGACAGGCGCAGACCCGCTTCCAAGGCAACTAAAGTAGTAGGCCCATGTCCACGATTTGTCTCTTGTGAAATAACCATAACTTCTTTCAGTTGAGGTTTAAGTTGACGAAGTACATCAACTGTAGAATCAGATGAATGGTCATCCACAACAATTAGCGACAATTCGTAATCCATAAATGAATTAGAAATTTCAGATAAAAACTCCGCTATTCCATCAGCCTCATTGAAAGTGGGCATGACGATCGATACTTTGTGTATTTTGCTACTGAAGTCATAAACCACGCGGTGATTGTATAAGTGTCCAACGCCCAATTGAATAGCAACCAAATTTAAGCCCAAACCCTGAACTTACATATAGCATTAGGTCGCAATCCAAACTTGGTCTTTAATTTCATTGCGAGGTGAGTATTTGAGTACAGCTAAATTAGGAATACTCGAAGACTTACATCGCGCAGATTTAGTCATTGTCGGAAGTGGTTTTTACGGACTCACGATAGCCGAAAGGGCTGCGAGTACAGGATTCAGAGTTGTGATCTTAGAAAAGAGGAGTCATTTAGGTGGTAACGCCTTCTCTTACGTGGAGCCTGAGTCCCTCGTGGAGGTGCACCAGTATGGTTCGCATCTTTTTCACACTTCAAACCAAAAGGTCTGGAATTACGTAAACCGATTTACTAAATTCAATGATTACACCCACCATGTCTTTACCCGCTTCCAGAATGCGATCTATCCAATGCCCATTAATTTGCAGACGATGGTTTCTTTCTTTGGTAAGGTACTTACACCTCAAGAGGCACGAGAATTAATTGCAGAACAAGTTTCTGCCGCTCAATTGAACAAGGTATTTAATTTGGAGGACAAGGCAGTTTCACTAATTGGTAGGCCACTTTACGAAACTTTGATTTATGGATATACGGCGAAACAGTGGCAAACCAACCCCCGCTTGTTACCTCCCGAAATCATTGCCAGACTACCCGTTCGCTACAATTTTGATAATAGGTACTTTTCCGATAAGTGGGAAGGTTTGCCTATCAATGGCTATTCGGCCTGGATAAATGCCATGGCAAATCACCCACTCATTTCCGTAAAACTCTTGACAGATTTTTTTGAGATACGTCATCAGATTCCAAATGGTCTTCCAGTAGTTTACACAGGACCTCTCGATAGGTACTTTGACTACTCTGAGGGAGAACTTGGGTGGCGTACATTGGACTTTGACACACAAATCCATGATGTTGAAGACTTCCAAGGCACATCCGTAATGAATTATGCAGATATCAACGTTCCCTTTACTAGAATTCATGAATTCAAACATCTTCACCCAGAACGTACTTACACGACTAATAAGACCGTCATAATGTACGAGTACAGTCGATTCGCTGCAAGAGAAGATGAGCCCTACTACCCTATAAATACAGCCTTAGACCATAAAATTCTTGCGAAATATCGGGAACGCGCCCAGAAAGAAACTGGAGTCTTCTTTGGTGGGCGACTTGGAAGTTACCAATATTTAGATATGCACATGGCAATTGCAAGCGCACTTACATCTTGGGAAAATCACATCGGTCCTAGCTTAAGGAAGTGACCAAAAATCCCTAAAACATATCCTTAGAATAGATGTTTTTTAGACGCCTTCGGGATTTTTAAAGATATATAACTCACTTCTATTTTGGTGAATATTTGATTCGTACTGAGGGATAAATAGTCTCTTGAAAACCTTTAATCGTTGAACTAATCTTTTCGAATCTTTAATCTCGAACAAAGGTCGCACATCCCAAATATAAGACTTTTCATAAACTATAAAGGTAAGGCAATCTTGAGATGATCCGGCCTAGTCGCAAGACACTTCTCGTACTTAGCACTAAAGTTCAGAATTTATATATTCTTACCTCCAGCAAATAATTTTCTTCAAATGAACGTTCCCAGAACGGTTGACCTGCCAATTAATAACACCTCTTCCTAGGTAGTCAGACCTGCTTGATTCGCAGATCCTTGTTTCTCACGTGAAGCAATTGCGAATTTCAAAGCCTAGACCCCTTTCCTATAAATTAGAAATGTCTAGACTTCCGGTATGCACGCAATTAAGAGAGTGAGCCAGAAAACGTCTCTCTTAGAAAAAGCATCTACACGACTTCTGAGAAAGTCCCTGGAGCGACGGTCGCGACGACATTTACAGAAACATCCAATCCCCATGGCTGTCCTCGCATTCGACTTCATAGGAAATGAAATTGCGACAAATGGACTATACGAATTAAGTGAATTGGAGTGTATTTTCGAAATTCTGAAGAATTTTGAATCCAATTTCAAAGATGGCACTGCGTGCGACATTGGAGCAAATATCGGCAATCACACAAGATACTTTGCAAACAAATTTAAGAAAGTAGTTGCGTTTGAACCAAATAAGCTACTCACAGAGATTCTTAAATTTAATATTGCAAGTTACGATAACATTGAGATTTCGCAATTTGCGCTTGGGGATTTTCAAGGTCGCGCAACTTTGGTTGGTGAGAGAATTAATCTTGGAGGAATGTCAATTTCACCCGAGAGAAAATTACAACATAAAAAGTTTTCAGACGAGGACATCTTCGGCACTGAAATACAAGTCACGACACTCGATTCAATGCAGGGCATTCTAGAAAACTTACAATTTATGAAAATTGACGTTGAGGGTTTTGAATACTCGGTCTTGAGCGGTGCAAATCAGATGATTCGTAGTTTCAAACCCGTAATTGCTTTTGAGCAATGGCCAACTGATTTCGTGAATTCCAATTCACAAGCTATTAATCTACTCAGGGAGATGGGATATTCATTCTGTTGGCCAACCAAATACTCAAGATCAAACTGGGTATTAGTTAAGTTCGTTTCCAAATTTCTCCAATCAATTATCGGTCGAACGAGATTGTATATCGAGTTTTCTGAAGAAGTTCCGTCAGGCCACTACTCAATGCTGCTCGCTATTCATAAAACTAAAATGTCGAAACTAGGAGTGTAGGCTTTCATTCATGTTCAAGGAGCCAATTAATTGTAGTTTGATAATTCCCACTTATCGGCGACAAACGGATTTGGCCAAGTGTTTGGATTCTGTGAAGAATTTGAAATATCAATTTAAAGAAGTGATTATTGTCGTTAGGGAAAATGACTCAGAAACTATTGATTACTTGAACGGAATCTCTCAAACCTACACGAGCGTGGCTCAACCAGGTCAGATTGCAGCAATTAGAAAAGGAATAGAAAAGGCAACAGGCGAGATAGTTGTTTTTATCGATGACGACACTGAAGTCGATGATCAATGGATTGCTTTTTCAATTGTTCATTTTCAAAATCCTAATGTTGGAGCAGTTGGTGGCAAGGATTTTCAACCAAGCAATCGAAGTGTGGGGAACCTCGCGAAAGTCGGGAAATTTACGCGAAGAGGAAAGCTTATTGGAAATCATCATCTAAGTAATCGAACTTCCGAGAATGTCAATTTCCTCAAAGGCTGCAATATGTTCATTAGACAGCACTTACTCCACAAAATCAACCCTATTCTTGATTACTTACAAGGAGATGGCGCGCAATTAGGAAACGACTTGGTAATTTCTATTACTTCTAATTTATGTGGATTCCAAACAATATTTGATTCACGAGTTCGGCTTATACATCATGCATCCGCCAGACCCGGTCAGTCGCGCGAATACACTAACCACAAAACGAGAGATCAAGAGATTTTCAACATCTGGCTAATCAAAATTGCATTTGCTAGAAAGTACTATTTGCTTCTGGTCATATTGTATGGAATTTTAGTAGGTGATCGTCAAACTCCTGGACTTGTTAAGTCTTTTCAACTTCACAAAACAAGTTTTGGAATTATTCGCAAGGAAATAATCTCAAATTTGCGTGCATTCAAACAAGCCTTTCCACTAGCATCCAGATACCGACAACCTCTCAGTAAATAGATTCCTTAAATCACAACTTTATTTCTGATTCGGTAGATAAGGTAAAGACATATACATAGATTCGAAATGCCCATACAAATGAACAAAATTTCTAAGGCATTAATTTTTTCTCGTAAGGACACCACGAATGTTGCTGAGAGAATTAGGCCCAGAAAATTCAGTTTATTTCCTAAAAAGTCCCGACTCAAACCTCGATTTATAGTGGACAAAAGTTTAGCGAGCGATAGAAAAAAGCCTGAAAATACTATGGCAACGGCAAGTTCTGATATATGTGCGTATTTGATTCCAAATACAATTGGAGCAAATTCGATTATCCCCAATATGCCTATTAGAGCATATGAAATTCCTCCGATAAGAAAGCATGCAATTTCTTTCCATTCTATTTTGTGCAATCTAGTCTTTATTTCTCTTGCATGTTTGAGTGGGTAGGGATAACTTGCGGTGAATGGAGTTCCAATTACTAGTACGAGACTCATCGCAATTGTCAGAATTCCAATATCTGACGTGGAGAGTACGAACGCTAAAATTAGAATTACAAGTCGATCGCCCAACATATCTGTTACGTAAAATAAATTGTTGTAGTCTAATCGCTTTCTAAAGGTATCTAAGGTAAAGGAAATCTGAATCAACGGAGTAGACTCTTTGCTGATCCTAAACAGTACTGTTGAGAAAATTAATTCAGTTAAGAGTGAGATGACCATCCAATTACTTAGGTTTAGTAGCTTCAGTATTGACAAAGAAATTATCAATAAGAGTATTACTATCAAATGTAGAAGTTGCAAGAGTCGATCTAAGGCTATTCCTCTGGCGTCAAAAATCCGATTCAATAGTCTTGAATTATAGAAACTAAATAATATCATCAAGTACAACCAAGATAAATGAACCTGTAGATTTAGATTGAAGGAGACAATGACTAGAAGAGTAATGATGGTCAATTGTTCAGGAACATTGATTTCTATATTATGTCGATGTAGTCGATTACGAAGTGTGCTTTCGTTTTGGTCAGTACTTAGCCAAACGCTGAAAATTGCCACAAGACTGAAGAGTATGCCGCCATTTCCTCTTTCCCATAGAGTAAGATTTCTCGCAATAAGAATTCCGGTTGCGAGGTTAATCGAAAGAAATATAAATTTAAAGAAGATAGCGAGAGCAATTGATTTCTTTAGCTCCATTTGTCTAGTCTGAGGTCATAAGATAGAAGCATGCAGGAGAAGTTGATGGTCGGCGAAATTTTCACTGCAAATAGTCTAGAGACAATCGAGTACATTGCGCCATGTTTCTGAAACCGGTATTTCAAGACTCTTCGCTACCGCTTTAGAGCGAAGCGCCCTTCTTATCGTTGATTTCAAACTTGGAAGCTGAAACTGCTCACTCACAAATAGGTTAGGGTTACCGACCAACCAATCATTTATGCCTACAAAAGGGCTTGTAACTACCTTCATTCCACTCTCAAGAGCTTCGAAAACGGCCAGACCATAAGATTCGATGGTGGGAACGATTAAGACTTCACTCATTTGCATTTGTCTGAATACACCGCTTTTCTCCATTCGACCCAAATAAACAATTTTCGGAAATTTTCGCAACCAAGTTACAAGCTCGGGTTGGAGCGCACCGATAACCGTCAACTTCACATCTAAGAGCGTTGCCACTTGGACTGCGATATCCAGTCCTTTTGACGGATAACCTCTTCCTACCCACAGTAGAGTGCCTGCTTCACGGAGAATAGAGGTTTCAAAAGGCACCTTTTTGACAGGAAGTGGCGCGAGAAATATCTTTTCAGCAGGAACTCCGGCGGAAATAAATGACTTTGCCGATATCGAAGAATAGGTAATTAATCCCTCAAATTCAAATTTCCTTGATTCAAATTGCTTCTCCCAAATTCCAGATCCTTCCTCTAAGACTTTGTATGGACATGCAAGCTCAATTTTCGGTCGAAGGGAGTTTATTCCTTTGTGAATAGATCTACATTCAAGATAGACTTTTGTATTGGGTGGGATACGAATCTTATTGAGCGAAAAATCTGAAGCGACTATGGCGATGTCCACGAAAGGCAAAATCTTATTCAATCTTTGAGTATAACGATTGCTAAGGAACGTAAGTTCAAAATTTGTTGCAGGAGACCTGGTGACTCTATTTCTCAATGGCAGATAAAATTGCCATATACCTAAACTAAAGTGTCGATTAACTAAATTACTAGCACTTTGATTTCTAGATAACCTAAAATAAATTCGATCAAGTAGATTTGTAGTTAAGAATCGATTTTTTTGCCTATAGACCAGCACCGTGAGTGCAAATATCTCTGTGAAATCATTGCTAGATAAACTCTCGTATACATGCGCACCATATGAAGTTGTAGAAGCATATAGAAAACGTCTACCCACATGAGGAGAGTACATCAATAATGCACTCATAAGTTTGAATTAAAAGATAAACACTTGAAATTATTAAACATATTCTAGGATATGGTTTATAATCGAAATATATGAAAAGTCGCTTCGCTTGGGAAGGGCTACTTTTTTTGTGGCTGTACTCTGGAATACTTCGTAATCTCTTACCACAGCTAAACTATGTGCTTTATCTACTGCCTTTTCTAATTGCTTTTACTTATTTTCTCGTCGCTCGCTCAATTTTCAAATCAGCGGAGACAATCCGAGTATTTCTATTACTTTTCCTAATTTTGATTTTTACTTTTCAGGCAATGCACTATTTGTTTCGGTCAATTGATTTGAAGGTTATCTTTACTGGATTAATTCTGTATGGAATGGCAGCTACAATCATTTTCATAGGATTTAACTCGGAGCCTTGCAAGTTACTTCAACCGCTGATTCGTTCTATAGAAATTGCAATCCCTATCAATCTCGTTCTTGTTGCTCTACAAGTTATTGGAAATTTGGAGTTTTTTAGAATTTCTCCATTAACTGGCGGTGAGGCAATGACCACAGATGGCAACGTCTTGAGAGCTCTTGGAACTTTTACCCATCCCACTGGATATGCCACTTTTTTGAGTGTTGCATCAGTAGTTGTAATTTATCAATTTGAGTCAGAGACTAAAATGAAGCGATCCATAAATTTATTTCAATTAGGGTTCTTGTACTTACTGTCTGGTAGTAGAACTGTTTTCATAAATCTCGCATTGATTATATTGACATTAGTTTATCTGAAAAGAAGATCTTTAAGGGAACAAGGCCGTTTAGGGGCATCGCGTATAGTTGTTAGCATGATTACCGCCCTTGGTTTGGCTTTTGTTATGTTAAGATACAGATTTAATTGGGTTCTTGAAAGTTTTGCTAATCGAATCAGTACAGCGTCAACTCAAGAAAATTCCGTGAAGAGAATACTCAATCAGAGTTTTGGCTGGTATAAGGACATTGGAGAATCACTTTGGGGCCAGGGATTGAGTTCTTATTCAACAGTATCTATCGGTTTTGCTAAAGACAGGTCGGCTTGGATTGAAGATGATCTTACAAAGATTGTGGCTGAAGCTGGATCCATACTAGGTATTGCAATCATTGTGTTGCGTTGGGGAATGCCACTTGTCATTCATGTTCGAGTTAAGAATTCGCGAACAGAAAAGAAAGATTTCATCTACTTGCTATTGTCTGCATGTTTCTCCAACCTAACGGTTGGCGCCATGATGGGTCAAGGTTCAGTTTCATTGCAAGTATGGATTTGTCTCAGCCTTTGCATAAATTTGACGAGTAACACAAGCCGGAAGCAAAAAGGTTTGGATTCAACCTAAATTTTTTAAGCTAGAGGTAGGCTCAAAATCGTGCACAAATTTGATTCTGAGATTCTTCTTTCAAATTTTTCCTCAAAAATTTCCCTTGATTTTTGACTCATCTCCCCAAGATTTGAATCGTATAATCTCAACAATGCTTTTGCAAAGTCCACCACAAACGCGCTCCCTTGTGGGACTAGAAATCCATTGCTTCCATTTACAACATATTCTCGAGATCCATGGGTATCCGAAGTAAGGACTGGAAGTCCAAAACTAAGCGCTTCTATGGCAGCTATACCTAACCCCTCCTCGAAAGATGCCTGCAGGAATATCGATGCCTTACAGAGTAGGCTATCGCGCTCAGCATCGGAAAGATTTGAATATATTCTTATTGGGTACTGACTTTGAATCTCCTCCAAAACGCGTTTATCAACGTCGACTAACTCACCTGAACCAATCAAAATGAGATCAGGTAATTTTCCTTTTGCTTT
>Ga0194118_10005665_pt1 | contig 12921 bp, 23 predicted proteins | sample TA2MahsurfametaG_2_FD_148662 | JGI IMG/M metagenome (GOLD analysis project Ga0194118, IMG submission 148662) | Freshwater microbial communities from Lake Tanganyika, Tanzania - TA2015013 Mahale N5 surface | ecosystem: Environmental > Aquatic > Freshwater > Lake | place: Tanzania: Lake...
CCATTCATTATTTGCTTGGACTCTCCATTTTCCATTTTGATAAGAATAAATCTTATTATCTTGACGGGACCATTTTCCAGCTGAATTTTTTGAAACGTTAATGTAATATCCATCATTTACCCTAGGCGTAAGCTGTTGAATTAATAACTTAACATATTTAGGATTTATTATAGTTCCCCAAGTATCAGTTTTGACTGCAGTATCGATTCCGTTCCAAACATGGTTTATTACTTTATATCTCCATGTTGGGCTTGGATCATTTGGCAATTCAAGTGAGTTTGAGCTAGAAACGTTCGCACTGCCGGTTTGACTTTTTTGTTGACTTTTTTGTTGAGGTTTTTGTTGAGGTTGGCTGCTAGTCCTGGCAGCAGTTGCAGGTACACCAAAGTCTTCACTAACAATCACTGACTTGCCGTCAAGTCCAAGATAAATCATAGGTTCACTAGATTCTTTGATTTTTCCTTGTGAAATCTCATCTTGGATTCTTTTAACGAAGTTGACAGTTATCGTATTTCCATCACCTCGACTGCCATCTGCTTCTTGCCATACTGGTTTATCTAAGCCTTCTTTTATCAATTGGATTAAAGCAGCAGTTGTTTTACCATAGTCTCCTACTGGATTTCCGGCTTTACCGTCACCAGTTTTTGCGGCAAAATTTACATACGCAGAGACCCCTTTTAAAACTGTCTTAAACTTAGTATAGAGAAGCTTCTGGAATTTTGCAAGCTCAGCATTTGCTTTCATGCCGACCGTAAATCCATTGTCTGGAACCTTGATATCACCTGTTTCTGGAACGATAGTATTCGCGACTGATATGAAAGCATCAGTATCAAATCCTCTTATTTGATCAGACTCGGCTTCGAATATCTGGTCGCCGTCCAGTCCTAAATATAAACTATTCGCTTCGCCTAGAGCCTTTCTAGCATTCATGATAAAATCGTATAGGGTTTGAGTTATGTCTTCTTCGATGTCTTCACCAAACGTAGCATCTTTTAATCCTACTGAATCCTTAATGATTAACGCAGCATTCATAGCTTTAATGAATAGCTTTGAAGCCACTCCGAGTTTCTTAGCTTGAAGCTCTGCTTTTAATCTAGGCATGATCTTAGATGATTGTGCTTTAGTATCCTTTTTAATAGTGTTATACGCATCTACTAAAAATTGAATCAGATTCAATTCAGTCGATCCGATGATGTTTGCCGCTGAAAAAGGTAACTTAAACTTAGACTTAAAGTTTTGATCTGATGTGATTGGATTCTTCTTATCAACATTAATTAGTGCACCGTCTATGGCTTTTCTCAACTGGTCTGATCTGACGTATCTAACGCTTGAATTGATCTTTTTACTCGTATCGCCCGCAGTCAGGTCAGTCTTGCTCTCGATTCTAAACGTGATCACCTGTTTTCTCGATCCGCGATCGACATCTACGTCGTATATGACAATGTTATTGACTAAGTCGTTTAGACCTCCACCATTTTTACCGTAATAATCTATGATCTCAAACTGACCCTTAATAAGTCTCAACAATTCATCGAACGCATGTACGCCTTCTGATGTTACTCGTAGGTATCCCTCAGCATCGATGATGTCAGTCTCATTAACTATCTTTAATTTTAGTGTCTTTCGGTCGACTGGGATATAGACGATCTTGTTTCCTTGTTTCCCCTTTTGTCTTTCTCTTCCTGGAGTCTTGTCGTCCTCGTTTATTCTTTTCCAATCTCCAAATTTCTGAATGATATGGCTCATAGTGATGTGCTATTATTTTTATTATTTATCTTGGTCTTGTGATTCAGTTTGATGTAATTCTTGCCAATACTTGGCAGATTCATCTACTAGTGACTCTTTTTCTTCCTCAGTCATGGGTCTAGCGTCCCTTTCCCAAATACCGGTGACCTTTTCCTGTAGGTGCGGCGGCAAGTAGTGCCATGCCATGATATCTAGTCCATTGGCATCAATCATCCCTTCGAACTCGATGGCATGGTCGCAAAAGCTTCTCAAGGTCGGGCAATCTTGCTTTTTTACGTGTTGCGTGAGTAGGGTAAACCATGTGTTTTGATGTGAGCTCGTGTCCCATTTTTCAAGAAAATCCAAGCGCTCAGTGTCAGTAAATTTCATATTTTTATTTTAATTTATTTAAACTATTAACTTTTTTTTAGTTCTTTAATCAAACTATCAACATTTAGTATTTAACATTTTAATTAAAAATCGTGAGACAATTAAAGATTCAAGCAGATCGAAGAACTAATCGAACTGAAAACATTTCAAGGTATTTTACTGAAGTATCTAGCCTTCCTATGTTGAGCCCAGACGAAGAGTTTGAGATCGGAAAAAGAGTTCAACAGGGAGATCAGGCGGCCATCGAAAAGCTAATTTCAGCAAACCTAAGATTTGTGGTATCAGTCGCAAAACAGTACACCAATCCAGAGGTCTCACTAGAAGACCTCATCTGTCAGGGAAACGTTGGACTCTGTGATGCGGCTCGACAGTTTGACCCGACTCGAGGGTTTAGGTTTATCTCATTCGCAGTATGGCACATTCGAAAGGAGATACTTGTGTACTTAAATACTGACACTCGAACGGTAAGGGTTCCTCAAAATATTCTTACGGATCTGAGTAAGATTCGTAAAGCCAACGAACAGATACTTCAGGAAGAGGAAAGGCTAGGAACAGCTGAGGAGCTTGAAGAAAGGATATCGCAGTTCTCTACGAAAGAGATAAAGGCAGATAAAATCCAAAGAATACTCCAAGTTGAGACAAAGGGTGTACCGATTGACTCTTCTATTTCGGAAGACATTCTCTCTCCAATCGATTGGTTGAGCTCTGATGCCACTACCACTAGCTTGACTGATGAGTCCGATATCAGTGAGACGGTCAGGATTGCTCTATCTAAGCTGACACCTATCCAACGAGAAGTTGTGTGTAGAAAAATGGGATTAAATGGGGGAGACCCAGAACACTTTTCAATCATCGCTCGCAGGCATGAAAAGACTACTGAATGGGCAAGGCTCGTTTATGTAAAGGCACTTCGTATAATGCAGGTAAAAATGAAGAGCAATCGAGAAATTCGTAACGTCTTATCGGATCAGGATTCTTGGTCAAAATAACCCTTACGTGTTTTGTTTTTTACTGGAAAAAAAGGATCATCGAGATCGATATGGTCCAGCACCCATCTCATCGCTACACGGTAGAAATTTTCGGGATCGACCGATAGGTCTTTAATCGTAAAATCCATCGAACCATACTTTCTTGCTCTAACACCTAGCGGAATTCCTTTGGGTTTCATTCTTCTTATCTTCTGTATGTCTGGAAAGAGCCCGATTGCGTATCCGTCATACGGTCGATAACCAGGTCGACCGAAAATGATTGAACCGTTCATTAGCTGGGTCCTGGAAGAGACGATATCTAGTCCCCTCTCTTGGAGTTCTCTATATTCGGGTAATCGGGTTATCTCGGTGAGAGCAGGATCATACTTAATTAGTGCAGGGGCTCCCTCCCTTTTAAGAAAATTTCTAAGTTCCCGTTTATCAATCATGCCAAGGTCAGCAAGCCGTCGCATGTCCTCGAGCCTAGTGTCCAGGTCATCAGTTGACTCATTCTCAAAAAGTCTTTGCCATTCTTTAAAATTAGGGACGAACTTCTGCAATACTGAATATTTTTTATTATTTATCTAAGACAAGCAAGCCCGAACTGTCGCTCGGGCTGACCGTAAATCGCCTAGGGTAGCAGACGATTTAGAGTAATCCTAGGTCTTTTAATAGGTCGTTTGCGCTTCTTTCATGGTGAGACTCTTCAGTAGAAAGCTGTTTATAGCGTTTGATCTCCATGATATCGTGTCGAGTAAGTTCCTTGTTGTCCGTGCTAAGCAAAGGATAGATCTGCTTAAAGTATTTTGCCCAAATCGGTTTCATCTTCATAAAGATAAGTCCCTTTAGGTCAGAGTTATCATACAGGTCCATCATTCCGTGGAACCATATCATTAGCGTGCTGGTCTCAAGTCGACTCCTTGATGCATCTGCTTCAAAATCAGCCGTTAGACCGTCTGCTCTTTCGATCAGTTCCCTCTCTTGGTCATCGCTCTCGTTTAGACGAACCCAACTGGTAAATTTTTCTATGCATTTGTGTTTAGACATAGCGTTCTTTATTTTTATTTATCACCGAGCCTGATCAGTAATTCTCCAATCACCTCGATCTTACCGACGAGTCTTTGAAACTCGGTCTGGCCCATCTTGATGGGTCTCTTGGCACCGCCTGAAAGGTCTTTAATTAGGTTAGTGAGTTCCTTTTGCATGGAGCCCGCATCCCACTTGCCAGAGGCTGCTATCTTATAATAAGGAAGTTTTACAACAAAGTGTTGATACGTTAACATCGCAGCTCCACCCTTAGCCTTTGCCGTGTCTGCGATCTTGGTCGCTCCTGCGAGTCGAACCTTTGCGAATTCCTCAAACGCTAGACCAGTTGTTTTGGCTTCATTGATGAATTCTTCGTATTCTTTGATTAGGTCTTGCATAATTGGATTTATTTTTAACTTCCAAGGAACTGGATGTTTTCAGGTCGCCACTCGACCGCTCCGCTCGCCTCGTAAGGGAATGAACCCATCGTGGCTTTAGCTATCTTATCTAGCGGATCCTCGATCTTAGGGGTAGGCAGGGGCCCATATTGAACCTCTCTTTTAGGTATGTCACTAGTCTTAATTAACTTTCCGCTGAACGTGCCTTCCATGGATCCTTTTTATTTATTTATTTATTTATTCTGTAGATTTGATAAATAACGATAAAGAAATACTCCAGATGGCAGCTTTATACATAAAGAGTTATACGCAATTCATCAATGAGGCAGAGACAACGGGACTGGTGATCACATTATCGGCTTATCCCAACACAAAGATCGATCCTAAACATCCCATTTCTGAGTTTGATGTCGACTCGTCTGATCCAAAGTTTTATTTTGAGATCGTGGGTCTACCCAATGTCGGATCGTCAAGCGAGCCGATCTTGGCCTTGACCTTTTTTGGTGAGGGCATGACACAGTTACCAGCACAGCATTTTACTCAAAAGAAGGAGGGAAACGTCATTAAAGGTAGCTTTGAACGCAAGCATTTAGGTAACGGTGTGACTAAGACACTGATCCATCACATAAAGACTGGAGGCAAGGAGCTTGGAGAAAACTATGCGTTATGCGCGGTTTACTACTATGACGATGCAGAGAAGAAAAATAAGAATGTTACTCCACAGACCAAGTTTGTCGACCTGAGCAAGGCACCTCAAAAGATGGCGACTAAATCGGTGACCCAAATACAACAGAGCGCTGCTCCGCAACAATTGGCTCCATTGGCTCAAGACACTGCACAGCAAGCCAAACCCAAAAAGAAGTTTCTAGGTAAGTTACTGGGAAAATAACAAAGATTTATACTTCCTTTCCGCCACCTAGAGTAGGTGCGTGCTTGGAGATCATGCTGCTTGACAGTGATGCGATCTGACTGGAGACAGTCGGATTCTTAAAAAAGTCTGCAAAGCCCAACATATTGGCAATCTTATAACGATTCAGCTTTACCTGATCTGATGAGTTACCGTCGATTGAGATAAACGAATCCCCTTCCACCTTGAGCACTATACCCGTATGGCCTCCTCCCTTTCTAGACTTAATAAAGACTTGGCCGGGTTTTACTAGGCTTGGGTCCTTGATCGCGTCTGCGACCTTGATCTGGTTTTCGGTTGGCACCTTGCTCCAAAAATAGAGAACTGATCCCGTCTTAAAGAGAGGATTTGGGATTCCCTTACCCTTACAGAACTCATCAAATATCGCATAGACGAACGCCATGCACTAGGGATTACCGGTACCTAGGCCTACTGACTTTAGGAAGCCCTTTACCATCTCACCGTCGTTGTTGCCCTCTTCCCTCTTACCGACGTATCGGTTAAGGATATCGACCAGTTTCTTATTATCTTTAGAAGAGGCTGAAATCGTGGACTCATTAATAAACTGACTAAATGATTTTAACATGGTGCAAATTTTTATTATTTATCGGCCAGTCCACACAGTTTTAAAAACTCCGCATAGTCAAACCGGATTCCCTCCTTCTTAAAGTTTCGGATCTGTTGGTCTGCCGATTCCTGGCGATTCCCCCTGTCCTTTACTCCACGTAGGATCTGGGCAATGCCCTTCACCATGGGCCTCTCTTCCTGGGAGTCGAGTTCCCCGTGTGACCTGGCCCCAAGTAGACCCGATCCGTATCTCAGTAATCGAATCACCCTAGTACTTACCTCGACCGCCACCGAACGTGTGACCGCCTTGCATGCCGCCCACTAAAGGACTCACGACGTTTTTGTAAAAGTCCGAACGGTGAAAACGGGAAGGAGTCGGTTTAAATACTAGAACAGTATTGCCAGTACGACTGTGTCTAACATAGACGTCGCCGTCGTACCCGTGCTCCTCGGCCTGACGAATGACTGATTCTATTGAATTGACTAGGTCGACATCGGTCACTCCCTCTTCCTCCATCGCGTCGTCGATCTTGCGGATCAGGTCGATCTTCATGGATTCGGCGTTCCTAGATTCTAGGACGTATGCTGATTCGTTGACAAACCGGTCAAAGCTCTTTACGTGATTCTTCATGATAAAACTCTTTTTTAGTTATTTATCCATGAGTAAATAATATCTCTCATCCGTGGGAGAGTCCAGTGCCAGCTGATAGATGAATCGGGCCAACATCGCTTCTCCAGCGAGTTCGCCGTCAAATCGAACGAATGGCGCGGAATTGGGTTTACCGAAGAAGGAGGCATTGCGCACGTCACCCGGATAGACCCAGTACTCGTACTTGGAAGAGGTCCAGGCCCGACCGTTTAGGTCTTTAGTCCTCACCCTTTTCTTTTTCCTCATCTGGCCACGAACGCTCGCCAGCTCCTGCAAGCGACGCTGCATTCGAGCGGCCTGACGATGAGGCAGACCCGACGGCAAGGGGTAACCAAAGAGGAGCCTTTCCACCTGGGCAGGAGTGAGCTGAAAGTGATAGGTACCGTTCTTGGCTTGACGAGAGGTGGTAAGGTCGATCGGATCGACCCCGACCTGTGTAAACATCGCAATGAGGCTTGTCAGGAACTCTTGACGTCGAGGTTCGGCATAGTTCTGTTTATAGTATGCCTTGAGCTCGTGAGGCTCAGCAAAGCCAAGGTCGACCAGGCTCCGAAGATCCTCTAGTCCCTGGTCGGGGTTGGGCTCTTCCTCTGACTCATGGAGCCTCTTCCAATCGTGATAGTGAGAGATGTGTTTCATACAAAATTATTTATCAATGGGGAAATCACTTGGGAGACATTAAAGAAGATTGGGAAATTCTATAGGGTGAACAGGTTATTCTTGACGTCGATCTTAAGCGACTTTAGCTTAGTATCTCTCTTTTCATAACGAAAAACTTTTTATTTATACAAAAGGCCTGGAAAGTAATAAAGATTCCTGGGGGATTTTTTTCCTGGTGGAGAGGGAGGCTTTTACCAGGGGAGCACTATATAGAATACACCCGCAGACATACACGGGAGAAACAACAGGCCCCGAGTCGTGGGACCCAGGGCATGCTCTTACATAATACCTTAAAATTTAAAAAAATGAAACAGAGGAATCTAAGCTCCGTTACTTAGCTAGTATACACAGGATCTATGGGAGATTAAAATTGGGGAGGAAAAAAGGTTTGGAGAGGTCCCCTAGCCATGGGGGATTCTTGGGGCCCGGAGAGGGGCCGGATTTTCTGGGCCAGGTGAGCCTATAGTCACAAAATTTAACTTGATTTTGCTAGCTAGTCTATCTAGCCTCTTGGATAGCCCTGTCAGGCGCCCTGGCCAGGCGCTCCCAGGGGCCTCCTGGGGCGGAAAAAGTACCCCTGGGGACCGTTCCTGGCCGGCTGGTCGAGCTCCTCTGGCCTGGCCGGTCCCAGGAGCCGCTTTTCGGCTAGCTGGCCTGGATAGTCACCAGCCCAGCTGGTCTCAGGCGATCGGCGGGGCAACTTGGCTAGGCGTTAGGTTAATCCAATCATGTCTCTGGCTAGGGATACTCGACCAGTCTAGCCGATTCGGCCCGATCAGGTCTTAGCTGGTTGGTCTCTTGGAATTCTTAGAGACCCGGTTAATCCAGCTAGATCTAGGAAAAAAGCGGATTGTCCGCGGATTGTAAACAATTTCTGGGTCTCTGGACTTATTTGGCTGACCCGCATTACCCTGTCGAGAATTATGGTTATATTTACTTTATAACTTAAAACAAATAACATGGACAAAAGAAAAATCATTGACCAAACAGAGGCCCTCTTAAAGGAGCGCGGATTTATCCAAGCAGATTATATTGTTTCCCTACAGGGTCCCACCCTAATCCTCTCGATAAGTGGAACTCAAAAGATGGATGAAGACTTAAGAAACGAGTTATTTAACATCGGGATGCAAGTCCTATAGGGATTAGTAATCCCAAGTCAGAGTCGGTCCAAGCGGCCGACTTTTTTGTTTAGACCGGATTCCCCGAATCAAGAAAGCGGAACGGGTCTCCCAGATTTATTTTCACAAACGCATACAACGTATTTATAAATTGGTTATATTTACTTATCATTTAAAAACAAAAAGATTATGACAACTACAGAAATTAGAGCTGAGATCGTAGAGTTAATCAATTCCGGAATGTTAAACGTCGCTAAGGTAGTAAGTTACTTTCGTCAGCATAGGCCCGATGCCAGCTTAGAGAAGGTTAGGGAAGAGGCTAAGGAATTGGTTGCAGAGGCCAAGGCGACCATCAAGCGTGGATACTAAACGTGACCGCTAATTTTTAAACCCGAGCGATCGGGTTTTTTCATGCAGCTGACTAGCGTGTCTCTTGGAATTCGAGGAGACCGGATGATTCGGGCATGACAGGTCGACCGACTTTAGTTTTTTGAATCACCCGTTATGTCTGGTCTCTTGACATTTATTATTTTAAACGCATTACAGACTATGGTATTATAGTTATATTTACCCATGATTAGAAAGAAACAAGAAAACAGGGAGATCGTGATCGATCTTACTGGACCCGACGGCAACGTGTTTGCACTGATGGGCTACGCTAAGCAATTCTCACGCCAGCTGCAGGTGATGTGGGAGGAGGAGATGCTGGCGAATCGTGCACAGAACGTGATACTTAAACACCTGGGTCTTGGGACGGGTGACCTCTTGCCTGAGACGCTTGCTGACAAGGTCTGTAAGGAGATGATGGAATCGGACTATGAGAATGCGGTCGCGGTATTCGACCGATACTTTGGTGGCTTCGTCATCTTGGAACGTTGATCGAGACCGGGTCGGCGAGTCTCTTGACTTTTTATGAGATATTTTTCCCAAAAGTTTTTTACTTTCATGGATAATTGTTATATTTATACTATGCTTACAAACGGTAAGCTACTTATACTTAAAAACAAATAAGATGAAACGATTGACCGATTATTTTTTAAAGTCCAAACTACGGATTAGCTGGGACAACTGGAATTTTACAGGAATCTTTGGGATCCTAATGACGATAACTTTTATTACAAAGTCAATAAGCCTAGTTGGCGAGCTAATAAAGTTTTTATTTAACCTTTAAATCAAGATAGCATGATTAAATTCAGAGTGGTAAGCTTCGTCTTACGTTACCTAGCGATCGTTGCCTGTGCCGCGTTCCTACTTTACCTTTATCTAGAGATCTGATGGCAGCGTTGGCCCTCTTAGTTGGGTTGGGTAGCATCTACCTGACCCTAGTTGCGGCGGTCTCAGTGGAGAGACGACGCGAGCTGCCCGAACCCGAATGGGATAATGACTCTTGGGAGACCCAACGCGACTAGGACCGGCTAGACCCTTTATTACTGGCGAGCCTTGGCTCGCCTTTCTTTTGCACGGTATCCAAGCGTCTCCAGACTTTTGTGCTGATTATTTTTCGAATAGTTGTCCCAATTCAGGAAAAATGGTTATATTTACTTATAATCTTAAAAACAAAAGAATCATGAAAAGATCTGAATTAGTGACTTTAAGAATCGCTCAAACCCTAACCGTATTGTTAAGCACTGCCTTCCTCGTGGCAGCGATCTATGCGATCGTGCAGCTATCGATAGGTAACGTTCACCCCGGAGCCGCACGCGAGATGTAAGGCCCTGTGGGTTTATTGGTTAAAGGCGGGGCGGTTCCCGCTTTTTTTATGGGGCAACGATCGGTGCAGAGACTCATGGATAAATAACATAGTGCCACATTGCAGTTCAAATTGAAGTTCCTGCATAGTCCGGTGTATCGGGTCTCCCAAGACACTAAGACCAGTCAACGCGGCTGGTCTTTTTTGTCTCCGCTGAATAGAGACCTGAAGAGATGTTTTTAGATGTCTAAAATTTTTAACACCAACCCAACGTCAACACTTATGTTCGAGTCTCTTGACTTTTAATTTCTAATTTTCTACCAGTGTATTTGAATAATTATTATATTTACTTATACTTAAAAACAAAAGCATTATGAAAGCAAACGTAAAAGAACTGATGATGAATGCTAAAGAGGCATTGTTAAAGGGTAACCGAGAAGTTGCAAGCGACAACTTAAATCGAGGAATCGTTGTACTAGCGATACTTACTCAAGCGGGCGAGACTCACACCGAGGGTGCGACAGTGAGTCGATGGAAGGAGCGATTCTGGTTTGAGTTGGAGTCTAACGATCTTATGGAAGACTAGAGACCTGACGGATCCGGTCAAGTCGACCGGATCCCTTTCCCGTTTTGGAGTATATAATATAAAGAGGCCAGCATGGAATCAAAGATAAAGAAGATAATATATCATTATTACAAGGACCAACCCGTTGAAGTGCGGGACGTTAAGCTGTTGAGCGAGTCTCCTGACTTGGGCATCACCTGTCTACGTTGGCGGACCGATACGGAGACCGTGACCGTCAAGGCGATCGAGCAGCAGGGCTCGCTGATAATCAACAAGATCTCATGATAGTACGTAAGCCGTTCCTCGCCTGGCTAAGATGCTTGGAGCACGAGATCAAGATCGATCGTGGTGGCATCGATTTTTTCCAGTGGACGCTTGAGGACGAGTATGAAGCCCGATTGAGCGAGGCTCTGGAATACTTTGGCCAGCGACCCGACTACTTGAGACAGGAGTGTTGGGAGCACCTGATCGAGCTTGACCTCCTAGAGAACCGCTTTATACAGACTGAAGAGTACGAAAAGTGTGCGGCCGTTCGCGACCTAAGAGTGGAACTCAACTCTAGGTATAAGGAGTACCTGGACTAGTCACTCCGTAGTGACCCTTATGAGTCTGTGTGCCGGTGTCTCTTGACTTTTGTTATCGAAAAATTTTCAAGTATCAATTATTATGGTTATATTTACTTATAACTTAAAACTAAAGAGAAATGAATTACACTCAAAAACAAATCGAATATTTAAAGCCTTTTACTGAAAAATTAGTTAATGAAATTAACGAAAACTTGAATGATAATTTAGATTATGTGTATCGAAAAGTATCGAGAGAGGCTTATAGTGAATATGCAGATGAGGTCAAGGAATTTATATCTGAAAATACAGTGGATTCAATGTTGGAATACATAGTTGATTGGGGTCAAACCAATGAGATTCCATTTGAAGAATTAGAGGATGAGTTTGAAATAGACGATGATTGCTTTGGTATTCCAAGATTATTTTGTTAAAATAAGGGAGTCGATTTGAAAAGGGACTGAGTCCCTTTTTTCATGCACTGTATCCCAGCGTCTCTTGACTTTCTTTATCCTAGGATTTTACCTTGTCAAATATTTTGGTTATATTTACTTATAATTAAAAACATAAAAGATATGTACAGTTTAAAATGTAAGTACTACAATAAGGAGTTCCCAACGCTGGAGGCGCTCATCGACGACGTCATCCAAAGCGGCATGGACCCCAACTATGAGGTGACGAGAGACGGTCGAGGAATCGGTGAAATGGCCATTGACCTAATCCAATTTTAAGACCATGGAGACGTCACTACTCAGCATGTTTCGCGAGCTCAATTCGTTCGTGCCATGCGCCCAGCACTTTGAAGCGGCAGATCAGTCTGGAATCCGGGTAAGCAACAATCGTGAGCTTTCATTCCTCGTAAGAGACTGGTGTAATGGGGACTACGACGAGTGTCCGGAACTCCTAGTACAGAGACTAGTAGGCCTGCTGCCAAGCTAGCTAGAAGAGCGTCCTAAGCGAGAGTCTCGGCCGGGTAAAGGTGCCGCCGCCAAGAAAGAGACTGGAAGGGGTCAGCGTGAGCTGACCCTTTGTCGTTTACTCCGTAGATCGGAGCCCATGCCCGCCGAGCGGCATGGAGACACTGGATGTCATGGGTGTCGAGCCCAATCGGGAACCGACTCTTTTTTGGAAAGAGCCGGTTATACAGGGTCTCTGGACTTTTTAGCAAAAAAGTTTTGGTAGAATTTTCAGGATTCAAATAAATTGGTTATATTTACTATATCATTAAAAACAAAAGAATCATGAAAGCAACACAATTCAGCACAGTGATCTATGGAACTAGACCCATGATCGATCTACCCACCCCAGTTCTTAATGGACTAGTCGGCTCCCTGAATAAAGCAATTAGGGAAGAGGCATTTGAAGGCTTGGACCCGATCATGGTAGAGGGCATCAAGGCAACCTGGAGGGGCGACCTTCACGAGATAGAAAAGGAACTCATAGCTCGCAACTAGTGAAACGACCCGACCTACACAAGATCAGGCTGGCTGCGAGCCGTCTCTCGCAAAAGGCACAAGGCTACTTTGACGGTCGCTTTGTAGAGAGGTCTGAAGAGTCAAAAAAGAAATATATTTATATATAAAAGAAAAGATGAAAGATTTGAGAAAATTTATTAAAACCAAGATAAGAGAGTTTTTAGTTGAAAGCGATGATAAAAAATTAAACTTTGCTAAAGATTTTTATAATTATTTTCTT
>Ga0194118_10005676_pt1 | contig 12902 bp, 13 predicted proteins | sample TA2MahsurfametaG_2_FD_148662 | JGI IMG/M metagenome (GOLD analysis project Ga0194118, IMG submission 148662) | Freshwater microbial communities from Lake Tanganyika, Tanzania - TA2015013 Mahale N5 surface | ecosystem: Environmental > Aquatic > Freshwater > Lake | place: Tanzania: Lake...
GTTACGGTTTTGCTTTGAATTAGCGAAAAAAAACGAGGTAGTTGGAATACCTGATGGTCAGACTAGATGGGGGCTATGGAGTAAATTTCATAATGGGTTGGAAAGTAAAAAAAATGATGAGGTCGCCTTAGTGAATCATATATTATATGAATCGATGGGTGCAAAAATCGATATGAACACTAATGATTTCAATCCAGCCCCCGACGCAAAATTAATAGGGTTGCATTCGTTTCTTCCATCATCGATAACCAATGAAAATATAAAACGATCCGATGAAGAGAAACAACTATCCGATAAAAAAAAACAAGATAGTCAATTGGCACTTAAATATCTTAAGGTTTCACTTGGTATCGAACCTAGAGATAATGACACACAAGATGCACTTGATTTATTGGGTTTTTTCAAGAAATGTAAAATTGCTCATGTTTTTAATGGTAAAGTTCTACTTGCTCACGGAGGAGGATTTGACCCAGAAGCATTTTTTGATCAAGCTTACGTTGATTCTTTTAAGGAGGGGGCGGAAAATATTACACCTGAGAATTATCATTCTACACTTGAAAAATTTCGAAGAAAATTAAGTGGTCAGGAGGTACAGAAAGGCGGCAAATACGGTAAAGAAGTGGACGACGCACGAGCGAGACGTATACGAGCGCTAGAGTTTGGTAACAATGCGAGTGATCAAAATCGTAATAAACCGGTTTCACGGCCGTCCTTTTCCATCGATAGTCTGCCTCCTTCTCCGGATGCAAGAGATGTGGTCTTAGACAACCCAGAAGATAAAGCATCAGCAATTTCCACAACACAAACATTTTCAGCAGCAGAAACAGCAGTCGAGTCATCAGTGAATGCTTACAATAAGTTACTTGAGGATGTATTAAATGAGATTTCTGGAGAGAACCCACTTTTTACTTGGAAGTTCGTTCTTCTACAAGCCCTCGGTCTTAAACCGGATAATGAAGACGCCCGTTATAAGTCATTGATACAATCTTGTATCCAAGAAGGTTGCAAAGGACCGAATCCACCGTTGTCAACCGATAAAGATCAGTTAAAATTAGCAAAGATTTTGAAAGATTCTGGTATTACTCACGTTTCTTACGGTCATAAACCTATTTGTTTTCCGATTCCGGTTATTTATAAACGACCAGAAATAGACGGCGTTACTTTCATTTCAAATGATACAAGCAACGCTAATCGGAAAGTAGAAGAAATTGGTGAAAATACCGCGATCGGAACGATGGTTATTTTCGACGCAAAAAATAATCGTGTTCAATCAAAAATCGAACCAGTTGAGTTAAGTAGAAGAGAAGCAAAAGTTGGAAATTATAGTGCGATGTTTGAACCATTAACACTCCAAACAACACCATCTTATAAACAAGATTCCACCACCGGTGCTTATGTTCTCAAATATGGTATTGGTACGGTTGGATTTAATATCAAGGGGCCAAAGGAGTATGATCAGCTTAGGTATACAACAGATGAAACTTCCGGTATTACAAGTATGCCTGGCGGCAAACGCCGTTCTCGACACCGAAAACAACAAAAGTCCAAGCGTGGGTCAAAGCGTGGAGGTTCTAAGAGAACTAGACATAATAAGCATAAACATACCCAACGCGGCCGTAAAGCCAGAAAGTAGAGTCATTTCATTTCATATGATACGCCTTGTCGATTCGCCCATCTCTCAGAATCGACGCATCGATCGCATGAATTTCGTCGCGAGAGATATTTGATGTCAAAATCAATATTAGATTTGGATAAAATCCTAAGTCTGTGACTTTATCCAACATTCCATTCCAGTCGCCTTTATCCATCATGGGGATCGGGATATATAAATGCGGTTTCACGTTTCCTTGCAGGACATTTATGATCAATTTATCACACTCTTCAAGTACAAGAACAAGCGGTTTATTATCATCCGGTGAAATCGTACTGTAGACTTTGGATAATGTATCGCCGGGATCGGTCGGTTTCCATGTATCACAATAGTACGCGCCAATTTGCTTGGCTAGCAGAAGAGTAAGTAGCGACTTGCCAGTTCCTGGCTCTCCGTGAATGAAGAATGTTCCACTTCGCGACGCTTTTCCTCGGACGATCGAGAGAATATCGTCCATGATCTCTTGCTGATACGTGCGCGGTTCTTTTTTCAGGAACTTTGATGCTTCATATTTACGGTCGGCATAGTCCCACCACCACGGATTCCCGCGCCGTTCGCGGATTTCTATGATTTTCTTTTCTGCTGGCGCAGCATTTGTCCCGTCGCGATTACTGTCGTCGCCTTTTTCACTCGTTAATTTGGACACTGTATCTGTCACACGTTCATATACTTCACGTTTGATAATAAGGTACATCGTCTGGCCTTGGTTTCCATGCTGCGTATCATTCGAGTAAATATAACCGATATACCATTTCCCATAAAATACGCCGAATGGCTTTCCATTCTGATAAAATACAGAACGCCGGATGTTTAACTTGTTGATAAGTTGGTTGCATTCAGTTTGGTCGGAAATTTTATAGCCTTGAATCTTGAAAAAATGCGCCATGATCATCGGGAACGTATAAAGGATTGGAATTGTTGTCAGGAATGACATTGCAATAATATCAAAGACACCCATGATGTCCAAGTATATAGATTAGTAATGAGAGAACGTTTTATTTCAAAATCCGCGCGGTTCGGACAAATGAAAAAGAATGAAAACTCCCTTCGCCGCCGAAAATAAAACTTTTGAAAAGTCGGTGTTCCACCGAAAATATTCGGTTTGAAAATGAAGTTTTTAGCCGAAAATATTCGCTTGATAAATCGTAATAAAAATATGAATAGGATGAACTGGAAAACCATCCTGTAGATTACCAATCCAGTTATATACCGGCTGGATTCTATAAATGTCCAAAACGCTGTTTGCGCCGGAGACTTTTGAAACATGAAAATCATGCATTTTCAACTTTATCGTCACAAATATTTTTTCCGGCGAAAAAATTGTGACTGATAATTTTTCATTCGTTCATTTCGATCCGTTTTTATCTATCCCTATGATATACAAAAACGGACATAAATTCGGACAAAAACTGGAAAGGTAATTTAGGTGATTCTGAAAATAGACATTTTTCGAACAGATGCCAAACAGTAAGATAAATTGTACAACCCTACCAACATTCCCGGTAGGTTTACAGTGTGGGCCAGTTAGTTACCCTCAAAAAACCGCCAAATTTTCTTGCAAAAGTTGTGACTTTTATACGAGTAAGAGTTGTAACTATATCGAACATTTGAAGACGAAGAAGCATAAAATTACCATAATTACCAATCCAGTAAATGGGGGGAATTTGACCAACCAAGCACCCCCGGAGGCCACTCAAGCCCCAGAATCCCGGAAAATATATCCATGCAAAAATTGTAATCGACCGTATTTTTCTAAGAAAGGACTATGGCAACACTCTAAAAAATGTACTGTTTCACCATCCAGTAATAATATAGCGCCAATGAATAATTCCACTACCACAGAGAAAACGCCCGTCGAAATAATGACATCTGCGATGCTGGAAATGTTCAAAACGAACCAAGAGCAAATGATGCAAATGATCGGCGCAGTTTTACTCGCAGTGAAGACAAATTCGGCGGTGGATACAGTACAAGAACCGTCGAATCATACGACGAATAATACGAATAACAACCTTACAATCAATGGAAATATGTCGAATATGAACAATAAGACATTCAATATCAACATGTTTCTCAACGAACAGTGCAAGGACGCGATGAATATGACCGAGTTTGTAAACACGATCGAATTAGACACCGATGATATGAAAGACGTTGGTAAACACGGTTTCGTCAAAGGAATTTCCAAGATATTCATTGAGAATCTCGAGAAGACGGAAGTAACGAAACGCCCGATTCATTGTAGCGATATCAAACGTGAAATTCTCTACATAAAAGACGATGATAAATGGGAGCGAGAGAATGTCAACAGTCAGAAATTAGTCAACGCTGTACGTGTTGTCGAGAAAAAGAACGTAGACCAAATCAATAAATGGGCCAAAGAACACCCGGAATGTGAAAACAGTGATTCTCGTGCAAACAGTATGTATATGACACTTTCGAGACACGGATTCGACGGTGATGATGACAATGTGTCAAAAGTGATCAAGAATATAGCGCATAATGTGATGATTGATAAGAATCAATATGCCGAATAATTGCGTATGAATCAATATAATAACATGTTAGTATAACCTATAAAATGCTTATTAGTTTAGATGCAATTACGAAAGCGTTGACAGATAACAATATACATATTTTCGGTAGTTTTCATTTAGGGGCCCATGATTGCGAAGAACTGCAATTTTATAATCAAATTGGATTGAAACAAGAAGACGTCGTATGGATTGACGCCATCCCTTCAAAAGTGAATCAAGCTATAAATAGAGGAATACCAAATGTATATAATGCCGTAGTCACAGACAAAGATGATGAAGAAGTGATATTTAATATTTCGAATAACGTTCAGTCATCAAGTGTATTAGATTTTGGCACTCATGCACAAGAACACCCTTCCGTTGTATACGTAGATAAATTTACTTCAAAAAGTATTACGATTGATACTTTTTTCGAACGAAACAAAATCGATGCATCCAAATATAATTTTTGGAATTTCGATATTCAAGGAGCAGAACTTATGGCATTAAAAGGCGCGACCCAATCTATCAAATATGCAAAAGCAATATATTTGGAAGTGAACGAAAAAGAATTATATAAAAATTGCGGATTAATTACCGATATTGATGCATTTCTTCTCCAATATAATTTTAAGAGAGTATTAACGAACATGACTCAACATGGTTGGGGAGACGCTTTATACGTGTTAAAAACGCAGTGAGTCTGCAATCAAATAATAAATAAACCTCTAATCTTATAATAATATGAGCAACGTAGTTGATATCATTATAATTGGTGGCGGAATTGCAGGTTTATATGCTGGCTATCAACTCAAACGCATTGCTCCGCCGAATACATCCTTCCTCATATTAGAGAAAAACCCGAAAAAATGGCTAGGTGGACGCGCAGGCAATGAGACATTTTATGGCGCAAACGTAGTCGTGGGTGCGGGTGTTGGACGAAAAAACAAAGACCACGCATTGATCAAGTTACTCAAAGATACGAAGACACATACATCCGAATTCACAACATCACGCATTTATGTTCCGCGCGCACTCTTTCAACCCGCCGATATCATGAAAACCATGCAACGACTTAAACAGGAATACAATAAACGCCCTCAACATTATCGGCACTCCCAAAAGACATTCAAGCAGTTTTTTATTGACACACTTGGTGAAGAGGAGTACGCGAGTTTCATGAATACAAGCGGATATACTGACTTCGAAAACGCCGATATTTATGAAACATTGTATCATTATGGTATGGATGATAATGTCAGCGGATGGACGGCAATTCACGTTCCATGGAAGGAATTGATCGATACACTACATAACACTATCGGCAACAACCATTTTCGTTGTTCCACGGAAGTTACCAATATTTGTAGATTCGATGACGCTCCTTGTTCATTTTACGAAATTTCGACCAAGTCACAAGACGGGCCGTCCAAGCGGTACTATGCGAATAAAATCATTGTTGCAACAACAGTTGATGCAGTTCGAAAAATCGTACCAGGCGCATCCGCGCGATCAAGTATATATCAGCAAATCCAAGGCCAACCTTTCCTTATTTTATACGCAAAATTCGACCGTGAAAGCACGGATATCATGAAGAAATATGTCACATCCTTTACAGTTCTTCAAACCGGACATCTGCAAAAAATGATACCGATGAGCCCTGATAAAGGAGTATACATGATTGTATATAATGACAATGAACATGCGAAGATCTTGAAACGAAAACGAGCAATAGAAGATACACGCAAAAACCGCGAAATGTATTCAAAGTGGGTGGCTGACGCACTTGGAATACCTGTATCGACACCGGTACATATTACCGCGTTGAAGAGTTACTACTGGGAAATTGGGACACACTATTACGAACCACTCGCCAAAGAATACAAATCGCGTGCGGATTTCATTCATCAAGCGCAACATCCGATGAAAGGAATGGTCGTTGTAGGTGAGATGGTGAGTCGTGACCAAGGATGGGTGGAAGGGGCGCTGGAAAGTGTTGACAAGGTGATTACGAGAGATTGGGTTAGCATGAATTACTAAATTCTTCGTATAATTCATTTACAAACACATATAGCATATACCCGGACACAGTAACCAATGGCAAAAATTCAATCATATTAAACAATAATTCCCAAATAAAAAAATACTATTATAATATAACATACTACAATGAATACCGAACTACAGTTCAGCGCATCGGATGAACCTTCATCAAAAGGTATAATCGGAAATATTAAGCAAAGTGTCGTACAGTCAGGCGTAAATGCTGCGCTTCATAATTCGGGTGTCATGCGTCATGGTCTGAATGCAACCTATTATGCTAGCCATAATCGACCGGGAATGGCGGTTCGTGAAGGAGCTGCTGCAGTATGGGATGCTGTTACTGGAAGTCGTAAGTAACGTCTACATTCCCACAACCACCCGCTCCAACTCCGAAATGCGAATATGCGGCAACTCCGTATGCGCCTCCCAGAAATACTTGCAATACGACCATTTGAAATCGAGTTTATCGCAGTAATAATGCGAGTAAGACCGCTTCAACTTTTCGGCCACTGTCACAGGCAATAGTCCATGGGAGGCCATCGGCAGAACATAACATAACTGAACAAGATCACGAACCGGATTCTTCGCCACCGTCTCACTTGGAAACAATGCGGTATCCAAGTGTGGCATATAACGCATCAAATCAACCAACAATGGTGCATAAGGATACTTATACGTCCAACGCCAGTCTACACAACCAGTCGAATAATATCGCATTGTCCATTCGAGGCCTTCGATGTAATTCACACAAATCGATTGTACACGGTCGATACCGCTATCCACCCTTCCTTTTTTTCTGTTTGCATGAATATCAATTCCAAATAATGCGTCATAATAACGGAATTCCCAATTCTCTCGATACGGATCAATATACCTTTCAACTGCTCGTTCTTGAAGAGGGATGGTCATGAAATCGGTGAGTGAATGACACCGTTCTACATTCGCGACAAGTTGAACGACACGATCGCATGCAATTCTTGTAAGATCGCGGATATCGACGACGACACCACCTGCCCCCGCAACACCTCCCACCACCCCTGCATTTGCACTCGATGTTGCCGTAACCGCACCTCCTGCCGTATTTTTTTGGTTCAGACCTCCCTTTTCATTTCCGCCGCCGCCACCGCCGAACCGCTGCTTGCTTTGTCGTTCACGCAATTTATGCTCATTCAAGAAACGATTGTGTTCGGTCTCCGCCAATAACGCAATAAACGCACGCATCGTCTTCCAAACAATCGTAGGGCGACCAGTTGCACTTTTTCGTGAAACCAAATACTCGCTACTTGCACGAAACATATTGGCGTATGTTTGAAGTAAAACAGTCATACCATTTGTGCGCAAATTCAATGATGGAAAGTGAGGCATGAAATCATTTCCGAGCATGAATGACATGACGATATAATCATCGATCGCGGCAATCACGTCCGGTGTAATACGGAGGGGTGGGCTTGTAGTCTCGACAGGATCGGTTTTGGCGGCGGCGGCCACAGTCGTAGTGTCGGACACATACGCGCCTTTTTCCGATGGAACAGATGAAGCCGTTGTTTCGCGCATGACCGACGCCAATGAACATGCAAAGTCGGGTATATCTAAATAATACTGGTCATTACATGAGAGCGTACTATCGAGTGACTGAATGAACTCCGGCGTATCACGATACAAATAGATATGCTGAGAGATATGAAGATGATTCAAACAAAGCATGATCAAATCCGCATCCAAGCCGTAAATAAGGGTTGTCGTGTCGTGATGATATAAACTATTTTCGCGAATATATTCAAATATCTTGTGCTCACCTTCGCCGGGTATATCGCTACCAGAATAAATATACATGACGGATGTGCCGATTGCGCGACCCTTCACAGCACAATAATCATTCATTCGAACGTTCAACTTTTTCATGAATGAGGTACCTGGAGTGATTGCGGATGTATTCCATGCTTTCGATTCCTTAGCGATAACAGCTGCACTTTCGCCGCCGCCGTCACCGCCACCACTACCAGAAGATGGATTCAACAACGCATTTTTACGCGCAATCGTCTTTTCAACCACCCCCGTAAACCAGGATTTATAGCGTCTCTCGCGTTGCTGATTCAGTTTAGCGACTGGTGCAACACCGTCGAATGCGATCATCACTTTATTCGTGGGACGAAACAACAAGAGATATTCGTCGATTTTCGCACAAACTGCTTCGATAATCTTTGTTTCATATTCATTGTCCGATAATCCTTGATTTGAACCAATCACACGTACTGCATCATAGATCAACCCATTTGTATCCATATACAAGTTATGAATTTGAGGCAACCCAGCCAACCGTTTAATAACGTTTTTGTGTTGTTTGACGACATTTGAAAAATAACTTGGGATACCCATGGCGACCGACTCTTTGCATTACATCTCGTAATGTGTTTAAATATCAATTTTACATCAATGACTCAGATTAAAATACTAGGAATATATAACTACAATGGCACTACAACTTACATTTTCGAATATTGTTCAATTATTCAGTGTGTTCGCACCCTTATTTTTAGGAACTTTCCTTATTCTTATCTCGGTATTCAACCAGAACATAAAAGGGATGATATATCTAGGTGGTGTATTGATTGCTTCCGTTATAAACTTGGGAATTATGTTTGCAATTGGAAGTGAACCTCTTGATAATCAAGGCGCGATATGTAATTTGATTGATTTTCCACTTATACCTACGCAGTACAACGTGCCAAATTATAACAGTATGTTCATCAGCTTTACACTCATGTATCTTCTTCTTCCAATGTTGGCGAACAACCAGGTCAATATGTGGATCATTGGTACAATTGTTAGCATATTTGCAGTGGACGCCTTCGTGAAGCTTCAATATTCGTGCACTGTACCTCGTGGAATCGTATTTGGCGGTATTATCGGTTCCGCACTTGGAGCTGCATGGTATTTTACAATGGCGTTGACGGACCATAAAAGTTTACTATTTTTCAGCGATTTAACAAGCAATAATGTTGTTTGTTCTCGCCCGAAAAATCAGACGTTCAAGTGTTCGGTCTATAAGAATGGACAGGTCCTTCAAGATTTGTAGATGCATGTCGAGTATATATTATTTTACATTCATAATATATACACGTATGAGTACTGGCACACGAAAAGCACCGACAGCGAGTGTGACATGATTTACACCTTTTAACGTTTCAAACGCCTATTATTTACACCATATCATTCCCCAATCTACTTTTGGTACAGTATTTGATAATTTTGTTTTTATAGTATTAATATCATAAAAATCATCATCGCGTGGTCTAAATAAATAATGATCTTGCATTTGAATATAGTATTGAGTATAACCTAATTTAAATAAGTAATCTATGCAATTGAAAGTTATCATATTGGTTTCACTCGCCCATTCAAAACAAATCAACTTAACTTTTTGAGTTAAAGAACAAATACATTCATACTCTCCGCCTTCAACGTCTATTTTTATCAAATCTGGCAATCCATATTGTTCTATTAACTTGTCTATAGTTATTGTTTTACACGTGATTTCTTTATAACTAAAATTATGAAATCTTGAAGTTTCTGCTGTTAACCATTCCTTATTTATAGTTGATAAAACATCACAATCTGCTTGATAAAATGTTATATCATTGCCATTGTTATTACAAACCGCATAATTAAGTAAAATTATATTCTTATTTTTACAATTCTCTACTAATCGATTGAACGTTATTGGTGATGCTTCTATTGAAATTATTTTGTTACATTGACTAATATTTGCTAAGCTCCAATTACCAATATTTGAACCTATATCAAAATACATAATATATTATATTATATTATATTATTTTGCATGACCTCCCCCGTTCCGCTTAACTATAAAACTTCGAATAATTACGAACCATCCACCCTGAAAAGTCCGAAAGCAGAATTTGTTTTTGAAACCCATTTGTAAACATTTTTAAGTTGCCGCCGCTTGATCGTTCACCATAAATACGGAAAAAGTGTTGGACAATATCATATGTTTTTGCACGTTTGTATTTTTCGTTCGCTTCTTCATATGTAAACTTCGGTTTTTGTTTACGAACGTTTACTGCATTATGAAAGTCAACTAAAAAATAATGGAGTTGTTCTTTTGTCGTGATTTGTGCCAACACGCGTGTATGAGCTTTCATATATTCGGTTGCATGTTGTGTGCATTCTGGACAAGGAAGATTTGCACATATTCGTTGTATATATAAAATTAGCTCATCTTTTATTTCATGAAAATCCGCTGGGACTGCCTTGTATGCTAAGGTATGGAACAAATACCATACACACGGCCCCCATACGGCCTTTGAAACCATATTAATTTGGTGAAATAATATATTTATATGAATATAAAAAAACATCAATCTTATAATCATAATACAATCATGAATATAGGATATACGTACGAAATAGATGGCGATATTGATTTTTTTGAAGAGCTGAAAAAAATGTCTCATCAAAAGACATGTAGTGAATCGCAAATCCCCGATTCTGATCGATGTCTGATTACCGATGAAAAGTTACGAAAAGATCATATCACGTTAGAATGTGGCCATAAGTTCAATTATGTACCGTTATTCAAAGATGTTCTTTTTCAGAAATGTTCGATGATGCCTAAAAACGTTCCGTCGAATATAGTAACGATGTACACGAAAAATGCAACATTACCTCCTTCTCTGTCTACACCCCCAAGCAATAATATACTGAACAATCTACCAGTATTATCTTCAGGTGGAAGCCAAAGCCCTAATGTGATGTCAGTTACATACAACAGTTCATATAATTTGGAAACAACAAAGCTTCAGTATAACGAGATGAAATGCCCATATTGTCGATCGATCACACAAAAAATTCTTCCGTATTATCCATATCCGGATGTATGTAAAGTGAAATATGTGAACAATCCGCCGAATATGGCGCTTCCGAGTCTTACATGCGAATATGATACATTCATAAATGGAAAGAGTGAGATCATTTCGACGAGTGAAGCTAAAATATGCAAATGTTTATGCACTTATAATGAAAAATATGATTTAATGTTATGTAGTAAACACTTGAATAAAATAGAGAGTGGATCATTACCTAAAAAACAATCTTCCGTGTCAGAGTCAAAGCCGTCTCCCATTCGAACTAGATCACGTGCTGCCAAAAAGAAGCTTGTTGACACGGATACCACGACAATACTTGATAGTCAAAATGTGATAGTGTCTCATCATAATCCGGCTACCACTGTTTGCTCATTCACATTATTATCGGGTCCGCGTAAAGGAATGTCGTGTGGTAAATCCATGTGGATTCCAAAACTGAATGGAGATAATACGATACACCATGCAGGTTCGCCTGCATATTGTAAGGTTCATTATGAAAAAATGAAATCTACATCCTCATAAAGACATTGTTCGCGCGTGAATTTCCGGGAACAGGTTGAAGATTACATAACGAAGATACGGGTGGAGCAGATTGACGCAACTTTGCGCGTCTGACAGAAATCGATGATGAACCCACCCCAGCACCTGCTGTGTATGATGCGTTCTTATTATTGTCGTGGGTGTTCCCCATCAAAGTTAAGCGTACACGTTTCAACATATTATTATATACTATTAGAATAAAATAATAGAATAAAATAATATACTAACAAAAATGAATTTCATCAAACGATACTTACCGGATACACTTTCTCGCCGTGACAAAATACGTCAGCGGAAAGAACTCACCAAGTCACGTAAATTGTATAAGAAAGGTAAATATTACACCAGAAAATCGATGAAATCATTTACATCGAAGCCGTCAAAACACTTAGATCGCGCAAGACGTTTGTATGGTGTAGATACTGTAAAACCTACACGAGAATTGTCACGACAAACGGGCTGCACCTTAAAAGGATTAAGACAGATTGTTCGAAAAGGTGAAGGTGCATATTATTCATCTGGATCAAGGCCAAATCAATCACCTCAGTCATGGGGAAATGCACGTCTTGCAAGTGCAATTACAGGAGGTAATGCGTCGGCAGTTGATTTTCATATCATCGATAAAGAATGCGCACACAACAAGCAGGCATATCGTTTAGCACAAAAACCGCGAAATAAATAGTATATTTATAATCTAAACAATGAACATTTCTGCTCCTCAACAATATCCTCTTCCAGTTTCAGGCGCTATACCTCCTGCACCGCCGAAAACAACCTGTATGGATTTGGTTCCTGTATCGTCATCGTCATCGTCGACTGCACCAGAACATACCCCCACCGCATCGAATCCGATTCAAGCCTCCAGTATTACGAAGGAACAGCTGAAAGACCATTTGCGACAATGGGTTCGTGTTGAAAATGAGATTAGTACACTTGCGGCCGAGATCAAGAAACGCAAGCTCATTCATCAGCAACTTTCCGCATCATTATTAAGTGTTATGCGCCAAAATGAGATCGATTGCTTTGATATCGCAAACGGTAAGATTGTATATTCTAAAACGAAGACTCGTGCACCGCTTAATAATGGTCAACTGAAAACCGCGCTTACGACATATTATAAGGATGACGTTGAAAAGGCGAATAGTCTAACCGAGTTTTTGTTAGCATCTCGTGTTGAAAAAACGCGGGAGTCGATCAAAATGAAAATTCCAAAAATCAAATAAATACATATGTTATATGGATATCAGTATTTCGATATAACAAAGA
>Ga0194118_10005679_pt1 | contig 12893 bp, 7 predicted proteins | sample TA2MahsurfametaG_2_FD_148662 | JGI IMG/M metagenome (GOLD analysis project Ga0194118, IMG submission 148662) | Freshwater microbial communities from Lake Tanganyika, Tanzania - TA2015013 Mahale N5 surface | ecosystem: Environmental > Aquatic > Freshwater > Lake | place: Tanzania: Lake Tanganyika...
CGCCTTTTAGCAATCTTATTTAAATTTTTTAACATTTCTTTTAGTTTTTGAAATTCTTTCTTTTTGTATAAATAAGTTTCAACATAAAGATATATTAAAACTTTTATAAAATCCAACATTTCTTCTAGTTGTTCTTTATTACGAGCACCTTCTATTCTAATTTTATATCTATCTCTGTCACGACCTTGAATGTCAATACCAATACCTGGTGGTTTTGATTTAGGTAAACTTTTTAGTTTTTTTAATAATTTTTTTGATTTTTTAATAACTTTACTATATTTTTCTCTAACATAATCTAACTCTCGTGCTGCAACATCTCCAATTATATTGAATTGTTTTGAAATTTCATCTATTAATTCTCTATCATTTAATTCATAATTTCTTAAAAAATAAAGTATTCTTAGATGCATTTTTATTCTATTATCATATTTACTTATTCGTTTATATCTTAAATAAGTACCATATTTGGATGTTTCTTCTTCTCCTTGTTCTTTTTTTTTTGATACACGTTTTTTAGGTTCAATTACTAAACTAACATAAGGAAAGAAAAATCTAGAGAAATCAGAAAGATCATCATGATTAATTTTGAAGTTTTCAGGTATTGTAAATTTTTGAATAGTATTAATAAATGCATATTTAAATCGGTCATCTTGCGGAAGTATAAATTTTATTTTTTTATTTTCACTATTTAATTTCTTTAATAATTCACGAACATAATTATATGTTTCATTAATATTATTTACAGTTGCTTGATCATCTTCTTTCCAAGTAATTTTATATTCAATTCTACCATTTTCATGTAATCCAATACTAATATATTTATCATCTGTTTTTATTTTTTCATTATTAATTTTAATTTTAAAATTTATACCATAAGGAGCATTTTCAAACCATTTAGATAAAACTTCCTGATTATCTATTTTTTCAGCCTGAGTATAAAATTTATAAGTTAATTGAGAATCTGGAGTTTGAAATTGAATAAATGGATATTTTTTATCTACTATGAAATTATCAAAAATTCGATATAAATTATATTTTGAATCTGAAGTAGTACCTGTAATATTTTTAGGATCTGCAATATTTACATGTATAATTGATTGAATTATATAATTTTCTGAAAATAAGTTTTTAAATTTATTCATATCCATTTTGGCTTGTTCTACTGTTTCTTCAATTAGTGTTTCTAATTTAACATCATTTTTAATAGTACCAAAATATGATTCAATAATTTGATTTTCTTTATCTGATTTTCCATTTAATAATTGAATAATTGTTTCTAATCTTTCATATGTTATCATAGGATAATAGATATTAGTATAGACATCATACAAGTTACGTTTTTCTTCTGGTTCTGGTTTGTAATTTAAACCTAAATCGTTATAGATATCTAACATGAATATTTCATTCATTGTCATAAAATTTTCATAATATCTGATAATATTTGTTTCATCATCCTCACGTTTAATTTTATATCCAAAACTATCTTTCAAATATGATAAATTATTTCTAAGTTTTTCATATACTTTAATATTTTCATTTGGTTTTATATCTATTTTTAATAATTCATTTCGTCTAATCCATTTTTGACCCAACATTACAAGATCTTCTTTATTATCTATTTTATATTCACTCCAAAAATATTGAGCTTCTGGTAATAACCTTATTGATTTACCAAATTTGGTGGATAATGGTAATGAAACAGTTATTTTTTGTCTCATATTTTTAATAGTATCATCCTTATAAATATATTGATCAGTTATATAATATTTTTTATAAATATCTTCTAATTTATTATCATAAGTTAAATTATCATATGAATCATCATAATTTTTTTCTAAATTTTCTATTTCTTTATCCCATTTTTTATTATTTATTGCTTCACTAATTAATTTTGATGTTTCAACTATAGTTTTTGTACTTTCTACATCAACTATAGAATACAATTTAGTAATCTCATCTAAATTAAAATCTTCTTCAATTTGTTCATCAAAATCTTCTTCACTAATTTCTTGTACAACATCATCATCATCATCGTCATTATCAGTTTTAACATTATATTCTTCTGATTCATTGTCAGATTGTTCTATTTTACCACCATATTTAATTAAATCAAATCCTCCTAACATTGGATCATTTTTTTCAGATAAAGCTAATTTTTTTGGATTTATTTCTTCAATATCACCATAAGTTCTAAAATCCATTTCTACTTTTCTTGTTTGAGTTTTAATTTTATTTCTCATTAATAAATTATTATAATAAATAGATGAAAATGAATATGATATTTTTTTTAACACTGGATTATCAATATGTTCATTATACCATTCCTTACCATATTTAGATTCTAATAATTTCTTTTTGGAAGCTGTATTGATAATATTATATCTTTGAGAATTAATATGATAACTTAAAAAAAATTTTTCATACCATAATTTACCATAAAAGTTTTCTAATATTTCATAATCAGTTTTATTTAAAAAATTTAAAGTAGAAAAAAAATCATTATCAATAATTAAATCTAATATTTTCATAATATCTTTTGGTACTAATGAACCTATGTATATATATATCTTGTATTGTATTCTTCTATTATTGTTTTTATATTTATGTATTATTTTTATTGGATCTTTCATATTATATTCCAATAGAAATAATTTATATGTTAATTATTAAATAATTGAAGAACTTAATATCATTCCGCAATATTCTACAGGCATATTTGAATAATTAATTTTTGTATATATATTTATTTTAACTGCTTCTTGGGCTAATTTTTTAAATATTTTCATAAATAATTTTCCATGTCCTATTTCAGGACAGGCAATATGAGCCATTTCATGAATAGCAACATACATTAGTAAATTTAAATCATGAAGTTTATTTGTTTTTTTACTTTTTAAACAAAAAGAAAGTTCTTCTCCTTTATTAACACTATATGAAGTTAAACTAGAATCTGGATCAGTTTCATAAATAACAGTATTTGTTTCAGATAAATTATTTTTTAATTGTTCAATATATGGTCTGAATGAAGGAAAATCATTTATATTTTTAATCATGTGATTTTTTAAAATAAATATATTTTTTACAATTTCACCAAGCAAATATGCCTTTTCATTTTTTAAATTGTCTTTATGAACCAAAAATTTTGTACCATAATGTGATTCAACATATACTAAATTTTTACGATTGATAAATAAAAAAAAATATATAAAAATTATAACAATACATATCAAAATTGTATCTTTCATATTAATAATTTATTATAGAAAAAAATAAAAGTTTTAAATAAAAAATTTCTACAGTATATATATTATTATGGGTGGATCAATATCAAAAAATAAAAATATTAATTCTGATACAATAAATTGGAATAAAATTAAAACTGATAATATTAGTTCAACACTACCTAATTTTAATGGTTTATCTAATGAAGCTCAGAGTTTAATTGCAAGTCTTAACATCCCTGAAATTACTGAATCTCCTATATCTGAATTTACAGTTAATCATATTTTAGATAAAATTTCTAATAATTTAAATCAAAAAGATCAATATGAATTTAATCAAATATTAGATCAAGTTTCTTCAAAAATGGATTCTGAAAATGATTTATCAGCAACTTCTCCATTTATTAGTTCTGAAATGTATAATTATTTAATTAAAAATGAATCTCAAAAAGGTGGTGGTAAAAATACAAGAAAATTAAATACTAAAAAAGGTGGCGCTAAATTAGATGATGATTCAGATACTTCTTCAACTTCATCTAGCTCAAATGATGAAGATTTAATAGATTCAACTGAAGCTGAAGTTCTTGAAAAGAAAAAAAATAAACTCAATAAAAAAAATAATAAACATAATAAAAGAGTTGATTCTGAATTATCTGGAGGTGAACTGTCTTATTTATCATCAAGTGCTCATACTGAAGGAGAATTTTCTGATTCACATTCAGCTAAACAAAGTTCTTCTGAATCAGCTACTACACAAGTTTCAAACAACTCTTCATCTGTTAGTCAAAATTCAAATAAATCAACTGTAACTGATCAAAATAAATATCAATCTACAAGTTATAGTGTAAATACAGATGACATAAATATGGTTTCAGACGATTAGGACAAAATATAAATTTTCATAAAAATATTATAAATTAATATGCTTATTTTTTTGTTTTTGAATTTTTTCAAAAGATTCTAAATCCAAAAATAATTCTTCATATTTATTTTCTTTAGCATTATTTACCATATATTCATTTATTTCATCTATAAATTTCTGAATTTCTAATACATAATTTTTTTGTTTTGCTTTCTTATTACTTTTTATTTCTATCAAAATATCTAAAGCTGATGGTTTTTGATTATCAGTTTTTATTTCTTTTTTTGATTTTTCAACTTTAACTTTTTTAGATTTTAATTCTTTCTTAACTTGTTCAACTTTTGGTTCTTTTTTAACTTTTGGTACTGAATTTTTTTCTATAAACTCATTAAATATTTTAACAGCATCTTTATCAACTAATTCAAGAAACTGTAATGCTGGATTCATAATTTGATTAGTTAGATAAAATAGATAATCTAATTCCAAGTTTTTCTCCTTAATAAATTTTGGTGTTTCAATTATGTCTCCTTGTAATAATTTTGTTCCATCAGTTGGTTGAGGTACTTTTATTACTGCAAACTCAATACGATCACCTGATTGAGGAACATTACCAGGATCTCGTTGAGCTATTTTCTCTGCTAAATATATATGAGCTATCTTCTTCCAATCTTTATAAGATTCTTTTAACTTTAATGTTTTACTTGTTAGAAAATACTTAATATGATACTTTCCATCAAATAAATCCTGAATACATTTACGAACAAAGTCTTTTGCTCCTTGTGGACTTCGATGATTAATTAATTGGTCAATAATACCACCACATATTTCTTTTACTATGGGTGCATTGTCACGACGTTTAAGAACAATACCCATAAAATCCTGTTTGTATTTATTCGGATCAAATTCAAATTTATTACCAACATACTTTTTCTTTGTTAAAATTGCAAAGGGCCAGAATGTCTTTTCATATTCACAATCATGTGGAAAAGGTAATCTTGATTTTATTGTTTCTCCTGATAATTTACCCATTTTCATACCATGTTCTAGAGTTCTTTTATCAGTTACAGCTTGACCACCTTCATAAATATCTATCATATAAATTTTCTTTTTACTTTCAGACTTCATTTCAAAATCCCATCTTGGTTGTAACCAATAATAAAAATATCGTTCTTCATCCATTTGACTCATATCTAAATATCTCATCTGATTGTTTACAAAATCAATTACCTTATTATAATGAGTTAATTTATCGCGATCAAATTTTAATTTAAGATCTTTTTCAAAAAACTCTTCCAAAATTTCATCCATTGTTTTCTTTCCATTACTTTTATTGTAAAGTTCTATAAATGGAATGGTATGTTCATTTAATTTGTCTTCTTTAAATTGAAGACCCATATCAGTATCTGATAATAAATTCTTAATTAATAAATCAGATAATGTATTTAAATCTAAATTCTTATTAACTCCTATAAATTCTGTCAAGTAATGAGAAATTTTATTTGTATCTTTACTTGTATTATCTGATGTATTAGCAACAAATTTATTAATTATCTTTTGTAATTCTTTTCTTTCACCTGAATATACCCATTTCTCTTTAATTGTTTTCTCAACTAAAAACTTGACTAATTTAAATATTTGATCATATGATAGTTTTATTTCGCTTGAAAAAACAAATGAATTAGCATTACCTGATAAAAATCTATTTGCTAAACTATCTATTTGATTATCAGATGGCATTATATACTTGTCTGAAAACAAAGTAGACATGTGTTCTAATAATGGTTTCATCAAATAATTTTTTCTATTTTCTGTTAAATCTTCAGCAATTAACCTTATTTTTCCTAATTGATGTTCAGCCCATTGAGTTAATTTAATATCAAACATATAAGTATAATTCTTTTCTACTAATTCAGCTAAAGTCCACAACCATGGAATATAACTTTCTTGCATATATTCTTTTACAAATTGTTTTATTCTTTCTTCCAATGGTAATATAATAGCATGGTGTTGAGGTTCTGTTAATGTTACAGGTGGTTCTGGTAATCTTAAATCAGTAATTTTATCATCAGAATAATATTCATCAAAGATCTGATTAAATAAGATACGTTCTTTTGGACCAAAGTATGGTTCAATTAATTTTTTACCAAATGCTACTACTTTTTTCCAAACTTTTAAAGCTGTATCTTTATGAACACTTACGGTATTTTCCCTAAAGCGGTAACAACTAAAAATTGAATCAGTATTATGTACAATCATTGAACCAACCCCTGCATGAAAATGATGATTATCAGTTGTTAAATCATAAACATATTCTTCAGGTTCAGTCCATTCTTCTATTTTATTGATAGAATCTGGATTATTTGATATTATATTTGTTTTGATAACTATTTTATCATAATATGATTCAATTATATAATTTATATTTTGTTTTTTACATTGAATACAATATTCTAATGCTTCAATATCATTTTTAATAAATATCATATCTGTAAAGTTATTATCTACTTTATCATTTGTAAATTGTGGAAAACTATGAAGTAGTTGTGTACCTAGTTTAACATCTTTTGGTTTAATTTCAACACCTTTATTAGTTATCAATGAGTGATCATCAGTTACTACCACCGAACCAGAATGTGTTGTTATTCTAAATAGTTTTTTAGTTTTAGCTAATTTATGTCTAATTACTCGTTGAACTTTAGTCCATCCTTTTTCAGTCCAAGTTTCAATATCTTTAAGCTCAGCCGATTCTTTATCATCATCTGTATTGGTTCTTTTCATTAAACTGTATTTTTCTGGTTGTGCAATATTTTCAATCGAATCAATAAATATGTTTCCAGTTTGTTTATTACGTAAAAGTAATGGTGTTTTACCAACAACACTGTCACCATATCTTATAACTGGTTGAAAGGTTAGATCAGCTATATCTTCAGTCAAATACTTTTTAATATTATCAATTAATTCTTGATCATTACGTGCTTTCAATTCAAGATCTAACATATGTTCCACTTTATCATTTTGTCCAGTTTTGTAGAAATATTTTAAACCATTAAATATCCATGATAAGTATTCTTCATCATATTTCTTTGCTAGAATTAACATTTCACGACCAGTAGATGTTGTACACGCTGCAATATCACGTTTACATACTGGTGATGTAGGTGCACCTAATTGTCCATAGAGTGAATTGGCTGTAACTTTAACAGCTAATTGTTTTGCATCTAATATTTTATATTTAAATGGATCAGTTTCCTTACCCATTTGTTTTTTAATTAATTTACGTTCTTTCAATAAATTATCTAAAATAGTTGGAATAACACCTAGTTTATTTTCTATTTTTGCAAAACGTCTGTATTGTATTGATCCATCAGAATCTTTAAACTGTGCATTGTAATAAGTTATTCCTTGAATATTATCATACTCGGGATCTTCTACTATTGTTTCATGACTCATATTTTTATGAATAATAGATGATGGATACAAACTTGCATAATCTTTAGTTGCTAAAGCTTCATAATCTACTTTAGGAACTGGATCAAATACAATAGCACCTTCATAACTAGAAGATTCAGATTCAACTTCATCTCTTTTCTTAGATTTACACATGGGACATTCCCATTTATCCAAATATTCAAAACCACATTTACATCTATATAATTTTGATAGTTTCAAAACAGGAAATACATATTTATGTTTTCTGAATTCACGTAAACATAATGAAAATAATTTAATTCCTTGACCTCTAATAAATAGATATGATAATGGTACATAACATACATTTGCCATCTCTATATTTTTAGTTACTGTTTCTAATTTATTTATTAATAAGTTTACTAAGCGACAATCCTTAACACAGTATTTTGCTACGATAGCTCTTTCATCTGGAGTTCCTTTGAAAAACTTAAAAATATCTTTTGGACCAACGTCATCTTTTGCTTGTGACCAATAAATTGTACCTCCTAATTTTGCTGTTTCTAATTCAGATAATAAAAAATCATCTCCTTTAACAATTATTTTCTTATCATTATTATTTATTTCAAGTACTTGATATTTCTCACCTACTTCGTCTGATACAAATCCTTTAACAACTTCCAAATGAACATAATCACCTGGATTTATATCTTTTACTGCTTTACATTCAAGTTCTACCAAAACCTCTGAATTTAATTTAAGAACTCCTGCTGTCAAAATTTGTTTAAATTTATCTTCGTCTATTAATTTAAATTTAACTACTTCACCTCGAATAAAATATGATGCAACATAATCAAGTTTATATGATGGTAGTTTGAAATCTTTCTGAATATCTTTCATCAAATCGATATGAATACGCCCAGGAGTATCCCAAAATCTTAACAAATTTTCTCCTAATGCAGATGAAGCTAATTTCATTTCTTTAAAATTACATTTGAAATTTTTTAACTTAGACATATATGCCATTTCCATTTCAATTCCTAATATATCTTTACATCTATCATACAAATATTTTTCATCAAAAAAGAATGTATTATAACCAGTAATAATATCACAATCATTATTATTAATTTCATCTAAAAATTTTAATAAAAGTTCTCTTTCTGTTTCACATGATTCAACAATAGTATTATCAACAGCCGATGTTTCATTTAAACATCCAATATATTGTCTATATGGAACTGATTGACCTATTTTAGTATAAGTAGCACCAATTTGAATAACACAATCACCTTTACGCTTAGCCTGTGGAAATTCTCCATCTATTGAATAACATTCTATATCAAATGAACAAATTCTAAAAGGAGCATTATGATCTTTCTTAATTGGATTCAAATTTCTCCAATCAACATGAATTTCGATATCACATCTTGATTCTTTTTCATCATCATCTTCAATTAAATCGTATTTATTAGTTTCAACCCATGAACAACCACTAATTTCTCTAATATGAAAACATCTTAACATCGGAGGTAGATTAGCTTCGTATATTTTGTATTTCATCGGTTTGTTTAATTCAGGAATACTTGGAATACTTATTTCATTGTTTTCTAAATAACTTTTGTATTTCTTCATACCATCAGAATTATCAAAAACTAATCTTGCAAACCAAAATTCTCTATCATTAGTAAATCCTTCAGCTCTTTTAAGTTTGACTAATTTTATTTTTATCAAAGTAGATTTAAATTTGTAAAATACTTTCTTGTTATCTTTACTTTTGAAATAGAATTCTATCTTTTTTATCATTTCTTCTAATTGACTCTTTGGCTTGTTTTGTAATTTGTTGGGTATTAAAAAATAAAAGTATGGAGTATATCCAACTATCTTTGCATATACTGACTTTCCATCATCACAGCGACCGAATGAATGAATTATAAATTTTCCAGGAATATCATCATCTCCATCAAAGTCTCCATCTTCATCCACTGGTAATTGATGACCTTCAAGCCAGTCATATAATTGAAATTCTAAACTTTCTTTATCAGACTGTTTATTTGTCATTAGATAATATATTTTAATATAAAATTATTCTTTATCAATTTTTATCTATAATTATTTATTAAATATGGATAATAATTTATATATTCCTAAAAATATAAGTAGGTATGGAATGATAACAGCTCATATATATTTATTAACTTCTTTTGTATGTACAATTAAAAATTTTAATACTTTTAAATATTTATCATTATTATTATATATATCAACAATATTACATTGGTATAAATTAAAAGATAATAGTTTTAGAAAATATTTTGATATGATTATAGTAACAATTACATTATCTTATTTTACATTTATAGAAACTAAAAAATTATCTCATAAATATAAAATTTTATGTTATATTACTAGTTTAACTATTATATTGATATATTTTATTAATATTTTTATATATAAAAAACAAATTGTAAATGAATCTAATGATTATATGGAATTAGAAGATTATAAATATTTTAGTTTAAAATATACTAAACCAAATACAAAAGTTAGAGAAAAGGCTTGTAAAATTAATGTATTTGTTCACTTACTATTTTTACATTTAATACCTGGTATAATTTGTATTCTTTGTATAATAAAATCTTGTAATACACAATAATCTTTAATATTTTGGATATACATATTTTTTTATTACATTTTTATAAACCCATTGACTTGTTAAAAATAAAATTAAACTTAAAACTAATCTAAATTTTTTTTTATGAAATGTGCTATTTAATTCTTCATGATTAATTCTATCAAATATATAATTTAAATATAAATAGACACAAAATAATATGATTATTTTATGATAAAAACTTTTTTTTAGTGTTTTGATATTTTCTAATATATCATTTAACATTATTATTAATAAGATAATAAATATATTCTTTGATCTACAATTTACACCATCGAAGATTTAAAATGCCTATTTTTTATAAATTTACTTAAAGAAAAATATAAACAATATTAAAAGGTCTGTTCTGCTTTTCTCTTATAAAAAAGATACACATTAAAACTCATCAGTTAGGGTTGTCGTCATAACAAATTATAATTTACACGCTATGAAACGGGCAAACATTAAATATTTTTTGTTGAGTAAAATCAGCATTTTAAATATTCAAAATTGTGTAAGAGGAAGATACTAAACTATATAAAAATATAAAATGTATAATTAATAATGAAATTATTATTGATATTAATTTTACTTGCAACATCTGGTATAAATGCCCTACCTAATATTGATTTAAACGGACAAAATTGTGGTAATGGTATTTCTTGTTCTCATTTACAGACATGTATGAGTAATACAACTGGTGCTGGTTTAATCTATGCATGTTCTCCACTTTATAATGCTGTACGTTGTATGGATGCACGTTTTTCATGTCCTTATTCTTCTTCATGTATTGAAGATTCCAAATGTTTATACCCCGATGGAAATTTAACAGATGCTGTTATTAACGTAGATGCATTTGAAGTCTCTGAAATTCGTGATTTTGGTAATGGTATGAAACCAACTGCATTTAGTATTTGTGGATCAATCGTTAATAACTTTCGTCTACCTAATTTTTGCACTTGTCGTGATGCCAGATTTGGAGGTGAACTTGCTTGTACAGTTGGACTTCAAAACTTTATTTCAATTGGTGCTTCAGCATGGATCTTACCATGTGCATCTCCTGCTAATTTTGGATACAGAGCATGGGGATCACTATTAGGAATAAGTCAAAGTGTTGAAAGAACATGGACAGCATCTTTTTCGGCAAATATTCCTATACCTGGAACTGGTTTTGAATTAGGTGTTGCACATGCTGGTGCTCGTGCAGAATTATCTGGTGAAATTCAACGATTAGTTATTTCTACACAACTTGCCATTGGTGTATGTGGTAGGGTTGGTATTGGTGTTTTTTCAAAAGAAATATGTAACCCATCTGCTTTACAATGGTTACCTGTTACTATTCTTAGAGGTCCCAGATTTGATTTTAGTAGGCTATGTTAATTTATTTGTTTTTATTAAAACTAATAAATTATAAATCAATTTCTTTTTTCTTCTTATTTATCACACTAACAGATGGATTCTTATTATCTGATTCATTATAAACAAATAATTTAACCAGATCATTTTTATAATTTTTATAATTCAAATATTTCTTATCATTTTCTTCATCGTACAGTTCAGTTGTTTCATCATTTATTTTATCTATTAGCTTTTCTATTATGTCAATAGTTTTTGGATTTAATTTTTCTCTACTATTATCCAAAGATTCTTCGATTGATTCCATATGATTATCTATCAGTTGATTTATCGTTCCATGTTTAACTTGTGAAACAAATTTATTACCATCATGTGTATGTACCAGATTATCACGCATATTTGATATATAAATATTTTTATATTCTGGTCTATTATCATTAAAATGAACAGCCTTTATAGATTCTTCTATTGATTTATATCTAGCATTTAGAATTCTAAATTTTTCTTTTTCAGTTAAAATATTATTTATTTCCTCTTTTCCAAATGCTATAATATAATTATTATTTATTGTTCCTTTATTATTAAGTGTATTATTGCTATTAGAATTAGTAGTATTATTACTATTTGTAGTTATTTGTGTATTATTTATTTTTTGTTTTAGTTCATTAATTTCTTTTTTTAATTCCATTATTTGATCATTATTAGATTTATCTTTACATTTTTGCTCATGTTTCCATCTTGAATTTCTATGGCTAAAAACATTATTACAAAATTTACAAATACGATTTTTATTAATATCATTAAATGTTTGTTTTTTATTAGTTATGTTGTCAAATGTTTGCTTTTTATTGTCATGTAGATTGTCAAATGTTTGCTTTTTATTGTCATTTAATAAATGATATTTATGGTTGTGATTCCATAAGCTTTGTTTACTAGCATAATTTTTTTCACATATATTACATTTATATTCATGTATCATAGTACACTTTATATAACTAACATTAGATATTAATCTTTAACTATTTTTAAATTAATATTTTTAAAAGTACATTTTTTATTGGTACACTTTTTACACTTTTTTATTCAGAGAGAGAGATACGGATTTTTTTTGTTATAAAATAATTTTTCATAAATTACAATAAAATTTGTATTATAAAATAATATTAACTAATAAATTATAAATCAATTTCTTTTTTCTTTTTATTTATCACACTAACAGATGGATTCTTATTATCCGATTCATTATACACAAATAATTTAACCAGATCATTTTTGTAATTTTTATAATTCAAATATTTCTTATCATTTTCTTCATCGTACAGTTCAGTTGTTTCATCATTTATTTTATCTATTAGCTTTTCTATTATGTCAATAGTTTTTGGATTTAATTTTT
>Ga0194118_10005696_pt1 | contig 12856 bp, 12 predicted proteins | sample TA2MahsurfametaG_2_FD_148662 | JGI IMG/M metagenome (GOLD analysis project Ga0194118, IMG submission 148662) | Freshwater microbial communities from Lake Tanganyika, Tanzania - TA2015013 Mahale N5 surface | ecosystem: Environmental > Aquatic > Freshwater > Lake | place: Tanzania: Lake...
TGATTGAACCGCTGGCTGGCTATCTACAGCTTGCCGAGGCCCTAGCTTCCGAGGGCGATCCACCCTGCGAGGCGTTCAACTTCGGTCCAACGCTAGCTAGCAACCGATCGGTTGGAGAGCTTGTGAGTACGATCCTCGAGCACTGGCCGGGGGAGTGGCTAGATCAGAGTGATCCCACTGCACCCCATGAGGCCAATCTCCTGCATTTGCAGATCGACAAGGCCTATCACCGCCTGGGTTGGCAACCCCTCTGGGATTATGCCACCACGATCGAGTGCACCGTCGCCTGGTATAGAGCTCATCATGAAGGTTTAGCGGCGCTGGATTGCTGCCTGGCTGATCTAAATGCATACACCTCTGATCTTTCCTGTACCCCATGAGCGACTCCCAGGCTCTAAAAGAAGCAATCCTGCACCTCACCCGCGAGTACTCGCGACAGGTGCACCGCGCCTTCCGACCTGCCACAGATGACCAACGTCAGGACTGGGAGCCTGGAACCACTATTCCTTATGCGGGCCGAGTGTTCACAGAAGATGAGGTGGCGGCGGCGGTGTCGGCCACCCTGGATTTCTGGCTCACCCTCGGCCAGGAAGGCGAGGCGTTTCAGAAGGAGCTGGCGGCGTTTCTGGGGGTGCGTCATTCGCTGCTTGTGAATTCTGGATCTAGTGCCAACTTGGTCGCCATCTCGGTGCTTACCTCACCGATGCTGCCCGAAGCCCGCAGGATCCAGCCTGGCGATGAGGTGATCACGGTGGCGGCAGGTTTTCCAACCACCGTTGCACCGATCGTGCAGGTGGGCGCGGTCCCTGTGTTCATCGATGCCGATCCGATCACTGGAAATGCGCGCTGCGACCAGCTGGAGTCTGCTTACAAGGAAGGTAAAACCAAGGCCGTGATGATGGCCCATGCTCTGGGTAACCCATTTGATCTAGCTGCCGTTCTGTCCTTTTGCCGCAAGTACAACCTGTGGCTGGTGGAAGACAACTGCGATGCCCTGGGTTGCAGCTATTCAATGCCGCGCGAGCTGGCCGAGAGCCTGGGCTGTACTGAGAACAGCCCAGGGCTCGATGAAGGCCCGGATCGGGTGATCCGCTGGACGGGAACCTGGGGAGACATCAGCACCCAGAGCTTCTATCCACCCCATCACCTCACCATGGGAGAGGGCGGCGCGGTAAACGTCGTGCGCGATCAAAAGCTCAAAGTGATCGCCGAGAGCTTCCGCGACTGGGGCCGCGACTGCTGGTGCCCAAGCGGGATGGACAACACCTGCAACAAGCGCTTCGGCTGGCAGCTGGGAGAATTGCCCCAGGGGTACGACCATAAGTACACCTACAGCCATCTGGGCTATAACCTCAAGCCCCTTGACCCACAGGCGGCGATTGGTCGCGTGCAGCTCAAGCGATTACCTGAATTCATCGAGGCTCGTAAGCAAAATTGGGAAACACTTAGGCTCGGCCTTCTTGGCCTTGAGAGTGTTTTCCAGTTTGCCTTACCCACTCATGCTCAAGCCTGGTGCCCAGAGTCCGGCTTTAGCTGGGATGACAGCGGCTGTCGAACAGAGTGCAGCTGGTTTGGCTTTAAATTGGCTGTGAAGCAAAGTGCCTCTTTTAGCCGAACTGACCTAGCACGCGAGTTGGATGCGAATGGTATTGGAAACCGCATGTTATTTGGTGGAAATCTTGTTCGCCAGCCGGCGTTTGTGCAGCTGCGCGATGAGCGACCTGGATCTATCAGGGTAGTCGGCGATCTCTCTGATTCAGATTTGATTATGAACAATACCTTGTTTTTGGGAACATACCCTGGTCTAACCAATTCGATGCTGAACTCTGAAATCAGAGTTATTAAGGCCTTCGTGGAGACTCGTGAACGTGATTGAATTCACTATAATTGATCATCTCCTTCCCGGGGTGAGAGTCCTGCAATGTCCTCAATACATTGATCACCGTGGTGATTTCACAAAGCTTTTCCATCTAGAGGCCTTTTCTAGGCTGGATATTCCCTTCAATGTGGCCGAGACTTTTCTCACTAGGTCCAGAGCCGGTGTCATCCGCGGCATGCATTTTCAGGAGGGTGTAGCGGCACACGACAAGCTGGTCTTCTGTCCGAAGGGCCGTGTTCTGGACGTGATAGTGGACGTTCGCCCAGAGAGTGCAGACTTCAATAAACCAGTTTCACTAGAACTCTCTGAGCATTGTCAAACGGCTCTATTAATTGGCAAGGGCTACGCCCATGGTTTCCTTGCTTTAGAAGAAGATAGCTGGATGGTGTACTCGACAAATACGATTTACAATCCTGATATGGACCGGGGTGTGTTGTGGTCCTCGATCGCTTTTGAGTGGCCTTTGAATAAGCCTGTGCTCTCCGAGCGTGATTCCTTACATCCATCTATCGAGACTCGTTGATGAAAATCTTTGTGACAGGTGGGACAGGATTTATTGGCTCATATTTTATCAGGCAAGCGTTGGGTGAGGGCCATGCCGTCCTTGCGATACGTCGCAGCCCCAGTACTATGCCCCGAATTCATCTTGAGCAACAACCAACATGGTTAGATAGAGCGCTTGATGAAGTAAGAGCGTTGGATCTAATTGGTTGCGATGTCTTGGTGCATTTTGCGGCTCACACTGGAAATTTTCCATATGACAGCTTGCTTAATTGCTTGCATTGGAATTTGATGGTTCCGCTGGGATTGTTCGAACAGGCCCGTTTGGCTGGTATTGAGCGCTATGTAGTTGCGGGGAGTTGTTTTGAATACGGTCGTAGTGGAGAATACTTCGAATCTATACCCACCGATGCCCCCCTGGAACCGACGAACAGTTACGCAGCCTCAAAGGCAGCGGCATCTATTGCATTTGGACAGTGGGCTGCACAAAATAATCTTAGATTAGATCTACTTCGGGTCTTTCATGTGTATGGTGAAGGTGAGTTAGAAACAAGGTTCTGGCCTTCTCTTAAACGTGCTGCTCTTGAAGGTAAAGACTTTCCGATGACTTTGGGTGAGCAGGTTCGTGACTTTCTTCCTGTTCAGAATGTAGCCTCCACGTTCTTGGCTCGTTCCGTCGAAGATTCAAATGAGCCCATCAGTGTTGGAAAGTTTAATCTTTCCAGCGGTGTGCCATGTACTTTGTCCAGCTTTGCCCAATATTGGTGGAAGTATTGGGGCGCACAAGGGCGACTGCTACTTGGAGAAATTCCATATCGACGTGGCGAGATAATGAGGTATATTCCTGGGAGTCAAATTATTTTGGTCGACTCAGGCTTACTGTATTCCACAGAAGAGTAGCGGGGCCGCAAAGCCTCTCGATTAATCCAGGTGCAGGCATGGCAGTGATCACTTCTTATCTGAAAGTGGGACAATCAGATATTTACGTTGGAACCCAATCAACATTAATCCATAATAGCGGCAGCCTGTGCTCATGATTAATCAAAGAACTGTTCTCGTAGTAGGCCTGTCACAAGCGAAACACTTACAAGATGAAGCCAAAGGCATAGTAAGCCTTGTGTACGCCGGACCTAGGCTGTCAACTAGCCGAACGGATCTCAAAACAAACAACAATCCACGCTTGTCTGATATTGTAACATATTATGCTCAGATTGGCCTGACAATATCAGGAGTAATTGTTTATGCGGATATTTTCTCGCTGCATCAGTTCGCCCTGTAATAGATATAGGCACACTTCCACTAATATGCGTTGTTGGTGATACACACCATGGGAACGGTCCCATAACAGAACTGGCTTATTGGCTAATACAGTCGAGAATTTCAGTCGTTGCTCTTAAGCAGACCATACATCATGCTAATTTATTCGAGAGCCTTGGTTTTAGAGTCTTGAGGCTCCCATACTACGCTCATAATGTGCGTTTTATTAGTCCAACACCATACTTCTTTCAGCGTACCGTCTTTGTTGGTTCAACAGGTGGCTTGCACCAACATAGGACCAGGTTTCTTAATACTCTCAGGTCTCGAAGCATCAAGATCGATATTAGACGTATACCAAGAAATGAATCATTTGCAATACACAATCTATATGGCACATCTTTTACTATGCCACTCAACAATGATATCAGCTATAGAATATGGGAGATTATGGCCTCAGGCTCTGTTTGTTTAACAGAACGGTTTCCTGAAGAAGCCCGCCCCTATCTTCTTGCTCAAGAAGACCAAAACGTTCTCTGTTATGAATCTATTGATGAGTTCCTCTATAAGTTAGAACTTATTAACAGATCAGATGATCTGAGGATGAAAGTTGCTACTCATGCATATCAAACATTATATAACGCCAAGACCACCTCGACAATTTTAAGGATGCTGCTCAATGCCTTAGGTTGGGACGAAGCAATAGACAGATGCATTTCGCTAGCTCAAATAGATAAATACAAACAGAATGTCGGAAGTATCAATAAATAAGAGCAAAGTCAGGATAAATATCTTCGCACCCGTCTTTGCGACACCTAATTCTGTGATTAGAAATCCTAGCGATGACTTTAAGGTGGCAGTTCTAGTTCACTCTTGGTTCTCGTGGACCTGTGCACAACCTGCTGTTCAGAGACTTGTCCAGGACGAAGATCGGGTTATGTATATTTTCTCAAGAAGATTTCATATGGAGATCTCATCGCCACGATGTTCCACCATTCGTTTTGAAGAATTTGAACAATATGCACTCTCTCATCCTCTTAATGAATCCGATCTTTTTGCTGATCAATGTAAGTTTCATAAATATTTTGCTAGCTCCAGTGAGCTGATTGTCCCAAACATCTTATATGAGCCATTTTACCGTCTAGCGCTGCTGGATAACTTTAGATCTATTTCCTTCTACCAAGAAAGCATTCAATCGCCACCTGGCACGCTGTGCAGAAGAGAATCTGATCTTTTGCTGGATAAGTCTCAGAGCCGCTCACTCTTTACATGTAGCAATCAGAAAGTAAATACAAAGATTACAGGTAAGTACTACAATCTAAATGAGCCCAAGATTCCACTTCATTTGCAATCATATGTGGTTGGCGACAAAGATACCGCTCTCTGCAGATGGATCCCCGCTTCTCCAAATGACTCCGTCGTTTATGACTACGCCCTGTTTGCTGGCAAGGCTATGAATTGTGATGCAGGACTAATTCTAATTGACACTATTACATCTATTCTAATGACAGCTTTTCCAAAGGCTACTATACTACTCAAAGCATCACCATCCTCTTCGCCTGCTGTGATGCAGCTAATAAAGGATTTAGCAAGTTCTTTCGATCAAATAACATACCTGGAAGGCTCTACCAGCATAGAACGATCCATATGCCAAGGATCAATTCGAGTTGTTATTTCAGAGATGTTCTCTTTGGCTGGACTTGCTCTAGAGCAGCTAAATGTCACTGTTATTTCTTTGGACAAGACAATAATCAATGACTTTCCAAGCCTCAAAGAATCACTTACAGAAAGAATCTCAAATAAAGACTATTGGGAACTAAGCAGTTCTCTTAGTTCTCTGTCCGAGCATATACTTAGTCAGTTTAGTGAATAGAATCGAGAACCCGCCCTGAACCAAGTGTTTGTGTGGAGAAGTAGCTTTCCCCTGTATTTGCTATATTGCCATGATTTGTAGTGATACACCACATTGGCATTGTTGTGACGATGGTTTTATTCTTCCAGTGTAGTGAGATTCTATCGTGCGGCCACTTCCAGATACCTTTATCAATTACCTCTGATCTTACAACATAAAATGTAAATGAAGTTTCTGGCCACATCTTGGCTGATATTATATCTGAAATCTTATCATACGTCAGTCCACATGGATAATTAAAGTAGAAGCCACTTGAGGACGATGACGAACGCAGCCAGTTGCAGCTTACAGCGGTGGTTATATCGAGAAATTTACGACCAATAAAGTCATCAGAGTCAACCCTTGAGAATATAAAGCAGCCAATTCTCTTATTCAGTTCGAGCTGTTTTGCAGCAATTCTAGTACATACAGACTCCATTATGGTGCTTCGATCTGCTACGGGCTGCTGAATGACCTGGTGAGAAAATACACCTAGGTCTTTATCGCTGGCATTAACTTACCAGAAACATAGCAGCTGTCAGCCCCCTCATTGACGAGCTGATACCTTGTAGCCCATCAATTATTAGCCGCACTTCTAGCCCATATTCTTAACATTAGCATGTACAGTAATTTTGACACCTTGCACCCACTGGGTATTACTGCAGTCATCAGACTCTTTCATCAGACCCTATGAAGTGTTGTTGCAGTTTATTGCTACCCACGCGCGTTCAGGGTGCTAGCCACATAGGTGAATAGCTTTATATAAGCTGTCGCTGTGTTGAGTGTGTGACTAGCGAATGAGTAATCTTGTAAAATGAAAATCAACGTCCTCTGCTGAACTGATTAGGCTAAATGCCTTTGTTATGTTGCATGAATCAAGCATCTGCCAATTTACTGTTTCACTTCTGTAATGGCTCCATTCCGCAAGATACATCTTACTATCGCATTCCTGGTGTTTAATATAATTGATTCTATTGATCTAATTGCCTGACTTCTTTCGATAGTGAATGCTGTTTGCCAGATATCTTCATTGTATTCAATTGAAGCTTTTTCAGGAAATGTAAGAGTAACCTTTTGCGATCCGAACACCTTAAAGTCCCTTAATGAAGTTGTTGCAAGTTCTTTGCTTGTTGGCCTCCTCGGCAGCATAATAATGTGGAGTGTATCGGTAAAAAGAATCGATGGATACATTGCTGATGAACCACTGCCAACCACGAAATCAAATCCTGATATAACCTCGCACCTTTCTATTGGTAATAGCTTCTCATGTTCCAGCATCGAAAAGCTAATGAAAAAGTTGCCATTGGATGTCGGGATCTCATGCTTTAAAGAAAGTATATCTGTATCATTGACCCACCTCTTCGACTTGTTTCTTCCAAGTCCAGCTCTTGTTAGTAGGCATCCCCTTATTTCCTTTTTCCTCCCCACCTTTTCCTCTGCCTTAGGCCTCCCATTGTCCCAAACTCTGAGAGTACCAAACTTGCCAATGATATCTTCTCTGATTACCACGGGCGATAGATCATGGCTTGGTATCAACACTGGTCCTTTAAAATTAACTTTAGATATCTGTTTATGTGCATCTTCAAAAATTATATCCTCTATCTCTTCTCTTCTAACCAGATTGCCGTGTTCAACCCCTAAACCGTCTAGGATGTTGATGTGAAAATCTTGCAGTGTAGGCGCCAGATATCTACAATTAGAGCAATAGTCTCTTAACTGCCCTTGAACGCCAGGTTTCCTGCTCGCGCCATACAATAACCACAATAAACCTATAACCTCTCTATGAAAGTGGCCAAAATGGAAAAAGTAGTCACCGTTGTATCTAGGAAATGATGCCACCACACCAAGAGTCTTCTTTATAGATTGTCCTGCCGCCAGCAGAACTCGTCCCGAATGCATCCTGAAGATTGGATCCCAGGCGGACATCCACTTGCGTTTATCAGCCGGTAAATATACATACCTGTCTCCATAAAGAGTTAGAAGGTATGTTTCATCCGCTGCCATACCTCTTTTAGTCTTCCATTGCAGGCAATAGATGCACCCATTAATATCATGAAAAATATCTAATGACTGTCCATGTATATCTAGCCTAGTCAACTTGCTATTGCTTTGATTGGCAAACTGTTCAAGAGAGTTGACCGATTCTATCTCGGAGTACATCCTGTTAAAACACTATCTGCTTAAGATGATCTTCATTCTCAAGTAAAGGGAAGAAATAATCTTTATGACTTTCTACAACCTCTGCTGGAAGTTCGGAGTAATCAGTTTCTACTAGCCTGTATCCAGGCCGCCCGTACGGATCTAGCAAAGCCTTTACATTCCCATCAAGCCTCTGATCGTAAACTGTGTTATTGAATTCTGCGTGGCAGAATGCCTTTATCTTGTTTCTTATTCGGCTACCCCCACCCATATATGTTAAGTGCCAGCCTGCATCATGACAACTTACGTGGACTGTCGTCTTTCTTATCGCTTGCGGAGATGCTATTCCTTCTAGGGTGGATATCCTTGCTTGGGACCAGACCACAGGTTTTTCATTATAGTAGTACTGATATTTAGCTGAATACATGTACATCTTCATTTCCATCGCATAAACAGTCCCGGGTTCTATACCTTCTCGCACGAATCGGCTCAGTATATCCCTATTGGGTAGCTCATCGATGTCGCTGATCACTACCAAGGTCTCGGGTTCATGCCTATATAAACCCCTCATTAAAGCATTTCTCTGATAGCGCTCTCTTTCCCAGTTTGCTTCATTCCCATGTCCTCTTGGCATGTCATCTACGTATATGAAATCTAACTTGTGTAAAACTTCGGGCATCTTTGCTGCTATAACACTTCTTGCTATGTATCCCTTGGGTTGCCCCTGGTGAGTTAGAGATGCTTCTGATATTACAAAGCGATCGCACACATCATTCAGATACGACACCCTTGCAAGTAACATTTCCTCTTCATTAAAGAATGTAAAGGCGTCAATCAGCATTAGACCACTCTCTGCAAGGACGCCAGAGAGATAAGTTCATCAAACCTTTTTACTTGCAAGTTGCGTAAAATCCATTTCTTATTTGCATGAACATATAGCTCGCAGCCACTCGAAAGAGCGTGTTCATTCACCGCTCGTTGGACTGGTGGATAATGGTAATCGTCCCCAAACATAAGTCCAGTATCTGCGAGCAGCAGGCAATACCTTCCTATGTCCCCTTTGATGTCTTCGTATTCATGACCTGCATCAATGTACACAAGATCAGCTTTCACTCCCAATTTTCTAAATATATCGGCGGCGGTAGAACTTGGAAGGCACACGGGCACTAAATTTATTGACCCAGTCTGCCGTGCCCTTTCCAGAAATTGTTCAAACAATTTTGGTTTACCATCTTTCACGTTGAGTTTTTTGAAGTACTGTTCCGACAGCCAGTGTTCTACTGAACCAAGATAGGTATCCACACAGTAAATCTCAAACTCACTTGACTGCCGTTCGATTAGCTTGTGCATGTAGCAAGCCGAGTTCCCGGTAAATGTACCAACTTCTATAACTTGCCTTGGCTTTATAATCTCTATTATTGACTCAAACACGATCTCGTTTGAGAACCACCCCTCATGTAGCTCTACTGAGGCTGTGTTCCATTCAGAGCTCTCATGAAGATCGTGCGCTTTCCTCAGTACGGCTGCTTTGAAACTTCCGCTGACTTCTCTGAGGGGATTAAACATTGACCAATCCTTGTTCTTCTTACCTACTATACTATAAACCCCATCTGGCCACCTCCCAGAACGTTTTCCTTTTGGCCATATTTATCTATGGCCAATGACGCGAGCCCACCGGTCCAAATATCTTCCATGGTCACAACATCTTTTTGCGACCTCTTTCCTGGTCTAGAGATTTCTTTATATCTTGCCATCTACACGATGGACTTTCAGGATACGGATCTTGTCTAAGAGAGGCCAGCAATGCGCTTATTTCAGGCTTACCCTCGCGTGTTGCCAAGATATGTACACCCACCTTTTCCTCTCCCTATTACACCTTGACCATCACTTTCACTTCAGACTGAGTTTTTCAATTGTAGATTCGCTTATTATTCGTATTGTGTTCGTCTATAAGCTCTTTCTTTTTTACAGAAGATAGAAGATCGTAAATGTTCTTATGGCCAAAGTTTAGGAGTCAAGCTCTGGTCTGCTTTGTTTGCTCATTATACCATTGATATGGCGTTTATCTTTCCAATGCCTTCGGTTCTCATGGCCCATGATCACACTAGCCCCCTAACTTAATAAGCTCCTCAATGTCCTCCCTCCGGAGACTCTTTTGGTTTATTATTCTGTCGACATTTGTTGAACATGTTATATGTACCACGCTTTTTCTGCCAGCCTAATGCGATCTCAGAGTCTTGCTCAGTTGCACTTTCTCTGAGTAATAGGACCTCACTCGACAGCATCTCGACACTCATGTTTCCGTTCTCATTACCTTTCCCTCTATGTCGAATTTCTTTGCCCGTATTTCCCTTTGATTGAGGCGTGAGGTGTTTATTCGCCCATGGCTCTACTTTGCATGCGAGTCCTTTATCCTTGTCATCAGCACCACCACCGTCCATAAGGGATTAGTTTAATTTCTCTACAATTTCATACTTACCATCTTTAATCTACTTGCCCTCTAATCGGTACACTTTCTTCTATCTTTCGGCAATCATGAACGCAGCCCCGTGCTCATTCCCCATTGAATTTGCATGCAACAAGTAAATCCTCGGCTTGTGCGTCCATTAGCTCAGCACAGTTGGAGACCATCTACTCTGCCACAGCCTTTATTTGACTGCCAGATACAACCCTTTGCGATCACCCTATTAGTATTTTTTCCTCATCCTTGAGATTCTGATTTCGGCATTCAAGCAATATTTTTATTTATATTCCTGCCGTAGTGAGTTCCTGGTCCGTATTGCCTAATTTCCTAGATCTTTTTCATTTTCCCTAGCCTCTGCCTGTCCTATGGTATTGGCTTCTGTTTCTTCTGTTTGTCGTCTGCTGCCTGTGTCTGCGAGTTTCTTTCGATTCGGTGGTCTAGTTACGCTTAAGACATTGCTCCCTTTAGACGGCTTGTTTCTCCATTCATTTGCTGGATGGTGCAGGGGGCACAATGCCGACGCTTCACCGTAACCTAATGCTTCACAATTCCTTCTTGATACTTCACTTTGTTTCCCATTGTCGAGCAATGATCGTAGAAAGTCTTTCTTTCCGCGGCAGTCTTGGAATTGCAATAAGCCACCAGTTTTTGATATGTGATAGTGAAAGTCCTTCTGCTTTGTCGTACAGCGTTTACATCGCAAAGGGCATATGCTTGGCAACACATTTCAGGCAATCAGTATCTCTGGCCAGTTGCTTTCCTATAGTATGTTTGTGTCTTGTTTGCATTCATTCTCAAGCTTCTGCCGTACTATAGGAGCACTTTACACGTAGATTCTCCCGCATCTATCAATATGCGTTACATAATCTGCCTCTTTTCTTATTATATCAATGGACCTGTGCCAACGGATTGGCTTTACGAACCCCAACCATTTAAGGTCTTCCAGCCGGGCTAAACCGTCTTTGAGTGTTTATCTTGTGAGTGGTTTTAAGAAGTCCACTAGTTGTATTTCGTTCCTGAGCTTGTTTAATATTCGTATCTCTCCGAGATCCTGATTCCCTCTCAGGCTACGGATACCTGCGATGAGAAGTTGGTTTAGTCCGAGGATGATGACGTTTTTGCTGCTTCACGCCTAAGGCGTGGGCACCCTCTCCTACCACAACATCTCGCCGCTCTGCTACGAGGAAACGGAGTTACGTGAGCCGACGTGTAATCATCAGACGGACCACACCCGCATCAGTGATTCCAGCTTCGCATCCTCGACGACCTCCACGACTTTTTCAGTTCCTTCCGCTTTGCCAGGCGGTTGTGAATGTTATTCTAGTTGATGTGGCCTTTGCTAGTACCAAGGTGTAGGCGAATGCCTCCAAGTGCAAAGTCATTAGCTACCAGCGAATGCTTAGGTCTCTGAAGGAGATCTACACTTCTGTGTGCAAGGTAGAGATCCTAGATGACTAATATGATTACTGCTGAGTCAATGGTAAGCTGCGCAGAGACTCCCCGTATGTGTTGACGACACCGCACTAACGTCTGGCTAGAATTAATTTGTTACTCTAATTAAATTGTAGCAATGAACCACACCAGCTGCACGTCAGCGGGATGGATCACGACGAGGAGGCCCGCCCCGAGGAGGCTTCCGCATTTTCCGATGCATCTCCTGACGGGCAGGTCGAGCTGACTAGAAAGGTGGCAGCAGTAGCTCAAACAAAGGCAGCTCGGGGGGTAGCGATCCAGTCTGCTGAGTAAGCTGGCTTTGAGCCCCCGGATTCATCCTCTGGCACTGCCGCGCTGCCCATTCGCGGTTTGCGGAGCACATCGAACCCATACCGCAGCGCATCGCAACCAGAGCCGTTGCCTCGCCCGGGTGATGCTGCTGTTAGCTGGCTATTAGAGTCAGGATAACCTCATGGTCTGCACGGAATAGGGCATCGACCCCCACATTGCCTCCAGAAGTCTCCCGTACGGGTAGCCACCGCCGCCGCAGCGAGCACGGTTGCCCATCGATTCCGATTTCGCGACCTCCATGGTTCGCAGTTTCAGAAGTAATAAGTGATCACGGATTTACTGCAAACGCATTGGGATCGTCGATTTGGTTAACTGGCAGATCAAGGAAGGTTGTGGCCTGGTGAAGGTAGATGGCGAGGGGCTTCAGATCGCTACAGCACACACCCCTATATTGAACAGGCACAGCCCATCACGGCAGCAAGGGCATTTGGCAGACTACTGATGTGGATTCATTGCCTGGACAGACGTGTCATGACTGACTGAACGCAACACCTACTGTGTACGCACGGCTGAGGAACAGATCTGTAATTGTCAAGTTCGTGGGAAATTCTCCAACACCAGATGGCTGTGCTTCATCGCCGGCAGACTTCACCCCAGCACTGATTCTGGGTTGGCGCCGCGGCGCAGTTCCACCACCACGCGTATGCTATAAAGTTAATTTTTTATTCCTCCATTTTGCTAAGTGGCACAAGTTTTACAAGCTTATTCTCCAGAGACAGCCCAAGTGCTTTTTTTGCATTGAGCGCGTTTGTATCTATTCGCAGGTTTCTCTCATCGCTCAGTACGACTCCCAGCAGCGAATAGTCGTTGGAGCTTATACCTACCAGCTGATCGCCCCGCTGCTCGAAGCGCACGCCGATCTGGCCGATGTCACCCCGTTGGCAGCGCCGCAGGCTCTCTAGCGGAAGTTGCTGGATCAGCCCCAGCCGGCTGGCGGTGACCA
>Ga0194118_10005698_pt1 | contig 12851 bp, 11 predicted proteins | sample TA2MahsurfametaG_2_FD_148662 | JGI IMG/M metagenome (GOLD analysis project Ga0194118, IMG submission 148662) | Freshwater microbial communities from Lake Tanganyika, Tanzania - TA2015013 Mahale N5 surface | ecosystem: Environmental > Aquatic > Freshwater > Lake | place: Tanzania: Lake...
GATCCTTAACTTCCGATAAGCTGCTTTTCTCTGATTTTTCACCGTGCCCTCGGAAGTACCCAGCGAGGCTGCCACCTGCTTGGTGGAAAATCCTTTTACCAGCATCCGGGCCACCTCGGCCTCCCGTTGGCTCAGCTTGGCCACCCCCTGGCCGCGCCTCCCATGGAGGGCTTTCGAAACCGAGGATGTCTCGGTAGTTTCGCCGCTGCCCATCGCGTGCAGGCAACGGCTCCACTCCTCCTCCCTGTCCTGTAAATCGAAAATTCCTTTTACCCCGCTTTTTCGGCACCAATGGATTGTGGCGGAATCCAGCCCTTCCCCATAGACCGCATGGCGGCTCCCCTTACCGTTGTTTTTAAAATGCAACCGCCCGGGAAGAAGGTGCGCGGCTATCATTTCAAAGTCCCTGGGATCGTGGTTGGTCGCCATTTCATCCGGGAGCGCGAAAAACACCAGCTCATGACCATGCTTTTCCCCCAAGAATTTGACCCATAAAAGACGGTACAGCTCGCGATTCTCCAAAATGAAAGTTTTCAGCCGGGAACCATCTGCTTTACTTTCCAACAAGGTGGCCATGGACTATTTCTTACCAACTAGAACCGGCGTTGCTTTTGTTTTGTGACCAATCTGCCTTTTTTTGTGACCAAAGGGGCCTCCTTTCGGCTTCCAAGGCCGAGCCCCAGGGGGGATGGTAATGCGCTTCCTACCCAAGTCGGGTGAGTTACCTGGATTACTGGTTGCCGCGGCCAGTCAGGTTTTGCTGGGCTATTTCACCCTTTTTATTCAAGCCATCTACCCGGTCTGGTCTTCCCCATTCTGGCCGGCGTCCGGCGCCGCCTTGGCCGCCGTACTGTTGGGAGGACCCCGCATGCTTATCGGTGTCTACCTGGGCTTGTTGGTTCTGGGCTTTAAGTTTTTCTGGGGTCCTTACCCGCTTTGGATGGCTTTTGTGGTTCCTTGCGGAAATCTTGCGGAAACCGCCCTGGCCTACTTTTTGCTTTGGCAGTTCGCACCCAGGTTTGACTTTAGTTTTTCCAACATCCGGCAACTTACCATCTTCATCCTTGTTTGCCCGTGGATTCCCGCCCTGACCAGCGCCACGAGTATTCATCTCGTTTTGCAGGGGATGGGCACCGTGCCGCCGGATCGTTTCCTCAGCGAAGTGGCGGTCTACAGTCTGGGTAATGCCGCGGGGATTTTGCTTTTAACTCCCCTCATCCTGGTCTGGCGTGACTTTCGTTCGTTCCCTTGGAAAGAAAAGGAAGGTCGAAAAATTATCACTTTTCTTCTGCTCCTCTTTACAGGCCTCTGGCTCTACTATGCCGACTGGGCTCCGGTCTGGGGGCGGCTGATTTCCGTGGCCATGATCCCCGTGGCTGTTTGGGGGGTTTGGACCACCGGGATTCGTGGAGCTACCCTGGCCTGTCTGCTGGGCTCCATCTCCTACTTTGCCTTCGATGTGCCCGGGTCCCGTCCTCTTTCCAGTCTGCTGGAGGAGAAGCAAAAGTCTGCGGAGCTTCGCTTTGCCATGGCCAAACAAATCCAAGGCGCACCTGACAGGCAGCCCCCACCACGGTTGGCCCGGGATATCTCGGACCAAATCGGCCTGTTGGCGATCATCTGTATCACTATTTTACCCCTGGGAGTCGCCTCGGATGAGCTGCGGAAAAAAGCGGCTCGCGATCAGCATGTCATGGCGGCGCTTGCCTCCTCGTTTTGGAACTGGTCTCCCATCACCGGCAACCAGATTGAAAATCCTCGGATCGCAGGCCTCTTCCCACCCACCACCCAGCTGTTTCATTCCTATCGCAAAACGGGCAGCCTAAAAATCCACCCCGTCGGACCGGAGGCTCCTTCCTATCTCTCCCATTGGTTGATTCAGGAAACGGATGCCTCAGGGAATCCGCTGCAAGTGACCGGAGTGCTGCGGAACTACACTGTTGAAGAGGAGCGGGATGCGGCCCTGGCCCAAGCCCGTTTGGCGGAACTGGAAATCCAAACCCTTCGCGCCCACCTGAATCCGCATCTCCTCTTCAACTGCCTCACTGGCCTTCGGGGTTTGATTGCACAGGATGCCCCCAAAGCCCGGGAATACGCCGGCAACCTGGCCCGCTTTCTTCGTGCTGTGGTCGATTCGGAAAATCAGAAAACGATCCGGCTTTGCCAAGAACTCTCCATCTGTGAGGATTTTGTCCGCCTGGAGGAACTCCGCGGACGCCCCCTGCAACTGCAGGTTCAGCTCGAGGATTGTGATCGCGAGGTATCCATCCCGCCCCTGACCCTGGTGACCTTGTTGGAAAATGCCGCCAAGCACGGCCTGCGCCGCAACGGCGATCCCCTGCCGGTGGCCATCAGCGCCGACCGACCAGACTCCAAGCACCTGCGCCTCCGGGTGCGACAACCGGGAACCCTCCAACACCCCAGCGATCAAAAGAATCGGGCTGGCCTAGATTTGATCCGACGCCAGCTTGTGATGGTGTTAGGGCCGGAAAGTCGCCTGGAATCGCTCGAACAGTCTGGGGCGAGTGTCGTGGCCAGCCTTAGGCTACCTGCATGAGTTCCCGGGTCCTTCGCGCCTATTTGGTCGAGGATGAACCGCTTTGTCGTTCCGATTTTCGGCAGGTCCTGCGGGTGTTTCCGGATATTCAGCTTCTGGGAGAAGCAGGGACCGTGGATGGGGCCCGGAATTTTTTGGAGCATCACCCGGTGGACCTCATCTTCTTGGATCTTTCGGTAGGAAAAGACAACGGCCTGAATCTGGTTGAGCAACTGACCCACCCTCCTTTGGTCATCGCTCTGACGGCCCATCCCCAATACGCCGTGCGGGGCTTCACCCTCAATCTCGTGGACTACGTGTTGAAACCGGTGGAAGAGGAAAGGTTGCGCCTAGCCGTGGATAAAGCCCATCATCGCCGTGCGTTCGAGTCACTTCAACCCGGCCGGATTACCTTTGTGGCGGAGATTGACCGCAAACAAACCACCTTGGAATTGGCGGAGATCCTTGGCGCCGAAGCCATGGGCAATTATGTCGCTCTGCACACCCTCCGAGGCAAGGCCCTGAAGCGCGCCACGTTTCACCAAGTGGCGAAAAAGTTGCCCGCGCCCCTCTTTTTGCTGACGGGGCGGGGTCGGCTCGTTGCCCGGAAGGAAATTCGGGATTGGGGCCGAGATGCCAAACAGCGCCTGGTACTACATACGAACAGCGGCGAACATCTCATGGTGGCACGCAGCCAGTCTGCTAGAATTCTCCTGCAGCTTAGAGGAAATAACCTGCTTAAACACTGAGCACCAATCACTTAAAGAATATGTAGTCGGATTGCTGTGCGGTTCCGTATATTTTTTTTCAGGAAGTGCGTTCCGCAAAAAACAGGATAGAGTAAGGAATGTCATCAATGTTGTTTCAAAGGCTGATCTGCGTTGGACTTGCCATCCTTTTCCTGTCCCCTGGGCGGTTACTAGCTTCGGACTTAAAGAGTTCTTCCTCATCCAATCCCGGCAACCAAGCCACGGCTGTTTTGGTCCAAAGACTTCTCCAAGATCATCATTTTGCGGGAAAACGACTCACCGAGGAAAAGGCCCGGGAATGGATCCGGAATTACCTGGAGGCACTCGACTACAACCATGCATTTTTTCTGGAAAGCGACGTGAAAGCTTTCCAAGACAGTTACGCTCCCGCCCTCGCCAAACTGACCCAGCGGGGGGACGTTTCCCCAGCGTATGAGATTTTTAAAGTTTTCAACGACCGCGCCCGCGAACGAATTGATTGGATCAAGCGTCGCCTGACCTTGCCCTTTGATTTTTCCACCGACCAGACCTATGAGCTGGATCGTACCCGCGTTAATTGGCCTCCGGATGCCGCCGCGGCAGACGATCTTTGGGAACGGCGCCTCAAATTCGACCTGCTTCGTGAAAAGCTCATGGCCAAGATTCCGGCGGAAAAACCCCAAAACCAAGCCGAACAAAAAAAAGAGGAGGACCCGGCCCTCACGGTCACCAAACGGTACGACCGACTCCTCAGGAACCTTGAAGATTATGATAACGAGGAAATCTCGGAGCTTTACCTTACTGCCCTGTCCAGTCTTTTTGACCCCCATTCCACCTACATGAGTGCCTCAACCCTTGAAGATTTCGCCATCGGCATCAAGTTGGCTTTGGTAGGAATCGGGGCCGTTCTTTCAAGCGAGGATGGCTACTGTGTGATCAAAGAGCTCGTTCCGGGTGGCCCGGCGGATTTGGATGGCCGTCTTAAGGTCGGAGACAAGATTGTGGGGGTGGCGCAAGGCGAGAGCCATTTTGAAGACATCGTCGACATGAAGCTGCGCAAAGCGGTTAAAAAAATCCGCGGACCAAAGAATACCCTGGTCCGCCTCCAGGTAATTCCCGTCGGCAGTGCGGCTGGTGAGCTTCGGGAAATTTCGATTACCCGCGAAGTCGTTCGCTTATCGGAGCAGCAGGCCAGTGCCACGATTTATGATTTGCCAAAATCTGCAGCCCAGGCCGCCGCCGCCAGGGAGTCCTCTCCAACCTCGGCCCCTGCAGAACCCGCTCCCAGTTTTTGGAAAAATCTGAAAAGCAAGGTGTCCGGCAGCCCGGAGGGAACGGCCTCCACTTTGGCGGCAGCCATTCCGGTGAAACGGTCGGATGCCTGGAGAATCGGCGTTCTGGATCTTCCTAGTTTTTATGGGGATGTGGCTGGCACGGATTCCGCCGCCAGCGGCAATGGGGCACCCACCCGGCCAACTTCCCAGGATGTCGCCATGATCCTCCAGCAACTGAATCAGGCCCAAGTGGACGGCATCCTTCTGGATTTACGCAAAAATGGCGGCGGCCTCCTGGATGAGGCGGTGGCTCTTACCGGTCTGTTCATTGAGGAGGGGCCGGTGGTGCAGGTGCGGGATGGCAAGGGCACCATTATTCAAAGAACGGATGACGACCCTGAGGTTCTCTATCGAGGGCCCCTTTTGGTTATGGTGGGGCGGCGCAGTGCCTCAGCCTCGGAAATTGTGGCAGGGGCCCTGCAAAACTATCAGCGCGCTCTGGTTGTGGGCGAGAAAAGCACCCATGGCAAGGGAACGGTTCAGGCGGTGGTGGAGCTTGGAAAATTTTTACAACGGCCAGACCAAAGCCAGCCCAAACTGGGAGCCATGAAATTGACCATTCAAAAGTTTTATCTGCCGAATGGCCACTCCACCCAAAACCGGGGCGTGGTCCCCGATATCTCCATTCCCTCCCCGCTGGATCATATGAAGATTGGGGAGTCGGATTTACCCAATCCCCTGCCCTGGGACGAAATTCAGCCAGCCCGTTACTCCTCCTCTTCCGGCATGGACCCCACGATGGAGGCGATTTTAAAGGACAGATCCAAAGAACGCCTTTCTTCGGATCTGGACATGGCTTTTCTCCAGCAAGACATCGAGAAACTACGGAGTCGCATGGAAGCCGGCACCATTTCCCTTAACGAGGGTCGTCGTCTTGAGGAAAAAAAGTTGGAGGATTTACGTAACCAACAAAGGAAAAATATCGAAAGCCAGGTGGAACAGGCGCTTGCACCCACCGTGTACATGGTGATTGACGCCAAAAAGAATTCGGTTGTGACCACGGACAAAAATCCGAAGAAAAAGAAAGTTTCTTTCGGGGTGTCCGCGGACGAGAAATCGGAGGATATTACCGACGCGGTTGATCTTGCCGAAACCCTCGAACTCCGGGAAAGCCTGCGGATCATGACGGATTGGCTCGCCCTCACCTCGCCCACCCGCACCGCCACGATCGCCAAAGATAAAGACGCGGCCAAGGCCACCTCCGTGAAATAGCCCGATGGCCCAGACTCCCTCAAGCCAGCGTTTGCCGCTTGGGCAAGCTGCGCCCGACTTCATTCTTCCGGATGCTTTCGGAAAGACGCACCATCTGCGGGAGATTTCACGAGGCCGCCCAACCGTGGTCCTTTTCGCCTGTAACCACTGTCCTTACGTGATTCATATTCGGGATGCCTTTGGTAAATTAGCCAAGGACTTTCAGCGCAAAGGTGTTTCGTTTGTCGCCATCAACTCGAATGACGCCGCTCAATACCCGGACGATGCCCCGGATAAAATGCTGGGTTTTACCAAGGCTGGTGGTTGGGATTTCCCCTATTTGGTCGACGAATCCCAACAGGTCGCCAAGACCTGGAATGCCGTCTGTACCCCCGACCTCTTTGTGTTAGACGCCACCGGAAAACTTGCCTACGCCGGTCAGTTTGACTCAAGTCGACCGGGTCGTGGCCAATCACCGGACGGACGGGATCTGCGGGCCGTTCTCGAAGCCCTGCTTGCTGGCCGCCCCGTCTCCTCCGAACAAAAACCCAGCCTCGGTTGTAATATCAAATGGAGGCCCGGCAACGAACCGACCTAACGCAAATGGGGCGGCAATAAAATCAGGAAAGTCTGCGCGACCAGCAGGCTGGTGATGTAGAAAAAGGCTGCCTCCTCCCAGGGCATCACCCCCCGGATTTTCCAGCCGGTGATCTGTTCCTCGTCGAAGAACCAGATTCCCTTGCCGATCGCAATCCAGTCCGCGACACAAAGGTAGGTGCCAATCACCAGGGTGGGCACCAGTACCTGCAGCCAGTACACCGAAAGCAGCGGCCAGCCAACCGTCCACTGGATGCCCAGTACCGGCAGAAACCAGTAAAACAGGTGCCAAGCGTAATGGCTGCGCGGCTCCCGCCTTGGCCACTCCTTAAGGGCAACGCCAGCGGCCGCCCAGAAAATCAGCAGAATCGAAATATGCCGAAGCACGGAGGGATCCCCGATCCAGCGCGCCGGTGGCGCCCCGGCAGGCGGCTCCACCCAACGAAGAAAGGCCCAGCTGAGCCACATCACCTGCAAGGTCTGAATGATGAAAAAGGCATACTCCTCAACGGGCAGCTTCCCCACCCGGAACCAGACCCGCTCGCGGGGAAAATCCCAAATCCCCTTCGCTACCGCGTAGTTGTCCCACGGCGAGGTGAAGGTCATGACAATCCCGAGGATGCCCAGCATCACCAAAACCACCTCTTGGGGCCAAATCCCCCGACCCGAGAGGAAAAATAGCACCGCCAACAAGGGCAGGTTAAAGGCCAGATGGAAGCCAAGATAGGTCATGGTTTCCTACGGGTTTCGGTTGTTCCGGCTGAATCGGCAAGCCTGATGTTTTCGCGGGCGGCCTTTGCCGTTACTCTTTTTCCATGGAAATTCTGCTGATCGCCGGGCCGGCCGGGGTGGCGTTGGACCGGGCCCGCCTGCTGGCCAATTTTTCGACCGGCAAAACCGGCGTGGTTCTCGCTGAAACCCTGCGCAAACACCGGCATCATGTCACCCTTTGGTATGGAACCGGGGCCACCTACCCCCTCCCCACGGGCCTCCACTCCTCGGAGAGGTTCCAGACCGTCCACGATCTTGCAAAACTTTTTGAGAAAACTGATCTCGAAAAGTTTGGCGGTATTCTCCTGCCCGCCGCTTTGCCTGACTATGACCTCGCCTCGGCCCACGACCTGGCCGGCAACCAGTTGTCCCGCGACAAATGGCCCGGTCATCTGGAGGGGGTTCGCCTGGAGTTAAAGCCTGCTCCGCGCGTACTCACGAAAATCCGGTCCCTCGCACCGAAATCAAAAATCGTCGGCTGGAAATGGGAGGCCGCGGGAAACCCCTCCGAGCTACTTGAGTCGGTCCGGGACCAGATCGGTGAGTGCCGGACCGACGCCTGCGTCCTGAATGGCCCGGCCTATGGGGAGGGTTATCTCTTTATGCCCAAGGTCGGGGATCCGGTCCGTTGCTCCTCTCCCGAGGAACTGGGCAATGCCTTGGCGGCTTTTCTTGGCCGAGCCTAGGGCCCGAGGTCAGAGGACGTAGAGGATCCCGTAGAGAAAGATCCAGACAACGTCGACGAAGTGCCAGTAGTACCCGGTCAACTCCTCGCAGGTGTGGGAGCCAACGGGCGTCTGTCCCGAAAAAATCTGCATTTGCCGGATGGTGGACCGCCCCAAAACAATCAGAATGGCCACCCAACCAATGAAGACGTGGGCGCCATGAAAACCCGTCATGGTAAAAAAGCAGGACCCGTAAGTTCCAAAGGTGTTTACCCACATCCCCTCATGCTTTAAGTGAAGCCATTCCCAGGCCTGCACCCCCAAAAAAACCGCCCCAAAAACTGCGGTGAGGGCGTAACCCAAAACACCGCTCCTGCCTTTGCGCATGCAGACCTCACCCCAGTGGTAGGTTAGACTGCTGGAAAGAAGGATGATGGTGTTTCCAATCATCACCCAATTTAAAAAGGTGGGCGGAACCTGGATTCCAATGTCCGGCGCTCCGGGGGGCGGCCAATTCCCGGGCCCCTGCGCCAACCGCAGGACAATGTAGCCCCCGATCAGACCGGCAAACAGCATGGCTTCGGAAGCCAAAAAAACGAGCATTCCGAATTTCGGCAGGGAAAAGCGCGGGGCGGCTGGGGGACCAGCGGCGTGACCTGCAGTTAATGTGGCCGAACTCATCACGCCATCGATCTAGGGTTGGATCGGCTCTTTGACGATAATGAAATATAGCCAGTAGGCGGTCATGGCGAGGGTCACCCCAATCATAAGGAAGAGCAGACGCAAGTTGGCCTTGCGCATATCGCGGGCTGGTTTCACCGACGGTCTGCCACCAGGAGAATAAGGACCGTTGGCAGATAGGCCACGGAAGCCAGAAAAAGATACCGTGCCGTGTCCGGGGTGGGCTTCAGGGTGAACCCTAGAGCCGCGGCGGTGAACCCTAAGCTAAGGGCCACCGCCCCTCCAAGGTACCACGGTCCGGCCGCGCCGAGGTAAAATGGCCAAATCACCACCACCAAAAGAACCACGCAATAAAGCGTCGAAACCAGGCCAGTCACCCTCCCCTGCTCATCGGAACAAGGCAACATGCGAAAACCCGCCCGTCGGTAGTCAGCCCGATACCTCCAGGCAATCGAAAGAAAGTGGGGGATCTGCCAGAGAAAAAGAATGGAAAAAAGAGCCCAGCCCTCCGCCCCGAGGCTTCCTCGACCCGCCATAAAACCCAGCAAGGGTGGAATCGCCCCCGGCACCGCCCCCACCAAGGTGTTAAGCACCGTCCATCTTTTCATTGGGGTATAGACAAAAAGGTAAAGCGCCAGCGTGGCCGCTGCTAAAAACGCCACGGGCGGATAAACCCCAAAATAGAGAATCGCCAACCCCGCCGCGGCCATCAAGGCCCCGCCCAGCAGGGCTTCATCCGGACTGATTCTTCCCATGGGCAGAGGGCGCTGCGCGGTCCGCTCCATCTTGGCGTCCAGATCCCTTTCGATCCACTCGTTGAGCACCGCCGCGGCGGCCGCCACCAGCATGGTGCCGAAGAGCGTGAAAACCGTTCTTAGGGGAGCAAGTCTTCCGGCCGAGCCGCAGTACATCCCCACCAAAGTCGTAAGCAAAACCAGGGAGGTGAGCCGGAGCTTGCAAAGTTCCGACCAATCTTGCCGCCAAGCCCGCCAGCCGGCCGCTGAGCGGGTGGAAAGGACCAGAGCTTGATCCATGGGGTTCATGAAAATGCAGCTGAGGCGGACCGCCGGTCGGCTGCCTCAAGAGGGGAATCGGTCTGCACAGAACGCCAGGCCGCCAACCCCAAGAGCCAACCGGTCAGCACCAGCCCGGCACCCACCAATACGTGGAGGGTGGCTATTTCCGGCAGGCGACCGCTCCAGATGGTTAAAATCCCCAGAAAGACCTGGGTGCCGGCAAGGGCCGCCCAAAGCGTAACTCCGCGCCGCCACCATTTCGGGGTGGAAGACGGACCCACACTCCAGACCGCTCCGGCGAAAATCCCCCCAGCGACCAGAATCCCAAGGGTACGGTGAAGGATCTGCCAGGAAATTAGGGAAACGGTGGTAGCCGGCCACTGGAGTTCGGTGGCGCGAACCTCATTGATCCCCTGCAGAACTTCCGATCGCCAGAAGGCCGGAAGCCACTCGCCATAAATTTTCGGAAAATCCGGGATAGAAAGGAAACCCGGCCCCTCATGCCGCATGAAAGCACCAAGGATCGTTTGGAAAAAGACCAGCCCGGTCATGCCCCACACCATTCGCATCCGCGCCTTGGAGAGATCATCCGAGCGGATCGGTTGGGACCAGAATCGGGACAACACCAGAGCCAGACCCCCCGCCACCGCCAGATAGACCTGGGCCAGACACCCATGAATACATCCCAGAATCCACTCCACCTGCAAAACGCGTTGGCCGCCAATGACCCCCTGAACCACCACCAACCCAGCCGCGCCCAGGGAGAGTCCCCTCGCCCAGCGATCCTGCGTGGTGCTCCAAACCCACGCCAGTACCCCCAAAGTGATCAAACCGACCCCGGCAGCCACCAGCCGATGGGCGTGCTCCAAGAACACCAGCGCACAGGCCGTCATCTGCGCCCAGGGAAACGTGAACATGTTTTGCCCGAAAGTGCCCGGCCAGTCGGGGACCGCCAGACCGGCCACTTTGGTGGTCACCTGCCCCCCCAGGGCGATCAAAAAGAGAATCGAGCCGACGAGGAAGCAGGCCGCCCGGTAAACCGGCGCAGGCCGGGGAGATGGACTCATCCCGCCGGAACCGGGCGGAGCTTGGCCGGCACTCCAGCCGGAGAGTCGGGCTCCGGTGGTTCGGTCTGCAGGACAAAATCCTTTGCGTGACCCGGGACGCTGTACTCATAGGCCCCGCGATAGACCGTGGGCGTCACGGCAAAGTTGCCGTGGCCAGGAGGGGAGCCGACCGTCCACTCCAACGTGGTGGCTTCCCACGGGTTCTGCCCGGCCGGTTGTCCGTGGCGAAGGCTGCGGAAAAAATTATAAAGGAACACAATTTGGGAAAAGCCCAGCGCGATTGCCGACAGGGTGATAAATTGATTGATCGGTTGGAGAGCCCGGAGATGCTCGTACACAGTGGGATCGGCAATGCGGCGCATCATGCCTCCGAGGCCGACGTTGTGCATGGGGAAGAAACACAGGTTGAAAAAGACAAAGGTGAGCGCGAAATGAATCTTCCCAAGGGTTTCATTCATCAGCCGGCCGAACATCTTCGGATACCAGAAGTAGATGGCGGCAAACATCGCAAAAATGCTTCCGCCAAAAAGCACGTAATGGAAATGGGCCACAATAAAGTAGGTGTGGTGAACGAAAATATTCACCGGGGTGGAGGCCATGAAAATCCCGGAAAATCCTCCGATCACAAACATCGCCACAAAGGCCAGGGCATTGAGCATGGCGGTGTTGAAGCGGATCGCACCGCCCCAGATGGTGCCCAACCAATTGAAGGTCTTGATGGCCGATGGCACGGCGATCACCATGGTGGAAACCCCAAACGCCGCCGAGAGCACCAGGTTCATTCCAGAGACAAACATATGGTGCCCCCAAACCACGAAACCAAGCAGTCCGATCGCAATCATTGCGTAGACCATCGCCCGATAGCCGAAGACTGGTTTGCGGCTGTTCACGCTCAGGATGTCGCTGACCATCCCCATGGCCGGAAGGATCATGATGTAGACCTCCGGATGACCAAAGAACCAGAACAAATGTTGCCAAAGCAGCGGTTGCCCCCCCTGAGCCGGGTTAAAAAAGTTGGTTCCAAAATTCAGGTCAAGGACCAGCATGGCGCTGGCTGCGGAAAGGACCGGCACGGCAAGCAAAAGCAGGAAGGCCGTGATAAAGAGCGCCCAGACCGCCAACGGCATACGGAAAAAGCCCATCCCCGGCGCCCGCATGTTCACGATGGTCGTGATATAATTGAATGCGCCCATGATGGAAGCCAAGCCGTTGATGAAGAGCCCGACTGCCCAAAGGCTTTGTCCCGTACTTGAGGCATTGTAAGCGCCCACGGTGCTAAGCGGCGCATAAGCCGTCCACCCCGCCGCGGCCGCACCGCCCGCCACAAAAAAACCTGCGAGCATAATAAGCCCGGAGGCCAGCCACACCCAGTAGGACAATTCATTAATCAAGGGAAAGGCCATGTCCCCGCAGCCAATTTTTAGAGGAATCAGGTAGTTTCCGAAGGCGCCAATCAGCACGGGCATGACCACCAAAAAGACCATGACCGTGGCATGCATGGTAAAAAGGGCGTTGTAAAACTGGGGGTTAATAAAGGCTAGAGACAAAGGGTTGCCCACCCCCCCGTCCGGCATTACTTGGGTAGAGGGGAACGCCAGTTGCCAGCGCAAAAGCAGTGCCAGTCCGCCGCCGAGGAAAAGGAAAAGAAGGGAACTAAAAAGGTACTGTAGGCCGATCACCTTGTGATCGAGGGACCACAGGTATTTTTTCCAACCTGAAGTCTCGTGGGAATCATGGTGGTCGTGGGTGCCGGCGTGGCTAAGGGTGGCGGTGCTCATAGGTTTGGTTTCTCCTAACGGTTGGCAACAGAAACGTTTTCTGGGGCTGCGGCCGTGGATGTGGTGACCGCCGCCGGGGCCTTGCCTTTGGCCCAGGCGTCATACTCCGCAGGGGTCACCACCCCGAGTTTTCCGAACATCTTATAGTGTCCTTGGCCACAGAGCTGGTTGCAGGCCAGCTGGAAGTGGCCCGTGGCGTCGGTCTTGAACCAGACGAAATCATAAACCCGCCCGGGCACCATGTCCTGGTAGAGGCGGAATTCCGGAACATAAAAAGAGTGGATTACGTCCTTGGATCCAAGATGGAGTCGCACCGCCTTCCCGACGGGGATCACCATATCATTGTAGGTGGTAAAATCATCCTTTCCGTCCGGATCCGCCGGGTCGATGCCGAACGGGTTGTCCTTGGTGATTTTATGGGAATCCATCTTGGCCAGCTTGCCATCGGGTCCCGGGTAGCGAAGGTTCCAGCCAAATTGCTCCCCGA